>OGQX01000466.1_pt1 | contig 45157 bp, 37 predicted proteins | sample 1553291 | NCBI WGS metagenome assembly OGQX01 (sample SAMEA2580030, study PRJEB22360) | human gut metagenome | biome: human gut; feature: human-associated habitat; material: faeces | place: Denmark | collected 2008/2010
CGCTCTTCCGATCTTTCTTTCGGACCTACTGTTGATAACGCTATTATTGACAAAATGCAAGAAGTAAGAACGCTTGTCCGTGGCTACCCCGGCTCTTTTGCCTCCAAGTTGATTTGTCTGGTAGTCCTGCTCTAGCATCAATACGCCCGCCAGATTCATCAAGTTCTGTCCCTTGTTGCTTATTCCAAATGTCTTGTTTATAGTCTTGTCAAAAGAGCGTAGATTATATTCTTTCTCGAACTCTAGTCTCACTTTAACCCAATCAGCTAACAGTTCAGCCTGAGTGGCATGAGCCGCTACCGTGGCAGGCTCAACATACCCGGCTACTATATTATCGTATATAGGCGTCCCCTCAGCGGTCCATAACAAGTATTCAGCCGTGTTCAAGTCTCGCATCTGCAAATCTTTTATCAGCTTTTTATGGTCATCCCTATACTTAGCGAACTTTGAATCCCTTCGTGACGCTTTCTCTATGGCAGGTCTAATCTTCTTCTCGAAAGCGTCACGCATGTTAGCCTCTCTAAGGTAAGACAACCCGAGGGACAGTTCTCTGGTGGCGAAACCGTTATTCAAGTTATACAAGCCGTTATACAACGTCACCAGTTGAGCCTCCGTGAGTTTATCCACCGCGTCCATGTTATTCGCTATATCGTTGACATCAACGCTAGTGGGGTTCACTAGGTTATACGGGTGAAGCCTTATAGCGTCCTCTAGTTCAAGTTCGGTAATGGTAGTAACGTTCTCCCTAGCGTCCCGTGACAATTTAAGAAATCCACCGTTCTCTGTGTCACCTTCCATGAATGAATCTATCATGTCATTAATGGTTTCTATCTCCATCTCGGTAATCTTGCCGTCATTGTATAACTTGACAGCCTTAGACCGGATGTTGTTTATAGAACGCAAGTACCTGTTCAAGTCCTCGAATGAAGCTATGTCAATGGCTGAACCCATGGATGTTATCCTGTCATTTAATTTGTTCAAGTAATCTTTCACTTTATCCACGGTCCATTTCTTCTCTTCCTTGGCTTCTTCCGGCGTGAAATACTCGTCCATAAGTTCTTTCGTCAACTCGGAGTACCTGCCTTCCGATATGTCACTGGCGATATCGTAGAACATGGCTCTATCTTCCACGGACATCTTAGATGGGTCAAGGTTCAAGAAGTCATTAAGCATCTTCTTGTCAGTTAGTTCAAGACCTTTCTTGGCAGAGTTAAGTTTCCTTCTAGCCTTATCAATTATCTTATCCCTCTGTTCTGCCACTAGGATTTGTTCTTGCTCGGCGATAGTTTGTTCTATCAATGATAACGTCTTCCTGAAACTCTTCTCGCTATTAAATGTCTTTGACAGTTGAGTCATTAGTTTCTTGAACTGTTTAGGGGTAAACAGTTTCTCTTTCCCCTTTATAGCTTCCCGAATCTCTTTTATTTGTGACTTGTTCACTTTCTTCTGGTCTTGCCTCCCTCGTTGGTAAACTTGCTTGGCTGTCCCTTGAATCCTCTTTTTCAAGTCACCGAGTTCTTGCTTCGGACTGGATACGATGTCAGATGAAGCACCCTCGTTCATCCTTTTGCCGGGTGTCTTTACTTCCGTTTCCCCTTGTGTACTTTCAATCCCGTTGACTTCTGGCACACCGCCCACAGGTTCACTTGTTCCTTCTTGTCTTTCCCCCTGTTCTGTGCTTTGACTTTCCTCACGCACTCCTCTAGTTTCTTCGGCATTTTCTTCTGTTTTTTGTTGTTCTACTTCTGTTATCGTTTCTCCCGTACCGGTATTTTCCACTGTTTCTACCTCTTCTACCGGTACTAGGGTATTGTAATCTACCACGGTACGGTTCCCATCGGCGTCTTCTACCTCTATCTTACCCTCTTCCTCCACTTCCGTTGCCGTGGCTACTACCTCTTTACCGTCTAGCGTGAATTTCTCTCCCTCGAACTGGAAGTTCTCGTCATTCAATCCCTCTTCACTTTCCTCGATAGCTTCCATGTTCTTTAACGCTGACGCTTTATGCACGTAGTTCATGGCGTTCTTGACAAGTTCTTTACGCTTCTTGTTCTTCAAACCGCCTTCCGTGTTGTTATCGTACAATCCCTCGACAGCCGCGTTTATCTCCCCGGATATTCTCGCGCTACTCAACCTGTCTGATAACCTACCTTCCGTCATTAACTCGTCAATCTTATCCCTCAATTCAGACGGCAAAAGTTTACTGTACTTGTTCACTTGATAGCTTAACTTGCTTTTTGAAGCGGGTGCAGCTATAATATTCAATCCACCTAACGCTCCTGTCATCAATCCGGTAACCATGAGCATATCCACGTCCTCCGGCTTGACAATCTGTTCCGTGAAGTAATTAGCCTCTCCCCTGTCAATAGCCGTGATGGCACCTCGTATAAGGTCACCCACTTTCTCTTCTGCCGATTCTTCTACCCATGACAAACCCAACTTGACTATCCCTCGCTCTCCCCAAGCCGCGTTACCACTACGGTACATGAACTCGTTAAGAGCCTTCTTGAACACGTTAGATGAAGCTGCTGTTGCCTTTGCAGCCTTAGCCGCGCTAGGGACGAACATCCTTTCGGTGAAGTTCTCTATCATCAAGTCTTGGAAGTTATTCACGAAAGCTTCTTTCGCCGTCGCTCCCTTGGATATATCTTTAGACACGTTAGCGAATAAAGTGGGTTGGATGATAGTCTGCAACGCGGCATCCGTCATGTTCTTTGCTGCCCAATTGACTACTTTACCGGACACACTTCCAACTTTGGATGATGCCACTTTACCACCTACTTCTGCCATTCCTTTCAAGAACGCCGTGTTGGATAATCCCTTGGCTATGGCGGTGGACGTTACCTTTGTTAATCCTTTCTTGGCTAACGATGTACCCACGCTTCTGATTCCTCCCGCGATACCTCCAGTTAAAGCGAACTCCGTCATGAAACCTAACGAGCCTCCCATCATGTTTCCTATATTGAACGCTCTCCCGGTTTCTTTGTTCAACATGTCGAGAGCCTGCACGTTTAACGAGTAAGCGTCTAAAACGTTCATCTCGTCTTCTGATAATTGCTCCTTGGCTCTCCTGTTTACTTCCTCGTTTATCTTCTCTTGCTTTATCCTTACACTCTCTTCATCGTCCGGCGGTAGTAATTCACCGTTAGAGTAAAGAGATCTATCGCGGTACCTTAGTTCCGGGTGTTCGGTAAGAACTTCCTCGTGGATATTCTTTAACTTCCTGTTTATGCCTACTACACGGTCTTGTTTACCGAGTTCTTCCATGAGTTTAGTGACGTTGGTAAAGTGCTCAACGACACCTTCTTTTATACCTTCCCACGTGTGCCTCGCTGTTCCACCATCCATCAGCTTCCTCGTTAAGGCTATACTCTTGTCAGTTTCCTCGGATAACAAACTAGCAGCGTTCTCGTACGAGCGTTCATACTGTCCTGTCAGTATATTCCCCGCTAGTCCAACCGGTTCCATTTGAAGGGAAGAAGTTACAGGTTTCTCTTCACCAATAACAGGATTTTTCATCCTCTCTATTTCCCTGTCTTTTTTTATCTTGTCGGCAACGTTAGCCACTTGTTTATTGTCATTCTCTATATCTTCCAACCTCACGTTCAATGAAGGCAACTCGTTAGGGTCAAGATAAGTCCCCGCGAACAACAAATTGTATTTCTCGTGTTCCTCTTTAGGAACGACATACGTCTTCATGGTAGGGTCATAAACCATCCCTATATCGTTCGCCAGTTCTTTAGCGTACTCGTACAGATTGTTATGTTTCTGGTCTGTCGGCATGTTTTCAAGTGCCGCCTCACGTCTCTTGTAACGGTCATAGAACAACGTTTCTTTCTGTCTTGGAGTTAGACTACCTTCTTTCTTGTAATAGTCGTCTATCGCCCCGAAAGAGGTTTCCAGTCTAAACCTCTGCCTTTCATCCGGGTTCTCCGGCAGGAAATATTCTTCCTGTTGTTTCTTGGAAAAAGTGGATAATGTCGAGAAGGTGTAGTTAGGGTCAACAACCCTGTACTTGTCTTTTATATCCTCGATAACATCCGGCGTGACATCTTCTACCGAACCACCGGTAGCCATTGATATATTCTGTAATAACTTCGTGAGATTAGCACCCGTGGACTTCCACGTGTCATCAACGTAAGTGTCATCAACCATGTTAGGGTCTTCACCCGTTGCCAAGGCTACATCTCTTAATATGTCCTTGAATAACGACTTGTCAACTTTTCTACCTTCGTTCATAAGTTTGGCTTTCTAATCATATCCATTACTGAACCTCTGTTTTGAGTTTGTTGATTACCCGGGGAATAGAATCTTGGATTATTCTTCCGGCGTTTAGCACTTCCCTGTTGAATCAAATCAATAATGATAGGCATATTCTCTTGAATACTCTTGATAATGGAAGGCTTAGAACTCATGTCGAATGATAATAATTCATCTCCTGTCTCCTTGTCTCTTAACGTGAGCGTCTTTCCACCGAACCAACCGGTAGTCATACCCGCTTCGGCTTTCAACAATCCTAGAATATTATACTTGTCAAATATTCCTTTCACATCGTTTTGTAATGTGATTTTACTTCCGGGCTGATTATAATTTTCAATATTATTCACGATTCCAGTGAGTTCATTGCTTATATCTCTCGCTCCCGGTAGGTACACGGGGTTCCTGTTCTCGTCAAACATAGGTTGCCCGTTCTCGTCAATCATCTGGGTACGGTATCCCGCGGGTTGATTGAAATTAAAGTTCTCGTAGTCAACATCATGCAATTTCTCTTTAGTTTGAGCGTAAGAGTTCCATATCTGACCTAGTATGCCCGCTGCCTGTTGTTGTCCTTCTGCCGTTTTCTCGAACGTTATAGAGAATGGCTCTGAATAAGTCTTGTCATTCTTCTTCCCGGTCATGCCCAAGAAGTCAAGAGTGACAGCGTCCTCCCCTGACCTCACGCCCGCGAGTTGCGCTTGTCTATTAACGCCGTTATCATTAACGTACATGGGTAACTTCGCCCCGACGAACTTCTGTATGTACTCCTCTTGACCGTTCAATGCTCCCTGTATGGCTGTCAGCCCGGGGTCAGGGTTATTATTCGCCCTTGAGCCGCTACCTCCATACGCGGGGTCGCTCTGTAATGACTGTTTAATAACGCTATCGGAACTAGCCAAAACGGCATCCACGAACGCTTGTCTTGCCTCTTCTGGCGTACTCCATCTACCCGCTATCACGCCCTTTTGCATGTACGGGTCAGTATCGAACGTTTTACCGTATCTCTCGTCCCATATCCTAGCCGCCTTGTTAGCTATATCTCTATGATTCGTGGTTTCAGTATTTATTATAGTACCGTCCGGGTTACGCTTGAATCCCTTGATTATGGAATTACCTATTAACTTCCCGGAAGAATCCATCATGCTGTCAAGGTCAACGTACGGTTTCATCAATGAACCTAATTTAGCCTGTAACTCGGCAGGACTTCCCTCGGCTATGGAATTCCCGTTACGGTCTTTAATGGAATACACTAGCATCCCGTCGCGGTAAGTGAAATCAATTCCTTTACCCATGCTGAAAACACCATTACCCAAGTCTTTTACCCCCTCTCTTCCCGCTCCTATGATAGCTGAATTAATATCGGCTATTAGCGGCGCGTTCATGATATCGTCATAACCACCTTTACCTACCTTTGATAAAGTACCCAAGAACTCTTGGAATGACTTCATCTGGTTAGTGTAAGAAGCAGCCTTGTTCTTCATATCCCCCACTTTTGTCATTATCTCTGACTTCCTTATCGTGGTTATATTAGGGTCAGCGAGTTCCCTTCGCATGTCTGCAATCTCGTTTTGCGTGTGAGCCACGAGGATAGATAAAGATTGAGAGTCAAACGCTTGTGGCGACAGGTTTTTCGCCTCCGTGGCTAACTTGTCAAATTCCTTCAAGTCAGCGTCAAGTTGCTTTCTCTTGTCAGCAGCTATTTTAGTGTAATATTTAGCTGTTTCAAGTTCTTGCGCTTTCATGGCGGCGTCAATATTGAAAGCGTTCATCCCTATCGCCCCGAAATCTGTCTTTACAAGCTCAACGCCCATGTACGCCTCTCCGGTGTATTGATTTGCCATTATTTCCTAGGATTAAAGTTTAACGTTGTCATAGTGTTCATCGCTTGGTTCACGGGAGCGGATGTTCGTTGATACCCTACACCCGGGACGAAAGTGTACCCGTTCATGTCAGTACCCGTCACTTGTCCCGCCATGTTCTGTCTCATTATAGTGTTTCCCACGTTGTCAATCACGGGAGTAGTCCCTTGAGTGGGTGTGCTTCCGGAACCGAAATCCCAACCAGATGCCATTCCTGCAAGTGATTGTATCCCTGTCAACGCTCCACCTAGACCGTCCCATTTACCTTGCTGACCGGCATTATATAACGCCCCGTAACCCGCCAGTTCACGTTGTTCCCTGTTCTCTCTCGCTTGGAACTCTGCCATGTCCTGCTGTTGCTGCATGATAGCCTGTTGCCGTGTCAACTCGTACAGTTGATTCTGGAAATTAGCCATCACTTGCTCCTCTTGATTGTATAAACTCTCTTGTATGCCCGGCAAAAGGCTTAACCCGCGTGCACCCGCGCTACTAGCCATCTCGGCACTGTTGGCGGCTTGTTGCTGCACCATCTTCATCTGTTGGTTATACTGGTCTGTCGGGTAGTCGAGCATAGCCAACGTGTTATCAAAACTAATATCCTGTCTCTCGTAATTATCTATCTTACGTTGTGCCTCCTTGGCTTGTTTGCCTTCTTTCACGGATTTAGCCACCGACATCCCGGTAGACGCTAAAGCCGTCGCTCCTAGTATTATTGATGTTGCCGCTGCCATCAGTCTATTTTTTTTATAAGTTGAACCATATCCGTTTCACTAATATTGAAACCACATTTCTTTAGACCGTTCACCAAACCTAAATCACGTGATGTAGTGAATATAGCATCAACACCCGTTGCCCGTAGCATGTTTACTATCTCTTCCACCAAGAACTCTTTAGCACCACGTTTCCTTTGTGGTGACGCCTCCTTGTTTGAAACTAACCATTCAAGCCAACATATACCCGTTCCGGTAAGGTACACGAAACAAGAGTATAGCGGTCCGTGCTCGTCTTCCACGATATAACCGAATGGCAGGTATTTAGCGGGTACTGGCTTCCAACCCCAACTTTCCCACCAACGGCATAACATGTCGTAATCTTCTATAACTACTTCTCTAACTTTAAAATTTGCTCTCATCAATATCTAGTTGTAACGATTTTAATAATAGCTTGTTCGTTTTCTCGACACTAAAGTAAGAAATAATTTCCAGATATTTGCCACGTATAGCGTCTCCTTCAACACTGTTATCGCGCTTGAAATACAACGCCTCGTCTGCCCTGATAATAATATCATCACTTAACGTTATCTTGTCACCGTCAATAGCCGTTATCTCCGCTACCTCTTCACCCTCTATATACACTTTCTCACCAACTTCAAGTTCTTCATGATTAATTACTTGAAGTTCATTACCGGTGAAAGGTTCCTCGTCAATAAACAATAACACCGGGTCGCCATCACTCGTGTCTTTCGGTATATACGATTCATAAAGATGTTCTTTCTTGACGAAAAATTTATCATTTATCTCTGATGACAAATCGTTTGTAGAGAAATCCAAGTATTTAGGCACCATGTTTGACTCCAAGATGATGTTGTTATACACCTTGTTGACTTCCGGGTACTCGTTATTTACGATATGCACGTAGGAAGGGAAATTCTGTCCTAGCATCAAGTTCTGGTTGTTCGGGTCCCCCGCGTGTATCCTTATCATGGAATCTTTTGACAAGAACAGGTTAGCACCAGAACGTGCCATCCAATCCGGACTCATGTCATAGAATGACGTCCACCCGTCTATTTTCTCCATGAAGTTCACGCAATCGTTTCTTAACCCTACTATGTAAGAACCGTTCTTCGGGTCATACCCACCACATATTACTCCCATGTTAGTTAGATAGTCATGGAAGAAGTTCTGCATCCCGTATGAACTGATAGCGAATAACCCGTTCAACGTGTTCCTGAATACCTGCCCCGTGTACGTGTCAACGAAGAACCTAGAGTTCCCGTGTTTAGCGTATGTCTTGTAACTGCTCATTCCCGCGTCTTCCGCGTAGAACTGTTGCTCCCCGAAAGCGTCTTCCGACTTGGCTATGATAGGATTGCCATCCGCTGACGTGATGATGTTTTTCTTGTACATCACTCGGCTGCATTTATTTCGTTGATAAACGTCTATATCCGTGCCTATCTCGTCTATCTTGACTATTTCCCCGTACTTCTTCCCGAGGTCTTTAAAATTGACGAGAGACGTGTTAAAAGACGAGAACCCGTTATCTTTCGTGTCTTCAACATACGGTTCGGATACCGTCAATGAAGCGTACCTGTCTTCTTGGCTGTAATTCTCCGATATCGCGTTAGGTCTGCCTAGCGTTGAGAATATAGTACCGTTCGTGAACCGGTTAATCTCTCTGGCGGGAGAATCTCCAATTAAAACATCACCATCCTCTGACAACGTGTACGTTCCCGCTATACCATCACGTATCTCGTGTATTCCCGGTATCTCTTGGTAAACCACATCACTGGAAGTATCTTCCTTGTACATCATAACGTAGAACACGGAAGACGTGAACCTTGATTTCTTGTTTATAATATCGTCCCTCGTGTATCCTTCTCTCCCGCTATAATCTATAATGATATACCTACCGTTAGGGATTCCCTGTTTCTCCGAGTCGCCTATATCCACTTTAGTACCGTCAGATAACGTCACGGATAATGAACCCGCTTCACCTTGAACCATCACCCTGTCTTTTATCTCGAAGATGTAACCCTTGTCGGATACCTTATCGGATAAAGTTTCCAGTTCTGATATCAATTCTAGCTTGTCGCCCGCGTTAGGAACCACCCAAGGCATGGATGTTATTTCCAGATACACCTTGTCGTTGAACACGTAAGCGTTGTCAAAACCATTGATGACATCGAAATAAAGCCTAGGGTTACGTCTGGCGAACTTGAAATACTTCGCCCACGATGGTGCTTTCCCTTTTACCGTGATTCTCGCTAACCTACCTATGCTTGAAGTATCAGCGTTTATCCTGTCAGCGGTAGCTTCTGCCACGGATAACACGGGTGAACACCTCCCGAAATCATCGTATAAAACTATACCGTAGCCTTGCGTGACCCCTGTCTTTAACGAGTAGGTGATGTCAGAAGCCTTCACGTTATCTATCTTCACGGATAACTCTATGTCCGTGTCTATGTTGAAGCCGTCCATGTATCCACCGAATAACACGGAGTTCTGGATAATCATGCAACTTCTGGCTTTTAGCGGAACGTTATCGAATAACTTGTTCACGTCCTTTATAGCCACCAGAGGGTAATTACCGGAATAAGTAAACCGGTACGTGTAGTCAACGTTATCTTCCAGTTTCTCTTTCTCCTTGTCAATCGTCTTTACCTTGTACATACCGGCACCCGTCTTCATGAGAAGTTCAATCTTTCTCACGTGTTCATTACCAGTATTCACGGTTATATCTACCGCTGACGTGGAATTACTTATCTCGTTCAACACCTCGTTGGAGTAAGATTCACCTTTCACGTATGTAACAGCACCCGCGAAAGTACCCGTTTTAGTCAAGTAATTCTGTATAGAGTATGTCTTACCGAAGTCATTAGACATCAAAACGTAAGAAGTATTATCTTTTTGAACTACAACGTATATCACCCTAGCCGTGGGACTCGTGGATATACTCTTGATTCTATATTTCTTGGACTCTTCCAGACCGGTTAAGTTCACGGTAGACTTCTGCATGTTATTACCGAACTCGCTAGAGTAGTATAACGTGTTTATGTGTTGACCGGCGATAGCTAGGAACTTGCCATCAGCGGAACAAGCCATAACTTTATTGTAAGACTCCGGGTATCTTTCAGACGTGTTGAAAGCGTGCGCCAACTCGAACGTCTTACCGTAATCCCTTGACACGAAAGTCCATTTGGCGTTGGTGTCAAAGTTATCATTAACAGATATGTACACCACGCTACCGTCCGAGTTACATATCACCGTTTCACCTCTTGACGGGTTTCCTATCTTGGCGAAATCGTTTATGTTTGTCTCTTTCCACGTGCCCAGTTTACCGTAATCATGACTGTAAGCGAAATTGCTCTTGTACATCACGTAACAGTATTTACCGTCAGCGGACATGCATATATCCCCGTTATATTTATCCCCGCTGCTCTCGAATCCCCTAACCTCACCGTAGCTACCGTCAGAAGGGTTGTATTGTTGAAGCCACAACCCGGAGTTATTACTTCCGGAGAATCCTCCCGTGCGAGCGAAATAAACCAGATTGCCGTTCACGTTCAAGTCACCCCCGTCGTTGAAATTAGCGTAGAATTTCTCCACTATTTTCGTGGCTTGCGTCTCGTAGGTATCAAAATATATGAAATAACCGTTCCTGTACGTGGATACCTCGGCGTTTTGCATGTACGTGGTTAGACAGAGGACACCTTTCACCTCGAATCCTTTCTCTGAAACGTTGTAAGGAACAGCCTTGAAATCGTTGATGATGGTATCAGCGTATGATTGACCGATAGGCAAATCGAAACTTATATAACTTTGACTCGTCATATCACCGTCTTCCGGGTTTACCTTGTCCCAGTATATGGTAATCCTGTTATTGTAAATGTACACTTCTGCCGTCATGTCGAAAGATACCTTCTTGGAACTGTCAATATCAAGTTCGGATGAAGCCCTAGAGTAAGGGCTTATGGCTGACGTTTCTCTAGTATCGTACACGTATCTGGCGGCGAACACGGGATTCAAGTTACGCATCTCGCTAAGTTCAGACTTCTCGGCTATCTCCACCTTGACATCCATGGGTGGACGCTTGACAAGTTTCATTGCCGTCCAGTCGTAGAACTTGTAATACCCTTTCGTCTTGGTGATATCTATCTGTATCGGGTCGTTCACCATCCAATCATTGAATATCATGATATTATTCATCATGGCGAACCCGCTAATCTCCGTTTTCAAATTAAACGGCGTGATAAGTTCTTGTATGAATGACTCGTGAACATCATCGAACATGTGCCTGTTAGCGAGCAACCTTAACGCCCAAGCCTCTCTTGTTTTCTTATCTACCTTGTACACGGAACCGCCATCGTAAATATAACCTATTTCCGGTTCAACGTCATACCGGAACTTGCGTATCAGCAAACAGAAATACTTGGTGTTCTTGTCAGAAGTGATATAATCCCCACCGTTACCGTAAGCGAAAGCTGCTTCCTCGTCTACTTCCGTGGAACTCCAATAATAATTCACGCTATCAGCGTTAGACCTCGTTACCGGCTTCTCCACTTCCACGGCTTGCCCCACGACTATGTTCTTGTCGTTAAAGTCAACTATCTCCTTGTCAGACTCCGATATCAATACCTTGGCGGTACTTATCATGCTATCCACCGCTTCCTTTATCTCCTCCTTGGAAGGAACGTACCAACCGAACCCCGTTTCTAACGCCCGTTGGAAAATAGTATCACTATCCCGCTTGTTATGAAGGAAACATATCGTGTTCTTCATGCCGAACACGTCCTTCATGGTAGACATCTGGTCAACGAACACGTGACTGCTCTTTCCAGTTATAGAATCGTGTTCAAGTATAGAAAAACCGCCTTGTCGTAGGGCGGTGAAAAGATATATCTTGTTGTTGTACTCGTACATACCTGCCGTCCTAGAGCCGCTAGTCCATAAAGGCTCATCAACGACAACAAGAGAGCCATCAATACTTTCTATAATTCCAGAATTATCATCGTCTGTATCTATAACTCTAACGTTTTTCGCTTCCCGGTATTGCCCCTTTGGCATGTACCTCGCGGCTACGTCCATGTTCATCTTCCCTTGCGAGAAGTCTTGTACAACTCTCATAACTAACTCATTAACGCTTGTATAAATTCTTTTACCTTGAAGTTCAACTCGAACATGGCATCCTTGTGACTTCTAACTTTCTGTTGTTTAGCCCGTATCTTCTCGTTCATGGGAACGTTACGTTTCTTCTCTATGATACGCCAGTATATCTCGTCTTCAAGATATTTCTGGAAATACGGGTGTATCTCTATCTTGTCAAAATCTGTCAAGTCCACGTTGGCTATATACTGTATCAGTATCCGGTGATACCCTTCCGGTATATCATCGAACGTCAACGTGTTATCACGGTAATCGAACTTGTACCCGTGCTTACCGTAAATAAAATCGTTATTCTTCAATTTAAGGGTACAATACTTGGAATACATCCCGTTAAGGTCATCAGCCTTTATAATATCGTAATCCATGTTGTCAAGTATCTTGTTCCCCTCGTTATCCGTTATGTTCTGTGCCGCCACGATATCATCGTTATCCATCATGTAAGAATACCACGTGTTAATGCTATCATTACGTAATGCGGGTACCAGATAACCGTCAACAACGAAATATATAGCCACGTAATCCACGAAATCCACCGGCATACGGAACTTTCCTATCCTGTTCATCTCCCCTTCTGCTTCCTTGAACACCTTGTCACCGGAGTATCGCAAGTCCTCGATAGACCGGATACCGTGTTTTATCACGAGTTCCCTGCTTATCCCGTGCAAGTAACTGTCCGGGTCATCAGCGGTAAGCATGATTGAATCAACTATATCTGTAAACGGTATCTTCATAACATGTTATCTTTTTGTTCTTCATTCACTTGTCTTTGCGCTATCAGTTGCGCTAAATCCATCTCTCTCAAATGTATGCCAAAGTAGAAGGCTATCTCGACAACTATCTTGTCAAGGAAATGTTCTGACAACTCGAAATCTTGGTACGTTTTGTCTAGCGGGTTAAATACCGGTTTCCCGTTGATATTCTTGTACGTCCATTTAGGATTTCTCGGGTTACGCTTGTACGTCACCTCTATCGTCTTGATATCTCCCGGGTACACGGATATACCGTCCTCGTCAATAAACCCTACTGGTAGTTTAGTACTAGGCTTGCAATACTTGCTAGTCACCACTCTCCTGAACTGGTCCGGAGGCAGTAAACTCACCATGTTATCACCCACGTACACCGAGTCTACCTTCAACGTTTTAACGGGAAAAGGAAAGGGAGTATCATCCACCCTTTCCAAATCTTCCGTTACAGATAACTTGTACAAGGTTTGTTCCAACACGCTTCTAGTCATTGTTGAATACCCTTGAATTTTCCTGTTCTGGATAAGCCTCAAATCGTTAGGTATGTTAGAGAATATCTTCGCCTGCACTATGGCGCAAACGTTATTAAACTCGTCAGGAGTAATCACCCCGTACCCGTTTTTGTTTAGTAGCACTTGGACTACCTTGTACACGTTATCAATCATCGTTTGTTAGTTTATCTTTTGCAAAATCTTCTCGTAAGCACTCTTGCCTTCCTCGGAATTACCCACCCACTGGGCGAACTCTTCCTTGATGTTAAGCCCGGGAGCGCAACTGTAAATCTTACCTCCGGTGAACCATGATAAGTCAGTTCCCTTCGAGTTTAATTTCACCACGTTAAGGCGTAAAGCGGTAGTCAAGTGGAATTTAACCTTGCTCTGCTTGTCATTGAACAATTCAACGATATGCTCGGGAGTCACTTGATGTGTTTCCATCTTCTCTAGGATACCGGAACGCAAGATGCTCTGGTTCGTTTCCGCTGAACCGGAATCGTACAACATGCTGTAAACAGCTTGCAACGACTCGATATCAGAACTACGGCACAACTCGATAACTAACGCTATCTGGGCGTACTTGTCCTCTACATGTTGAGCGTCAGCCACCTTGTCTTCAAGATAGAATACCTTGTCTTTACCACAGAACGGGTGAAGCAACAAGTACATCTGCAAACAAGGGTCATCGGGATATATCGTCCAACGGTCACCGGGGAAGTCCACCCTTCTCAAATCAATAGGTCCCATGTTATCTTGCTCGTCCTCGAAAGCGTTATCAAACACCGGGGCGTAACGCATGTTAAACCCGTAACTGGATTCCTTGTCAACGTACTTGCATTTAGGTCTCAATGAATAATTATTCCGTTCTTTCGTCAACAAGAAAGTCATGGGTTTCTTGCCCACGCCTAACTTCTTGCACTTCTCGATAATTTCCATTCTCACCTCGTCTTTTGTTTTCTCGCCTTTTGCCATAATTCAATTCAATTTAATTTTAATAAAAAACGGGGAAGGGAATTTACCCCTCCCCGCGGGATTTGATATATAAGGTTGATTAAGCCTTAGGATGCTTTACCCTCGAAGATACCCCATTTCTTCAATCCAACTGCACGCAATCCCCATTCAGTCAACCAGTCGATACCGAACACGTCATTCGTGTTAGTAGCGTCCGGAACGATTTGAGAACCGTGGAACGTGGTTTGAAGTTTACGGCTATAACCCGGCATACCCTTGTACAACATCGTCAGGTAGTTGGTGTTGATAGTCGTGGTTTGTCCGCTAAGGTCTCCGTTGTAACCGGTATTCACCACGGTGTTTCCAAGAGGAACCATGATACCGTGAATTTGATTCTCCGGGGCGAAGTTATCAGGATTCAAAACGGTCGGGTCTTTCAACATCTTCCAAGTGGACTTGTAGAACTCGTAACCACCCATGCGGAATCCCTCGAAACCGAAGTTGATAACTTTCTTGTCATTGTCGAAATATCCCCACGTTGGAGCGGTATTACCACCAACGGAAGCCAAGAACTTGTCAATATCCAAGGAAGCCTCGGTAGACAAGTAAAGCATGTTGTATTTCTCCCCGTTCACCTTGTCAAGGCGTTTAATCAATGACTCGATATCAGAAGTTGAAGAGATACCACCCTCGAAGGAGTTACCACCGTTTCTGATTTTGTCAAAGATACCCTCGTAACCGCGGAATCCTGCCGTCTTAGCCGGGGAACCGTCAGCCACTTTCTTACCAACGAACGCTTGAATTTCCAGTTGGTCTTTCATTCTCTCTCTCGCCTCCTCGATTTCTGAACTGAACCAGTAGTATTTACCGTCAAGTCCTTTAATCCAAGAGATGTTACAAGCGTCAGAGCCGTTGATTTCCCACATGTCCTTACCGATGATAAGTGACGTGCTGTCAATCTCAACCTCTCTGGTCAACGCTCTGGTCATACCCGGTGAACCTTTCTGGAACTCGTAACCGGCAGCGATAACGGTCAACCCGGTGGTACCTACCGTCCAGTCAGAAGCCTCGTACACTTTAGCGGTAAACTTGCCCGCGTCATATCCTTCTGATACACAGATACCGTAATCCACTTTCTTGGTAGCCTTGTCGATAACCATGAAGTTCTCGTTAGGACGGATGGTATGAGCGGCACTCGTGAACACGTCAGCAGCACGGGTTACACCTTCCAACACTTTACGTCTACGTCCCGCCATAGCGAAATATTGAGTATCCGCGGAGATTTCTTCCTCCATCGCGTACTTATCCAAGAATCCACGAATAGTCTGGTTACCGTACTGGTCAATGATTTGGTCATGAACGTCCGGCGCGAACTGGTCCGTGAAATCGTATAAACTCTTGTAGTTCCCCGTTACCGGTTGAATTTTGATATTGGGGTCAAGATAAAAATCACTTGTTACACTTACTAAACCCATTTTTTAAAGTTTTTATCGTTTTACTTTAAGCCGGGAATCTTGCTTTTAACGTATTTCCTGTACTCCTCGTCCGTCATCTCTCCCGCTCTTCTTTCCACCTCTGGACTGGTAGCGTTAGATTTACGTCGCAATTCTTCCTCGACCGTGTTTGCTTTTATTGCCTTACCGTATTCTTCAAGTATCTTCGGCAACTCCCGCCCGGCAATAATAGTTTTGGCGAAAGCGGCGTAATCAAAGACACCATCTTTCTTGAAGTAGTCCATCATGGAGTCCATGTCGCTGAACATACCGTTGTACGTTTGCTTGTCACGAAACTCGTAAGTGAACCCTTCCAGTTCCATCTTGTCAATACTCTCTACAGCCGACCGCATGTTCTTGTTCCACTCTTCCTTCCCCGCGGTAATAGTCTCCTCCATTTTCTTGATAGGAGTCTTGTACTGTGATTTCTGCTCGTTAAAGAACTTTTTGGCTTTCAGAGCCTCCATCTTCATGGCAGCGCTTCTCGCTAGATTCTTTTTCTTCCTGTCGTTAATCTCGATGTCATCCATCTCGTCAGACGTCGGGAGTTGAGAGTAACTCTCTTCAAACACCGCTTCTATCTCCTCGTTATCGAGCGTGGGATACTGTACTTTCAAGTACTCCTTCAACACCTTGTCGTTCGGCTCGTCATCCCAGTTCTTCTGAACGCGGAAATAATCTTCCACCCCTCTTCCTGTCTCCCGGACAAATTTGTCAATGACCTCTAAATCGGGACTAGCGTAATTAACAGGTTTCTCTACCTCTTTAACTACCTCTTTTTCAACTACCAAGTCTTCCCAAGATTTAATCTCTTTTCCTACCTTCCCGGCTAGGAAACTAAACACTTGCTCTTCCGGCAATTTACTCAAGTCCAAGTCCTCTTTGGCAGACTCTTTTGAATCTTGCTTGTTCTCTACAACCTCTTCCTTTTCTTTCTCCTGCTCGGCAGGTTGGTTAGCGTTACCCGTTTCACCGCTAGGAGGTGCTGTAAGAACGTTTTCCTTCATGAATTTATCTAACTCTGTTCCCATATTCGATTTAATTTAATTCTAACACAAATATATAGAAAAAATCTATCAGAAAAAATAATTGATAGTATTTTATACTTCTTTTATTCTGACATCATGCACTTTAAGCATAAGTTTCCGTTTTATGATATAATCCGGAGTCCGGAATCCCTTTGTGTCCTCCACGATAATTTCACCGGAAGCGACATCCGTGTACACGAAGTCAGCGATGTATTTCACCGCTCTCTCTATACACTTGCCATCCTTGTACTGGTTAGGGACAAGTTCAAACGGGACTTGTTCCATGAGGTCTTTAATAACCCCCGCTTTCTCCATCCATTTTAACTCGGTCGCTCTCTTGTCTTCCCTTATACTGGCATGACCGTTCACTCTCTTGTTACCGTACTTGTTTCTCATCCTCTAGCTTTTTTATCACCTTTTGTACCGTTCTTCCTTCCCCTGTTGGTGGATGAACTGACGTAACTATTGGTAGCGTGGTCATAATCTTTGCCCGCCCTAGAGCCTTTACCGTGTTTCTTGTCATATTCACGGTTTTTTTGGCTTAGTTCGGCTCTTTTCTTTCTCTGTTCAGGTCTACGATTTATCTTGGTATCCGTTTCCTTCTTTTTCTCCCGTGCTTCCGGGTGGTCCCTGTAATATTGAGCGGACCTAGACAGCTTGCCCTGCTTCTTCGGTGGTGCCATTGTCGTTATAATTTAATTGTTCATTAACTTCATCCATTGGAGGTATCTCTACCGGTGGTGCTGCTTGTTCCTGTTCTTGTTGGCTCATGCTCTCGAAAGGTATAGGGCTACCGCCGTTTTGCCGTTGATTTATCAACTCGCTCTGCTGTTGTGCCTGCTTGTACGTCCTTTCATCTTTCTTGTCTTCCTTGTACTTGGTGGCTTGCGCCGTTACATCTGCCTGTAATCCAAGTTCACGCATCCGGTGTTGGTGTTTCAAGTTTTCAAGCATGATTTCACCTTCCACTTTCTCGCGGTGAAGACGAATGTCAGCTTGGTTCTTCACTTGTAACTCGTTGGACTTGGCTTGTAATTCAATCATCAATGACTGTTGTTTCTGTTGCTCGATAGCCATTTGCGCTTGTGCCTCTGCTTGTATTCTAGCGGCTTCCATCTCTTTCTGCCTCATAACAGCCTCGTCCTGCCTCTTCTTCATTACTATCTTCAAGTAAGATGAAGCCATCTTCAAGTTATCAATAGACATGATATCTATACGGTCAGCAAGGGTTATCTGTCCCGCTTGTATAGCGGCAAGAACTGTCTGCTCGAACTTGTTCTTTTCCTCGGCATCCGGCTTTAACTCTATAACGACATCCAGTTTGTACTTATATAAACTCATATATGAGTTTATAGTATTATCATCTAGCAAGTACGACATGATATCGTCAGCGAAGTTCTCGTGATACATAGACATCTGTTGCGCCCTGTTCAAGATAACCTCGGAAGCGTTCTTTTTCATGCTCAATAACCCCTCTAGGATATACTTCGTCGCCGTGTTACTCATGGTTAGTGCCATCTGTTGCGTGCCTACCAGTGCGCCGTTGAGAGGAGCCGAACCGTCACGTACCCTGTTGACACCTGTTACCTCGTAACACATGTTCAAGTTATGATTGTACGTGTTGATAAGTTGAGCCAGTTTAGCACCGTCAGTCGTGGGTATCACTTGCATGATGTTCCCTCTCAATATAGCCTCGTCATCAAAACCAGAACTCTTCACGAGCAAGTTACCAGTCTGGTCGTATATCTGTATAATCTCGGCGGGGGATAACGTTGAACCGGTACCTATGTTGATATTCGTTAGCCCGTCAATGTCTATCTGGTACCCGTCCGGTCGTAACTTGCTTATCAAGTGTCTTAGTTTAAGCACGGTAAGATGAACATCATCGGCGAAAGGCTTCATGTTCTCGACAAGAGAAGGAGTTGTCAACTCGTACACGATATACGGGGACATCACAACGTTAGAGTCATTCACCGGTCTAATCATGTCCTTCATGAGCCGGTAATTGAATACCGTGTTGGTACCTAGGATATAATACCCCTCGAACCAAACATCGTAAGAGCCTCTTACTATCCTGCTTGAAGACTGTTCCGGCAACTTGAAATCACGCTCTTTACGGATGAGGTTATTCCTCTTCCTCTTGTACACTTCCTCGAAAGTGGTCTTGAACGTGAAGTACATTACCGTCAGCGTGTCATCATCATCGTACTCTCTCCTGTCGTTAAAACGTCTGTCCGGCGTGGCTTTTTTGAGCATCTCTTTAGTGACGTACCCGTTTGACTTCCGGTATATCTCTTCTACCGTCATTTGGAGTAGTTCACCGAAGTAGTAACAACCTTTCTTGTCCCTAGTCTTTAATGTATCGTAAGAATACATCATCCTTTTCCCGTCCACGTGACGTATAAGTACCCCGTAATTAGGGTCAGTCTCCACGCGTAAAGCGGCGAAACCGTTAGTCACTAGGTCTTCTGCCACCCTGTTCTGTATCTCACGGAAATAGTTCACGTCAAACACGCGGTTGATGATAACCTCCGTGGCTATCTCTTTATCTTGCTTGTACTTCAATTGCATGTGCAAGTCAAGTTCCTCCTTGCTATCAGGCACGTATTCCGGCATGAAGTTTATACCGGTAGCGGCAGACATCTCGCTCGTGAAATCTCTCGTGAGCATTTCCGTTTCTAGGTTCTTCCGGTAACTCTGTCTTTCTTTCTGTGACATGATATCCACGCCCTTGGCTACCACCTTGAACATGTCAACCGGGAAACTGTCTTTCACCACATTGATAAACTTGGGTACTATGGAAGTGAACTCCCAGTTCAGTGACAGGTACGCCTTGTCCTTTGGTATGTTAAGCATACTCTTGAACTTGTCAATGTCAACGGAATTGTCCTTGTAAGCCTCCAACTCCTCGAATTTCTTCCTCCTAGAAGCTAACGTCCCCCCTGTTATCCACTCGCTCTCTATGAACTTGGCGTATTCCAACCCGTAATCGACACTTTGTTTAGCCTCGTTAGAAACGAAAGGGTCTGGAAAACTTAGTGATTTGCTACTATCTCTCATAATCCGTCTTTATTTTACCGTAAGTACCCGTGTTATCATATAACATTAATAATGGTTTGTCTATCGTTACCGTGGTTTCCTCCACTTTTCTTCTCACTCTTTGCGTCGCTCCTATCAAGGCGTAAGCGGAAGATATGGAAGCGTCACGTTTAGTCCTGTTCTTGTCATCGAAAGCGAGCCAGTCTTTCAGCGTGTCATCGAAGAACATCTCGGAATTACCCACGTTGTTCTCTATGAAAGATTCTAGTGCAGAGTTCATTAACTGTGAAACGTTCTCTGACGTTGAAGGCATACCACCACGTATCTTCTCGTCTTCCGATAACTTGTCTTTATCTTTATCCGTTCTTTTCATCGAGAACTTGCGGTATCCCCTCCTGTACATCTCGTCAATGAGGTTGTTCACGTTATTCTCTATAAGAGCGGGCATCCCGTAAAATACCATAGCCTTGATAGCGTCATCGAAGAATATCTCTTTCGACTCCGGTCTGTTTATGTACTCTAGGAAGAAATTATGGTTAGGTGCTCCCGAGGAGTTTACCACCGAGAACCCGTGTATTGAACCTTTAGAGCCTTTACCGTCTACCGTCTTGTTCACGCGATAAGGGTCAATACCGAAGTTACCAATATGCCTGTTCAAGGGTATCCATAACCCGTTGGTATCTCTCTTTATGTTGTTTCTTAAACCCTCGTCCGGCAACCAACTCACTAGGAACCGTCCTTCCGGTTTCTCCACGAAAACGACCCTTCCACAGTCCTGCACGCCTTGGTACCACTCGAAATTACCTCTCGTGATAACCCCGTCAAGCGTGGCGTTGTATTCAAGCTGAGCGTTTATGTTAGCTTGGTTGAACATGCACATGTTTATCGCTAGGGCGAACCCGTCAGCCTCCACTCTAGGATTCTTTCTTTTCTCTTCCAACCATTGCCGGGGGTTATTCCGTAAAGTGTCATCAACGTTTTTTATGTACGTGTTCAACCCGAACTTCAATAACTCACCGTCAGCCGTTCTAACAGGTGTCTTTGGGTCTTCAAGAATCATTCTACCGAACTTGTCTATGAACCCCTCGTAATGCTCGTAACAGCTTAAAAATAACTTGTACAACCCGGAAGTGGTTTGACCGTTACCGTTCCTCTTGGTGACGTCTGAATCGTAATACAATTGCTTGAACCTGTCTCCCGCCAAGGCTCCATCATCATTGGCATCCTTGCCCGTGACGTTCTCTATGGTGGAGAATATGAATATCTTACCCACGATTCTCTTCCCCTTGGTAACGCACTTTTTAACCATGTTAAAATGGTTGATGGTATTACCGTTCTGCTTTTTCCACTTGCTGAACTCGTCAGCCAGATAGATAAGTAAAGCCTCACCGTCATAACTGGCTTCTTGTGTTGGTCTGTAATTAACACGCGTGTTCAAAGCCACGTCTACCATCTCTTTCTCGTCACCTGCTTTCCTTATCCTGTTACCCGGTTGCGCGAACTCTAGTTCAGTCTTTGACTTCTCGTTGATACACATTGGTTTCATGTAGAACGGTAGCCTAGAGAACATTGTTGTTAAACGGAAAAAGTTAGAAGCCGCGTCCGTGTCTGTCTTTGACGTCATGCCGGACAACTTGTTCTTGGCTGATATACTCTTGCATATAAGGAATGACATGAAACAATCAGTTGCCCCAAAACGACGTATCTTTTCAAGGATAAGACCCATGCACCTGTCATCCACCCACACGGCTTCCATGAAGTAAAACAGTTTCTGTTGAGCCTCGCTGAAATAGTAATACCCGCCTTCCGCTCCGGTATAGCAATGGCTTAACATGAACCAGTGCGCCCCAGTAATATAAGTAGCTTTACCGCAATTGAAGAACCAGTGACCGTCACGTTTCTTGGTGTATTCTGAATCTATAAAATCCTCGAAGTATCTCGCTGACTTCATGTTAAAACCATTAGGAGCGGGTTGCCTACGCCAGTACTGGTCTTCTTTCTTCCTCGTGCTGTATTCTATATTCTTGTACTTCGGTTTAGCCGGTAACGCTATACGCAAGTCAGAGATAACTACTATCTCTCCCACCGTGCCGTTAGGGTCAATTACCACCGCGTCTATATCTTCTCTATACCCCGCCTTGCTCTTTATGTTGAAGAACTTGTCAGCGTACTTTTCAGGGTATCCTTCCCGGTAATCAGATTCAGCTATGAACAAGTCATCTTCCTTCAACACGTTATTTATATCATGTATGATATCAGACACTTCCGTCACGTCCTTGAAAGCTATGTCCTTCAAGTCAATAGCGTTGGATATGCTGTCAGCGTCAGTGGATATCCCTTGCGCGTTAATTTGTATAGAATCTTCAAGACCAGTATATAACGATTCTATCACGGTCTGGCTGCTATCCACGATATCTTTCAAAACACTTCTAGCCCATTTCTCCTGTTTCTTGTCATGTTGAAGGATGGAACCTATTATCTCCTTGCACTTGGATATAGCCTTCTTTTTTATTTTTATGGCGTTCTTCCCCGTGGACTCCTTGTCAATGGACTCCATGTCTATGTCCGCCTTTATAACCTTCACGAGTTCTTTAACGGCAGATTTACAAGATGATATGTACCTATTATCGTTATACATCTTTCAATTTTCCTATTATCCAAGGTGTTTTCATACGGTACAATACCCTATCATCCACCTTGAATTGATACTCTGAATCAAGATTGAATATGATAGAATCACCGTTTTCCACCCCTTGTTCTCTTAATGACTCGTTCGTGTAAACCATCTCTCCGAATTGTCTCTCGTACAATTCATCGTCAAACAGTTCTATACACCCGTGCATGTGTTTCTTTTTCTCCACCGGGCTAACGTAACACCACGGGTCTACCGCCATGTATTCGCCGTTCCTCTTGATAAGGTATATGTACGAAACCTCTACACGGAACATGTTATCCATTATCTCGTTCTCCCCTATCTCCTTTCTCCCTTCTGCCGTTGTATGTCGTCTCACGCAATTATGGTGGAAATACACCTCGTCACCTACCTTGAAACGTGGGTCGCTAGATGTAACCACCTCGCCGTGTCTTATCAAGTAAGTGGTGTCGTCAATAGCGTTATTAACATGGAATTTGGTTCCTCCCGGGGCAGTAATCGTTGACTCGTACTGTTCCTTCATGTAAACGATGACGTTATTATTTATCGCGTCCAAGTTCCCTCTCATAGTCGTACACTTCAATAGTTAAACTACCGTCTTCACCCCTGTATATGACTTTCCAGTCAATAATCTCGGAATCCTTATCCTTGCGCACGCGTATCGTTATCCTATCTTGGTTCTTGTACCTGTCTTTCTCGATAGAATGAATAATCATGATTGTCAAGTCACCATTCTCGCTCATGAACTTCAAGGATTGTCCCACCCTGAAACATAACTTGTGACCGTTATCTGTATAGCTGTATTCTCTTAATTCCATGTTATTTACTTATTAATATTCCACCTGTAACGCCGACTATTCCCCATAACCACCATCTCTCGTACCATCTTTTCTTTTCCTTGATAACGATAGGTTTAACGTCAGTGAGAGTCACGTATGGATTCTCGTTTATCACTCTTATCACGTGTTCAGCACTCCCGAATAACTTTCTCGTTGTTCCCACGGCGATATGCTGTTTCATGTATATATCGAAAGTATCAAAATGGATACCGTCTCCCTTGACAACACCCGATATGTTTCTCCACTTGTTATGGTTGGAAAAAGGGATATAAACATTCTGGTAAACAGTATCGAACTTTATCGTACCCGTGTCACGGTAGACAGTTTCCATCTTGATAACAACTTCCGGCTTCATTCCCTTGATAAACTCTTTAAGGGAATCATTCTGTTTTATCACTTTCTGGCTCTCGAATACCATGGCTGACTTTTCATCTATCACCCTGTCGTACTTGTCCTTGTAATGACGTATCGTGTCAAGGTAAGCGGCGTAGTTATCCTTGTCATCGTTAATCTTGTCACGGCTATCCACGTAATCCTTAACGAGGAACACTAGCACCACTGATGCCAACCATAATATCGTTATCTTCCAGTTACTCATCGCTTATTTTAGCCATAAGGTCTTCTTGACGTACCGCTACCAGTTCCATGCCGTTAAGCCGGAAAGGAGTACCTATGCTCTTGTGGTGAAGTACACTATCAGACTTTTTCACTTGGTCATAGTTAGCGTTCACCTCGTACACGTCGCTCACTCGAACGTTCTCGTTTCTCGTTGACGGCAGGATAAGTCCGGATGCCGTTTTCTCTTCAATGATTCTCGTGTCTTGAAGAATAACGTAATTGTTAATCGGGATTAATTTCATTTGATTTAATTTTTATTGTTTTGTTTCTCTATCAATTTAAGCATTAACTCGTATTTTTCCCTGTCTTCCGCTCGCCAATCTTCTATGTTTCTTCTTAGGGCGTCCATCTCTATCTTTATGGTACGTTCCAGACTCATGAACTCGGCATTGTGCATCTCGCGCATGTTCTTCACCTCTTTCCTTATCTCGTCATCTCTAAAGTCAACGTATTCCTTCGTTGGCTTGTTAAAACTCGCCGCCATCGCCGTGGTAGCTACAAGTAAGACTCCTCCCACTAGCGTTTTAATTACACTGTCTGTCAAGTTCCCCGTTAATTTCATGGCTCTCGATTGAAAATAGTTTAGTTACCATCTTGGCAAGAATCAAGAACGCGCCAAGAATAAAATTAATCCACAACTTCACTGTCTCGCTAAACGGTGAACTCATTACCAACGCTTGCCATAGCGGTAAAGAGTACACGCACATGTCTCCCACAAGTTTTATCCTTAATGGTGTCTGTTTCTTCCAATTACGCAACCCGAACGACATACTACTCAATTTTCCATTTAACTGTATAACCATTACTTATCCATATCTTCACGATACTCAACAAATCCTTGTCGGCACGTCCTTGTATGGTTTTCTCTCCTGTCCTTTTATAAGCGACAAGAGGGCAACCATCCGTGTCATCAATGTCGTTGCCCCCGTGTACCCGTATCCCAGTGAATCGCATCCCGTTTCCTTCCACTGCCTTGTCCGGCGTGTTGTACAGTTGGATGGTATCTCTCCGGAATCTTGGCGAGTACGTTATCGCCACGTCATAAGTCCCGTAGGGAATGGCTGTCTGCCCGTGAATCTTGGCGTCTCGAACGGCGTCTTCGAGAGTCCAACAGTATTCTTTCCCTTCCACGATAATATGACCTATCGTGGCATCCTCGAATATTTCTTCTCGTTTATGTAATATTACTTTTTCCATATTACAAATATAAGAAATTAAAGTTTACCGTAGTACTTGAAAAACGCTCCAAATGGTCTTGTATTCAAATATTCCGGGTTATTTTTATTTTCCTTGGCTTCCATCTCCATGGCAGAGGCGTAATAAGCCTTGTTATTAGCGTTGCCCGCGTTCTTGTCACTCGTATCGAAGAAATGATGGATGAAAGATATCAAGTATTCTACCCAGTACAACACGTAATAAAACACCAGTGGTATCAATAACAACAATATTACCCACTTGCTACACGGGTAGCTTAACGAGTAGGTAATGAATAACGTAAGGAATAATCCAAGTGTTATACAATCCTTCCATTGCCTCACGTGTATCATCTCCTCGTTTATCGTTTCCGGGGATAGATAACTTTTCTTGGTTATAACGTAACCAAAGAGCATAATCGTACTGTATCCTTTAAACAGTATCAATTTCGCTAACCAGTTATTGTAATAAATCTTTACCATTATATCACTCGTTATGGTTTCACAACTCGTTCAAGTAAGCCTGTGCTATCTCCTCGTCTGTTGGATTTCCCGGTAGAGATACCACGTCTTTAATAATATCCACGTTTTCAATGTTATACACTACACCAGTTTCATTATCTTTAACTAGGAATAATTTTCTAGCGTTTTTAAAAAATACATCTTTCAGTATTTTTTCTGCTTCTAATCCATTAATAGGTGATTTCCTATCCCAAAATTCTATTACTTTCATATTGTTGGAGTGAATTTATATATATTATTATTTGGTGTTGTTGAAGTTAATCTACCGAAGAAATGATATATATTGCCAGTGCTCGTATCACGCCACGATCTCCCATCTCCCGACACTTGCGGTAAACTTGTCTGTTCATAATATTTATCTTCTAGTATATGATACTCGTACACTGTTTTTAATTTATTTGCATCATTTTCTCCCCCTATTAGATAAATATGTTGTCTACTTTCATCAATGACGATACCCATGTTTCTTTTAACACTTGGCATTGAAGTTAATCTAGTCCAAGTTGAAGTGTTTATATAATATTTATAAGCATCTGAAACAGTTTGTGTCGTGTACCCACCGAATAAATATAACGAGTTGTCTTTACTGTTGTAAACCATAGCTACTCCATATCTTGAAGAAGGTCTAGCGACTCCTGATGAATTATCAAAACTAAGTAGTGTATAGGTATCAGAACTTGGGTTATACATGTACAACCTGTTAGTTCTATTCCCGGCTTGGCTTCTATCGTATCCCCCGAATATATATATATAATCCCCGGTACTTGCCATAGAAGCAACTTGTACTCTAGCGGGCATACTAGCTTTTTGAACGAAACCGGGAGTTTGACCAGTTCTTTCCACCATTGTTGACATGGTACCATCCTCTACACTTCCTCCCGATTCTTTACCACCACAATAATACGGGTACCCGTTATGACTACAACCGGCACAAGAAATTCTAGCGTACGGGTTAAGTTTTGTTTCATCCAAACCTCTAGGAGAAAATACTATCGCTTCACTTACCACGACATTTGCATTCGGGTTACTTATACCACCTGACAGACAACACACGGGAGTACTATACAATGATGTACAATCAGCTATACCGAATTGGTCATGCGGGTAAGTTGTATTGCCAGTAGAAAAGGTAGTCCATACCCCCGGGCTGAACACGGGATATATCTTTACCCCGTTCAGCCATGCTTCTCCTAATGACTTACCGTTCATTGAACCTCCCACTAATATTCCACCGTTAAAAGCTATCGCCATATTCTATTCAAATTTTAAGTACACTATTCCTTCTGTTTGGTCTACCGGGTCTGGAATCTGGTCCACGGCTATAATACCAATAATCTTGTTAGTCCCAGTTGATACAATAGCATCGTTTAATTTAGTTTTATCTGAATTTGACATTAGACCGTTAGATGTGGTTGTGGCTACTGAATACGTTGTATTAGGTGGAGTAGCCCAAGTACCATCTCCCCTCATGAATGATGAGGTAGACCCGTTCAATTGCCTTAAAAGACCGTTAGCTGTTGTAGAAGCTAGACCATAAGTGGTGTTCGTGTTGACCCAAGGAACGTTGACGAACATGTTACCGTCACTACTCATTTGCACGCTATAATACCTTTCACTTGTAGTGCTCACGCTTTGTAACTTTGGTTTGGCGATAACACTGATAGGTTTAACCAATCCTGCCACCGAGGCTGTCGCTATACTGTACGTCGTGTTTGTATCACTCCACGGCACGTTCACGAACATCTGACCGGATGAATTCAGTTCCACCGGGTAATTCTTGCCGGATTCGGCGTATCCTATTTTCACGAGTCCTAACGCTGAACTGGTAGCTTGCGCGTATGTCGTGTCAGTAGTGGGTGGAGTGTACCCTAAAGCTGCCGTAACGTTAGCCTTGGTAAGTGATATAGTCCCGGAAGACACTGTTATGTTACTTCCTACTTTCACGCCTCCAAGAACGGATGCCGTGGCGGTGGGAAGAGTGTAAACAGTATTTGTGTCTGTACTGCTAATAATTATATTACCGCTAGAGTCAGAAGTCACGGTTGTCGCTCCCGAACCGTTAATCCTTATTTGCTTCCTTAACGTGGAATCATCGAACAGTTTAAAGTACGGGTTAGTGGCTACAGCGTCCGCTTTGGTTGTTGCAACACCTACATTGAACATGGTAGTGTAATGAGTATCCTTGTCTGTTTTCAAGAATCCTTGACTTGTCACCCATTCCTGTGTGGCTACTAACTTGTCATAACTAGCACCCATGTACAGGTTGCCTTGTACTTTTACGTCTTTATTAAAATGGAACGGTATATTTGCTGAATTTTGAATATGGCAGTATTTATCATTTTGTGAACCAATAGATACAGTATTATTACAATTAGTGGATTTAAGTATCCCCGCGTTGATAGTCACGTCTCCACTCCTTACCGTTAGCGCGCCAGTATGGAATTTGTACCATCCATCACCAGAAGATTGAGAATCCCACCATTCCAAGTATTTATTTATTTGTGCCGCGCTAGGTAACGATATATTTACATACTCTTCTTGTGCTATCGCTTTTATAAATTGAGTGTTTGCCCATTCTTGAGTGGCGTACCCACTTAAACTAGGTATCTGGTCAGTAGTGGCTAACTGCTTGTTGTTAAACGTTACCTTGTCAACGTAAACTTTTAAATTGTTCGCTGAATCAAAACGTACTCCTGAGCCCGCTCCAATGTAAGCGTAATTAACGATTTCTGCATTCCCGTATCCACCGAAAACAACTTTAATATTACCTTCTTTATCAATAACATTAAAATTCCTTGCCCATCCACCAGTTGATGTATTATGGTTTATATTAACACTCATTAAAAAAGTAGGACTTGAATATCTATTATACAGGTAATTTAATCCACCACGTGTTACAAGTGTTCCTGCTGTTACTATTTTAGCATTATGCGTGATTGCATATCCTATATTTAAATTATCATCAGAGCCAATCCATAGTATTTCCTTTACTGTGCCATTTGCTTGTTTAGCACTATACCCTTGGTTGTTACTCATTATTGGTTTACCATTCGAATCTATTGACAAGAATCCTTTACCACCTATCGGTAAATAAGTAGCGTCAGCAACACTCTTGGTTAAGTATCCAGAAGCGGAAGGTATATCATCAATAAAAGCTAATTTTTTACTAGAGCCAGTTTTACCAAATATAATTTCATCAGCAGTGTCGGATATATACAAGTATTTATCTCTTGTATAAGAATACATGAACGCGCCTAAATTTGAATTATGCCCGAAATAAGCCTTATTGACATTCGCACGTTTTACAGCTATTCCTATATCACTCGCGCTACCCGTACCATTTATTGTTAATGGAATTGCGGTTGATGATGTTATAACACCTCCACTTAAAGGTAAATAATTCGCTAAGTCAGCTGTTTGTACTGGTCTAGGTAGATTATATGTATCCCAAATATTGTAGTTTGTATTGGCTCTTCTATGAATTATATCAGTAGCATTAGATACAATAACAGGTTGTGCACTTGCTGAACCAAAGCAAGGATTATTTGAAGTACTCATCCATAATAAATTCCTAAAATCAGAGCCATCCGCCAATAATCCAACTATTGGAATATCATTATTTAATACTACACGAGAATTAAATGTCTTTATCCCCGTGAATGTCTGTCCCGTGTTTAATGTAGCAGGTTGCGATAGGTTATAAGTGTCCCATATACTGTATTTAGTGGAATTCCTGTAATGATATAAATCATTATCATTAGAGTATATCCATGTTTGCCCAACACCAGATGATATAATGGTATTATTATTAGTATCTATTCTTACCAGATTATAGTTACTAGATGCTGTATTTTTACTTGATAACGATACATTATTATTCAAATAAATAGTGCCGGTCATTAAACCACCCGCCAATGGCAAGTAATTAGAAGCTACGGCATTAATCTTGGAATTAACCCAACTGGCATTAGCCAAGAACTTCCAACCGGTAGCAGCACCAGTAGATGGCGTGTATTTCCTGTACGCCATACCTGATGCTTCAATATCAATCGCTAATTGAACGGCATAATCAGTAGTCCAGAAATAGGTCAACGCTACACCATCATTCACTTGTTCACCGCTAATAGCATGTGAACCCGGTGTATTAGCTGTACCATTATTGAATGAAGATATATTTAATACATCATTACCCGTTTTAGCCATTATCAAGTCAGTTACTTTAACTGCTGACGAGAATCCTGCTGAACTTATTACAGCCCCTTTAGAGTATATACCGTTAGCGGGTACTTTATCCTGTTCTGCCGTGCTATCGGTGTCAGAAAGGAGTAGTTTGCCGGCTTGTATGCCGTACATGTCTCCCTTCTTTATCTTGAAGAAGTTATCGCTCTTGATTATAGAAGGGTCTGTATTTATAGAATCACCGAATACTAACGCTCCATTTTTCAAGTACACGCTGTTCGCGGCTACCAAATTACCACTTGATTCTATCAACGCTGATTTAACACTGGTGTAGAAATCCGCTTCTTTACCAAATATTTTATTGAACCTTCTATCACTTCTACCTATATTTGTTGATAGCCCGGTGATTAATTCTTTAGCTTGGTAAGTTATAGTAGTGTTACTTCCACCTACTAGGATTTTCTTCCACGAAACACCTATTGTCAACGTTTCATTAATAGAAGCTAAAGCGTCAGCGTTATAAATTTCATCTCCTATTAGCAACGGGAATTTTATCGCCTCGTCAGCGGCTATCAATATACCCTTGTTAGTTGTTAAATCACCGGTGATGGTACCCCCGGATAACGGTAGATAACTTCCCTCCACTTGTGTTATCCCTTGTGCCAGTAGTTTACCTTGTTCTGCCGATAGAACGTTCGTGGCACCACCGGTAGTAACATCGTTTACGATATTAGCCTTGTACAGCACTTCCGAACTGTCCGATGAACGGTAGAACGTGGTGGCGTGTATAGGCTTGGTAGAAGTAATCTTGGAAGCGTCGATAACGACAACCTCCGTCGTGTTGTTACCTATACCTATCCCCAGTTTAGAGTTAGCGGAAGCTATGTAACCGGGAACGAACACGGGCTTCAAGAAATGGAAATGAGTGGTACCGGTATCCAGTGTAGCCCTGTTATTCACGAACCTTAACGACACGTGTTGGGCGGCAACGGCTGGATTCTCTATCCTGAACAAGTCGGCTGAATTTCTTATGGCGAAATCCATCGTGGTGTCTGTCCCCTTGAACGTTATCTTGTGATTAGCGGGTAATGTGTTCGTCGTTTCAAGTGCTTTCTTGGCAGCGTTCCATGACACGAACATGCCATCGTTCATGTTCTCAACGGTTTCACGGAGGGCGACATCCATCATGCTGCCTTCTTTCCCTATCTTGAACATGTCATCGGACTCGTTGAACCCGAAGAAGAAATTAGGTTCGGTACCCCTGTCAATCTCTATCCCCGCGAACCCTTTAGTCACGCCGGGACCTACCTCTCCCTTGTTAAGCAATAACGTGTTATCAGCTACCTCTACCGTCTGTGACTGTATAATAGATTGTTGACCTTTAACTATCAAGTCTCCATCAACCGTAACATCCTTGGCACGGAAATTAACGTAAGCGGAGTCAGCGGCGTTTCTAGCTGATAGACCACCGCTTTCAGACTTAATTCTAGGTCCGCTATTTTTCATGGCTAACTGGAACGATACCTTGTCAGTACCGGTATCCGTGTTCTGCTCGTGCGTTAAAGATTCGAGTAGTTCTAACCGGTTATCTTGGTCGTTATCCCACTCGGTGAACTTCCGCTCTATCTCGTCCTCCCGTGTTACGGCACGAGTTATCTCGTCACCTAGGTTGGCGTATATATCTTGCTCTTCTTGTGTCGCCCTAGCTATCTCGGCATCCAAGTTAGCTTGAATCTGGTTTTCTTTAGCCTTGGCACGCGTTACCTCGTCTGCCAGTGCTTTATCTTGGGCGGCATCTTTTATGCCTTGTAATCTCTTCTCTTCTGCCATCTCGGAACGAATGGCTGCCTCCTGCCCCTTCGCTCTGGTAACCTCTGCCGCTAGAGCGTCATCCTGCTCTTTATCCTTGGCTGCCTGTGTTACCTTGTCTCGCGCTATACCTTCAAGAATGGCGTCATCGGCGTCTTTCCTGTTCTGTATCTCTTTATTTAGCGCGTTATCTTGCGCTAGGTCCTTGGCGGCTTGCTCCACGAACCTGTCATCCATCTCTTTCCGGATAGCGGCTTCTTGTCCTTCTGCCCTGTCAATTTCCGCTTGTAACGCCTTGTCTTGATTATCGTCACGGATAGCCTGCTGAGCCTTGTAGTCGGCTATCTCTTGACGTATCTTGTTCTCCTCTGCCTGTGCCCTGCCCGTTTCGGCGTGTATAAGGTCAGTGTTGGAGATAATATCTTGCCTGTTGTTGTTTATACGCGTGTCGTGGTCTATATCTGTCGTTGTAGACCTGTCTATCTCGTCCTGTAAATTCTGGTTCGTTTGCAGGACTTGTTTGTACGTCTCGTTAAGAGCGTTGACGAGGTTGGAATTGTCCCAAGTGACGAGAGCGGTCATGTCTCCCACGATTTTAAATAACGTGTCTCCCGTTATGAACTTGTATCCCCCCTCTTCCATGTCACCCGCCATACACTTGATAATATTTTCAAGAGTGATAATTTTCGGGTGCTCGTCAATATTCTCGGCACGTTGAATCATGAACAAGTCGGGGTCAGCCACTTCCGTGACCAACTCCATGTCTTTCGTGAAACGTATCTGCCTAACTTCTTCAATAACTGGAATCTCCGGTAAATCTACCTTCTCTACATCACTTAGGACAACTCTCTTTGACATACTATTCTGTTTTATCTAAATCCTCGTCTAACGCGTCTAAATCCTCTAGGTCAACGCTTATCTCTTTCTTCACCTTGTCAAGCGTGGTGAGTTTGATAAGCGTGGCATCCTCGTGGTCATAGACTTGCTTCAAAAAGTTAATCAGCACCTCGTATTGCCCGAGGGCTATTTTATCATGCACGCGGTCAATAATCTTACCGCAAAGGAAGTCAACGGCTTTCGGGTGGATGTCAATCTCTTTAGCTTCCATCCCTTTCTTGTTCCATTGATACTGTTGTCTTTTCTCGTCCAGTTTGATATCAAAATCACTCGCTTCCTCTAGGGTGAAGTCAACTGTTTTCTGCAAATGTTTCAACATGGCATTCTCGAAAATCTTTCCACCCTCTACGGTCATGTGAGAGTACAACCCTGATAACACTAAACGGTCTAATACATTTAAATTGAATTTCATATCTATTTATTTTAAATTAAAAATTATTCATTCCAAGTTTTGCAACCAAGTAATTTTGATGCTTTCCAATTTATACTGTCTACCTTTGTAATAATGACAGATTCTTCTCCATCAAATTGTACAGCAGTGTATCTTGAACCATTTTGAATAAATTTTTCACTACCACTACAAATCACATCAAATCCTTGACTATTAGATGACATTATAAAATATGTTGTTCCAATTTCTTGTTCTGTTTGCAATTTTACTTTTTTCCTACTACCATCACCAGTTAAAACAATGAAATTACTCATCCATCCTAGTGATGTACTTGGATTTGTACCTGTTAAACTAATAACATTTAACCCTCTAAATATTAATCTTTGCCCGGGAGATTTAAAATTAATCCCACCATTGCTATTACCAGAATACCCAGTGAAATCTATAAATCCATTAACAAATTCAGCGCAAGCCCCTTCGGCGTGTATCCTAGCACTAGAAGATAGAGTAAGATAACCGTCATTTATATGTATATCTCCATGCTGAACTCTAATCGCTTGCGGACCAGTTCCCATTAAAGTGTTTCTAGTACCACCTTGAACATCCAAGTACATCATGGTTGTAGTACTATAACTACTTTTCACAAAAACAGTTCCTAAAAATAACGGGTCTAATCCAGAACTTGAAGGTAATACTCCACTCGCTCCTAATCCTATCTGTCGGTTATAAGAATTTCTTGAAGAGTTCCAATCTTCCCTGAATACCAGACCTCCACCGTACATCATGAACTTGTAGTAAGCACTGTCACCTGAACCGGTAAGACCGTATTTCAATCCTTTGTTATCAATTACAAGTTGACCGATTCTACCTTTATCTGATGATATCGTACCCTCGATATAAGCGTTCACGGCGTACAATATACCGGAATCACTCACCGCGAATGTACACCTGTCTGTCGGTGGAGTGTAAGAATCCTGACTTAATCCTAGCGCGCTATAAGCGATAGCTAATGAAGCCTGTGCCCCCTCGAAGCTACCACCCCCGTAGAATCTAGGACACTTGTTCCTGAACTGTATAGTTGTTAAACTATCAGCGGTCTCCGGTACTAGCGTTGAACCACCGTACATACCGCAAGTTTCCACCCAGTCAGAAGGTATGCTAGTGGGTATTGAACCGGTATTCCTTATACTAGGACTGTAACCTCCCTTTATATACGTGGTAGATATAAGTCCACCATCAATAACTGTCGGCTGTAACAAGGCGTGTTTCAAGTAATCCAACGCCGAGATATCGTTCAAGTCGTTGTTGATAACCGGTATTACCTCGGAGTCCAGAAGGATAGTACCCGCGGCGTCGAAATAAGCCGATACCTTGTAATGAGTCGGGAAAACGTTATTATATTTAGCCAGAGTTATCGTGTAACTAGCAGCTAACCCTCCTGACGGCTGTCTCAATGTTACCCAGTTCTTCATGTAATCCACTGAATACTGAACGAGCCAGTAACACTGGAACGCTGACACGCCGGAATTATTCATTCCCTTCTTGCAATCAACCCTTATCGTTTTCGGGTTACCAACGTCATTTTTAACGGCAAATTGCGTGGCGTCCGGTGATAACCAGTATCCTGCCCCGTCTTCACCGTTCGTGCCGTCTTGACCGTCAGTACCGGTAATACATACAGGCGTGGTCCATGAACCGGTAGATGATTCTGTCACTTTACGTGTACGCATCCACAAGTACGGTTTAGCACTCGTGGGTGCAGGCGGGGCGTCTTTCCATTCAGCCTCCGTGATAGCGGATGAACTGGTACGACTGGCGGCAATAGCGAACATGTAATCAACGTATGAACCGTCAGTACCGTCCTGTCCCGCCGCTCCTTTCTCTCCAACTATTCTAGCCACGGGGTCCCACGTGGAAGAAGTGCTTAACTTCTGCCTCATGTAGATATCACCTGTTTTGAACGTGGTATGCCAACCGCTAGTACCGTTCACCGAGTATTCAACTTGCAGGCTCACTCCTTGCGGTCCTTGTGGTCCGGTAGCACCGGTATCTCCCTTGTTACCCGCGGGAACTTTAGTTACCGTGAATAACTTGGTTATCTCGGGAGCGTTACCGACGGTAGAAGATGAAGGAACGCAAACGAACTTCACGTAACCGTCGTTCCTGCCTGATAACCCTGTCACTTGCACTTGTATGTATTCGGGATTATCACTTCTAGTTGAAGTCAACCCCGTTGAATTTTCCACTCTAACGGCGAACAGGTTCGTCACGTTTTCCGTCCCGAAGAAGATTCTAAGTTGAGTCTTCATGTTCTCTCCCCAGTAACCTCCAGTCCCGTCATTCTTCACGTTCGTGGATGCTGACTCGTTGGAAAGGTCTGCCACGTAGTTAGGCTCTCCCGGTGCGCCGGAGACGTCCTGTATAAGAACAATCTCGGTATCGCATATATTAGTCATGTACCTGTCATAGTACAATTCAGCCTTTATGTTAGTCCATGAAGGGTCAACATCCACGTCTATCCACGGCAATTGCTCCGTGTACGTCGTCAATGTCTGCCACGTCTTCTGGTTATCTTTAGAGTAAGACGTTTTCCAGTACCCCAGAGACCAACCTGTCACGCCGTCAACCACTGAACCTCTCATCGCCCTGAAACGCACTCTAGGAGGGTTAGGAGACCCGCTCAATATGTTGATGAACCTAGTATCCGGAACAATCCAGTAAGACGCGCCGGCAGGACCAGTTATCACCACGGGTGTACTCCACGATTCGGGAGTCAAGGCGGGAGGTACTACCAGACCTTTACGCATCCACAAGAACTCTTTAGCACCCACTGACGGAGGTCCGTCCTGCCAACCGCTAGTAGGTGGTGTCTCTATGGATGAACTCTTCGCGAACTGGAAGTCCGTGTATTCACCGTCAGTACCTGATTCACCGACTACCCTCATGGCTTCTGACCAAGTAACACCGTCAGACATCTTCTGGCGCATGAAAATATCATCCACGCGGAAAGTGTCATGCCAGTTTATCTTGTCTTTAGAGTACTGAACTTGAACGCTTGTACCGTCCTTTCCCTTGTATTCAGTCCACGTGTAAGTGGTATTGTAATAGTTCGGGTCTATCGTGTGTGATTCCCCTTCCGGGAAAGTGTCTTCTTTCTGCATCACCTTGTTGTAGGCGATTCCCATGTATCTAAGGTTCGGAGCCTGCCCGTCATTGGAAACCTGTGATATGTCCGTGATAGGATGTCTTGTAGAGAACTTTATCCACACGTACAAGTCACTTCCTGCCGGTCCCGGTACTCCCTCACCTGTTAATAACGAGAAGTTATAGTCAGCGGGGTTCAACGGTTGAGGCGGGTTAGGAACGTCCTTCCCGTAAGCGATACCTAGATACATCTTACCGGTAGGGTTAAGAGATATACCTGTACCTCGCTCGTCATCGGCGTAAACTATCCACACGTAACCACCGGGTCCTTGTACTCCCTGTATCCCCTGCTTGCTCTTTGCTAGGATGAATTTCTTCTGTAACGTTGGAGCATTAAGAGTGTCCGGGTCTGAACTGCTTCTCGGTGAAGCTATGAATAACAGAAACCCGTTATCCACGTTCATGCCGCGAACTTGAACTGTCTTGTTGTTATTAGTGCTAATGTAATCAATACCCGTGGAAGGGTTAGCGGATATGGCAACAACATACTTGTCGGTGATATCCCTTCCTCCCTTCGTCACCATGACGTTGGTTATAGCGTTCTCTCCCCAGTATCCACCGGTTCCGTCCGGCTGTGTGGCTACAACGCAAGAGTCGTTATCCAAGTCCATGGAGTAAGCGGGGTCCCCCGGCTCACCTTTTATCTCTTCAGAACTCAACGCGCCATCGTAAGTGACGCTGCAATTGAAGTCCAAGTCCATGTACTGTTTACCCTCGAAGTTCACCGTTAGTTTCACGGTAGCGATATCGGCTGTCATCTCCGACACGTACATGAACGTACCGTCCGGTGATATCTTCGCCACGCATCCCTTCGCTGATTTTATGGAAAAGCTGAATTGACCTTTCTTGGGATTGGAAGATATGAACGATAACTTGTTCGTTCCGGCGTAAGCCATAACCGCTGTTTTCGTTCTACCATCCACTCCAAGCTGCCCGTCCTTTATATTACCGTTGTAATCGGAAGCTATACCCACGTAAGGGTTATCCAGAACGGCTATATAACCTCCAACGCCATCTTGACCGTCTGACACCTTGATAAGACCGGTAACGTCAGAATAACGCTCCTCTTCCATCTCGACCTCGTACATTATGCTGACGCTAGTCTTCCCCTGCCAAACGTCATCACCCGGTCTTATTTCTAGTGTCTTCCCTGTTTGACCCTGTATTTGAACGAAACCTTCCCCGGAAAGGTAATACCATCTACGTATTCCCCCAAGGTCAGAATCGAAGTTGTTTTCAGATACCCTAATCGTGATAACCTCCGGGCTAGTGTTACCCTCGTTATCCTTCAAGAAAGCGGGTGAAGGGTCAGGCATGATATCCACGCTCTTGCTCACCTGCTTGCTTATGCTGTCAAGTAACTGGTTGTACTCGGCAAAATTATTAAGCCCTGTCGCGCCGGGACCTATGGTTATATTCTCGAATCTACCGCTCGTGCAGAAAATACCCACGTTATTCGGGTCAGTCGGGTCAGTACCGAAAGCACCCACGTATTTGCCAGTTAAATCAAAGCTATTTATCCCCTTGTATATCTTTATCACCGGGGAATCATCAGAAGCGGCGTCAAGCATGATAGCGTTCTGTCTACCCCTGTTAGCGTCGTTCTGGTTACCTAGCAATACTATCTCGTCACCTTCTGCCGGTATGTCACCGTTCCCGTCTTGATTTGATTCACTCAATATAACGTAATCCGGTCCAACCGCTTCCACCGCTCTCCAATAGTACTTCGTGCTAGGCACTTGAAACTTCTGGCATCTCGCTTGGTCGAACTCTATAAAACCGTGTATCCCGTCTCTAGCGTAACACTTGTAAGCACCGGTTGACATCACTTCAACGCTGTCGATTACCATGTTCACGGGAGTGAGTAACACTTGACCTCCTTGGCTTGAAAGTTTCTGTATCACCAGTTCGGTGAACGTTGCTTTACGCCGGATGTTAGCGTAGTCCACCTCGATATGTGAAGCACCGTTCTCGTCAAGGTAAAAAGAACCACCGGAATTGTTTTTCTGGTAGTTGGAAGTGTTTATCTGGTTGCAAACGATATTTGTTAAAGCGGCACCGAACAAGTCCAACCACACTTTAGCTTCCGTGTTCTTGTTGTCAGTGGCTCTAAGGTACGTTTTAAGACCATCACGGAAAACCCTGAATATAACCTCGTCAAGAGTGATTGACTCTTTCACTTTCAACCACTTGGATATAGTAGCCGTGTTGAAAACCGGGTCAGTGGAAGGATTCTCGCTGCCACCACCACCAACTCCAAGAAGGTCAGCTACCTGTCGCAACGTTAAAGTCTCCGGGTCTCCTCCCAAGTTATCGGCACGTTGTGTCAATAGTATATCAGTCCATTCAGCCGACTCTTTCTGCCTCATCCCCGTGGGGAATTTTATACTGGATAGTAAATTCGCTAGGGTATTTCTCGCTTCCTTGTTCATGATAATCACTTTTTTGGCTTACCGCCACATCCTTTTTTCTTTGCCATCTGTCTATGTATTAATCACGAAACGAAGATATGAAAAATATTTTGAATATCCGAATGTAATTCATATATTTGTGCTGTCACGGGACTGTTCTTCACACCACACGACACAAACGACGCATAACGCACATTTCCCCATGAACATCCCGTGATTCTTTAGAGTATCTTTCATGTAGGTTTATATGTTTTGAGTAGGAGGCTCCATCAAAAGTGGAGTCTTTCTATTAGTATTAAAATCTTATAGATATTATCTATTTGATATATTAGAATATTGTTTTCATCTTTGTGGAGTTAAATGACGGGACAACGTTTTTTTTCTAGGGACTTGTTTCGCGCCCGTCAGCCAAGAAACCTCAACTCACGAAATGACGGTTAGTAGATGCCGGAAGAGATAACATAGAGGGAAAAGGTCTAAACTACTACATGATAATCATGGGGGGTAGGGGGGACTTGTTTTCTTTTTGACCAATGTTCCTAATCTTCTCATTCTGGTTAGTAAATAATAGATTAAACTATTGCTTATTTAGTCTTTTAATCTTATATTTGTGACATGATTAAAGCCTATAAATATAAATTGAATCCAACGAATAGCCAGAAGATATTCTTCGAGAAGTCTTTTGGCTGTACTAGGTATATTTATAATTGGGCGTTAGAAAAGAAAATTAAAGCGTATCAAAATAACAAGGAAAGAGTATCGTGGATAGATTTGTGCAAGGAGATGACATGGTTGAAAAAAGAGGATGATACGATATGGCTTCGTGAAGTAAGCAATCAATCTCTTCAATCTTCAATTCGCCATCTTGAATCCGCTTTTGTTAGATTCTTTAGGGATAAGAAAGGATTCCCGAAGTTTAAATCAAAAAGTTCAAATAATCATTCTTTTCAGTTTGTAGAACAAGTTTCAATAGACTTTGAAACTAATCGTGTCAAGTTACCAAAGATAGGATGGGTGAAGTTCTTCAAGAACCGTACTTTCACTGGCAAGATAGGAACTGTAACCGTGAGCAAGAACGCCACGGGAAAGTACTTCATATCTATTCTAGTTGATGACGGGAAAGAATTACCCGCTAAATCACCTGTTAATCATGCAACAACGATAGGAATAGACGTTGGCGTGAAGGACTTTGCCGTGTGTTCAAACGGTGATACTTACGCTAACCCTAGATTCTTGGAGAAAGCGGAAAAGCGATTAAAAGTACTTCAACGTAGGTTATCCAAGAAAACTAAAGGCTCTAATCGTAGACAGAGAGCGAGGAAAGCACTCGCTAGACAACACGAGAGAGTGTCTAATCAACGTAATAATTTTCTACATCAAGTAACTTCAATTATCGTCAGCGAGAACCAAACGGTCGTGATTGAAGACTTGAATGTAGATGGTATGTTGAAGAATCATTGTCTCGCCAAGGCTATCTCTTCCGTGTCATGGAACGAGTTCTTCAGGCAACTGCAATACAAGTGCGAGTGGCAAGGTAAGAACTTGATTAGGATAGGAAGGTTTGAGCCTAGTTCAAGAATGTGTCTTTGCGGTCACGTGAATAAAGAATTGAAGTTAAAAGACAGGGAATGGGATTGTCCTAGCTGTGGGCGGCATAATGACCGGGACTTGCTAGCGGCGATAAACATCAAACGCTTTGGACTTAAAAAGCAAAATACACCCTCGGTAGGAGGGGAAGAGGACGTGGAGTGGTCGGCAGTGGCTGACACGGTGAAACGTCAATATATTAAAGTATGAACTTTAATATAACTACTTGATAAAAGATTACACGATAAACCACTGCAAAGAGATAGGCTCGTTTAAAAATCTATTGATAGAATACGGGTGGAAAAAAGAAGGCAATAAATTCATACCTCCAACTCACGAGTACATGATGAAAGATAACGATATTTACATGGATATGATAGAAAAAGAGAATTACAAAACGTTCGAGACAATTATAAAGATATGAACATAGAAATTTACTTGAAAGGACACGGGATAACGGGTGAATGCAAGATACCGTACTGTGACGTCATTATATCTTACAGGAACGACAAGTACCACTGGGAAGAGTTATTGCAGGTGTATTCGGAATTAACGCCTTACAAGGCAGAATTGTGCGGTCTTGAACACGCTCTGGTTGTTATAAACACGAGGGATAACGTTGGAAGGGTGGATATTTTCTGCAAGAACACTAATATCGTCAACGCTTTCGAGGAAGGATGGCTAGTGAAATGGATAGAGAATGACAAGGGAAAGAACTATTTTGAATTGTGGAAAAAGATATACGCCCTGTCACGTCACTTGGATATCACGGCTAACAAGGATGGTTACACTGAAGACCAGAAGAGAATGTTCCGTGGTATGAAGAATATCGTTAAAAGGCTAAGCAGGATATAAAATGTTCACGAGAAACTGGATAAAATAAATAATAAATAATATATTTGTGGCGTAAAGAAGCATTTTGTTACTTGTCGAAATCCACTTGGTACTACCAGTATTGCAAGTGGATTTTTTTAATTGGTACCACCTCCACCTGTTTGAACAATATACGGCAAGTCTATAACGAAATCTGTTCTCACGATAAACCAACCGTCGCTAGCGTCACTTATGACGTATATTTTACCGGTAGTATCTATGATTAAATCTTCCGGACCATAATCACCGTTTGTTGAAGCGTGACCAACTATATTTGCGGCACTATTATTGTCATTATTCTGAACTATAACACCGTTATACGCCAACATTCTTTTCCCTCTCATACCGGGTGAACCATCTTCCCCGGCGGCTCCTTTCGGTCCGGTAGCACCTCTCGCGCCTGTATCTCCCTTGTCACCTTTATCGCCTTTAGGTCCAGTGGCACCGGTTGCTCCCTTGTCGCCTTTATCACCCTTATCGCCCTTTTCTCCTTTTAACTTCCCGGCATCCAGTTTAGATTGAAAATTCCCACCGTCATCGAAGATAACGTTAGCTGCCGGAACCGTGTAAGAGAACTTCTCCTCCACGGGACATATCACGCCGGAGAGAACCTCTTCCTTGCTGATAATATCCACGTTGATGTCAGCCGGCACGTTCAGTTCAATCATGACGTCAGACTCTTTAGTCTCTATTTTCTTTAGCAGGCAAGGCTCGATACCGTCCGGGTAGAAAAACACGCTTATATCCGATTCTTTAATCCTGTCAAGGAAGATAACCATCTTACCCCCCCCCTCTTCCTTGAAAGAAGCCTTCCAAGTACGGTTAGGTTGTTCAGTGAAAGTTAATTTTTTTGTTGCCATAATAACATGTTATTTAATAGATTGTATGTAAAAGATATGAAAACATTCAAAACTAAAATAGTAACGCTATATCTTTGTAAATCAATTAGTTGCTAAAAAGGTAAATCTGAATCATCATCCAGTTTAGTTTTCTGGTCATTACCGAAAGTATTTAAACCGGGTGAGTTATTGAAAGAATCCTGTTGTCCTTCCATGCCGGATGATGGCGTGTAAACTGGCGTGTTCGGTTTAACTACCTTCACGTTCCACGCTGTCACTGACGTGAAATACCTGTCACCTTGTTCCCAGTAACGGGATTCTATGGTAAACCCTACCTCGCACTCGTCGCCGACGTTAAGTTCCTGCACGTTATCCACCCTGTCATTACAGAACTGCATGATTACTTTCTTCTCGTAATTGCCGTCCATGTAAGAGAACAGCACCTCTCTTTTCTTGAACTTCTCTGTAACCTGTTGCTCGCCGAAAATCTGGCAAACGGTGAAAATTTCTTTCTCTTTCATGTCATTAAATTTAATTTTATACCACAAATATACTCGTTTCCTTGGAGAGTACCAAATTATTTCCTATATTTGTGACGGGAAATTTAAAAAATAGCTGTTATGGTATCAGAATTACAATTATTATCAGAGATGTCCGGTGACGAGAAGGTACAGGTAGCCGTGACGCTAGAGACTGTTTCCGACGTTGACGTTATGGAGTTATCCAAGTACGCTAAAAAGAACGACAAGTTATTCATGGCTTACATGGAGAAGAACGTGGTGAACACGATGCTATTCTCTTTATTCATCCACCGGTTCAACATGATAAGTTACTGTATCATGGAAAACGTTCAGTTATCCAAGGGATTCACTCCAATCGAGGACAACCATGACGGCAACAACATCCGTTTGGCGATAAAGGCGTTATGTCACAAGAGGACAATACCAATAGCCGTTTATCATATCACGAGTATCCTTGACCGTTATAAAGAGTGGGACATGGATAATATATTTTTAGGTTATATAAACCTAATAGATTGATTATGTATCAATACGCTGATGAAGATGAAATTTTTGACTGGTACTTGCGCAACAGGAGCAAGGGCAGGAAAAAGAAGTACAAGTACGTTTGGAAGAGGATGCAACCGAAACTTCTCACGGCTGAACGTATAACATGCCCGTTGGGCAAGTGGAACTTTCTTATCAACGAGTGCTTGAAGAGGCAATTTGACCTTGACGACACGAAGGTGGGACTCGTTCTTTACCTTGTATCTTTAAACCGCGCGGTTACCGTTGATGACATACGTTTCGTGGCAACATCCGGACACTTGAAGAACACGAACAAGGCGTTGAAATTCCTCGTTGACAACCAGTTCATAGAGCGATTCATAGGTCATTCTTCCGTTAGACGCCGGAAGATATGTTACAAGCTGAAATCGAGAGCCGTGAACATGTACGTGAAGTACATCAACTATCTTTTATTGCTAGAGAAGATGCCTTTATACGCCGAGAAGATGGGTATAGACTGGGGCAAGCGTCATAAAGACCTCGGTATAGAGCATAGAACAAAACTAGACTGGTACAGTTGCGTGATGCAATTTAACCGGGAAGTGGAGAAGAACCTTAAAATGTTAGATAACGATGGAGGGACAAAAGATGATAACGATGACGAGTGATTTCTGTTATCTAGTCATGATAGCTATAACTATAAGTTATATCTTTCTGTTATGCTATCACTTCTGGTTATCTAGATTACACCGTGAAATAAAGAATTTAGACGCTAGAGTGAGGGATTTAGAGAGGGAGATAAGCCATAAGCCGGTAAAGGTTGGAGTACTTGAAGAAATATACAAATACTTGAAAGAAGAGAATCATGATTGAGATAATTTTTTATATAATAGCGGCACTTATCGCTATACTGTACATTCTTGTCCTTGTACTGTTCACTAGGATAAATATATTGAGTTCAAAGATTCTTGAAATCATGAAAGGTACTAGGATAAACAGGAACGAATTGAAAGAAACTAGAGTTATCCTTGAAAAAATAACGTTATTAATTAACAATCTAGCTGATACACTTGAAAAAATAAATAAATCAAATAATGGGGATAGATAAAGATGAATACGAAAGATACGTTTCGTTCTTGAAGAAAGGATTAGTAAAGGATACCGGTAAACGTTCTATCGTCATGGATATACAGGGTGATAGAAAAGATAACGATAACGATAACGATAACGATTGTTTTATCCTTGATTTTCCCGGATTGCACATTGAATTACCTATTAAAAAAAATAAGTCATGAAAGAGATAAAAATAATACACAGGTACGATACTGACTTCGTGGCGTGTATCGATAACGATGGAGATATAATCATATCATCCATAAGCAAGTTACTTGAAAATATTGATAATGAAAACTTCCAACTCGTCACAGGCACAAGTAATGAAAAGTTGATAGAAGATTATATACAAGCATGCATTGAACTGAAAAGCATACGCAAAAAGATACACGAGAAATACGAAATGAATTGTGAAGAGTTTCACTTGAAGCTAGAAGATATTCTTCCATGTACCGGTGATAACCCGGGGAAAGACGGTGTAGACGCCAAGTGCATGTTTGATTCAATGAATGCATTTGTTAAAGGTAGTTTAACGTTGAAAGAACGTGTTCCTGATGCCGGGGAAACGAAAGAATGTAACGAAGAGAAAACGTACTACAAGTGCTTCTTTAAAGAAGAGAACGGTCCTTCATCTTGTTACAGGATACATTTCGGGGATACCGAAAAACTTATTACCAGAAAATCAATCGTGGAAATACTGGATTACTTGAAAAGATACCCTTCCTGTTACATTGACTCGAAAGAACAATGTGAAAGGTACATAGGCAATATTAAACGAACCGTAGGAACTGACCATACAATTTTCACGGAAGACCACAAATGGTACGTGAACGAGTTATCACAAGTTTCAGTGTACTGCCCGGAAGATGAAAAAATATACACCATATCAGATTTAACAGGGGAAGTAAAACTACTAACGTGGACCGAAAACGGCAAACACCACGCCTATTGTCATGAACTAGGATACACGATGCAAAACTGGACTACAGAATCAAAAATGATAGATTCCTTCAACGAATCATTGAAATCTAAAGATTACGGTGACATCATAATATCAACACTAAAATCAAAACAAAAACCAATACCAACAAACATCCCTAAAAGAGCCATACAAAGAATAGTAAGCCTACACGATAAGAAAGTAAGCAACTAACCATAATCAATTATATAATTACTTGTAGGAGAGCGTAACAACTCTCCTATTTTTATACAATATAAATTATATCCATTAGTAATATTTAACTATAAATATTTGGTTTTCTCATCCGTCTATATA
>OGQX01000467.1_pt1 | contig 45149 bp, 45 predicted proteins | sample 1553291 | NCBI WGS metagenome assembly OGQX01 (sample SAMEA2580030, study PRJEB22360) | human gut metagenome | biome: human gut; feature: human-associated habitat; material: faeces | place: Denmark | collected 2008/2010
TGACCGCCGACTTTTTTTCTCGTCCTTTTCTTTTTTCGGTCGTTTTTCCTCTGTCCGTTTTACTTCTTGTCTTTCATTTCTCCCACTATTTCCCCCTCCACCCCATTTACCTCTTGCCCTTCGTTTCTCTCCACTATTTTCTGCCCCTCCACCTTTTTTCTTGTCTTTCGTTTCCCCCACTATTTTCCGACCCCGCCTTTTTTCTCTTGTCTTTCATTTCCCCCACTATTTTCCGACCTTCCGCCCCTTTCCTCTTGTCTTTCATTTCTCCCCACTATTTTCTGTCTCCGCCCTTTTCTTCTTGTCCTTCGTCTCTCCCGTTTTCTCGTTGTTTTCCCCTTGCTCTTTCTTTCGTTTTTCTTTTTTGTTTTCCATGTATATATACGCACTTCAACATACGTACATTTGCACATCTTAAAAATTTTGCATATCATGAAATAGATTATAAGGAGTTATCTGATTATGGATATTCAGACAATAAAAGAATTATTTCTCACCCGCCAGAGCTGTCGCAGCTTTTCCTCCCGTCCCGTTTCAAAGGAGCAAATCGAAGAAATCTGTTCTCTCGCGGCGCTGGCGCCTTCCGCATGTGATTTACAGCCTTGGAAGGTCTATGCCGTAACGGGGGAAAAACGCAAGCCCCTTGCGGATTTCCTGCTCGAAAGCGGAAAGGCTCCCTTTGTCGGAGATGCTCCCGCATTTCTGATCATAGCGGAAAACCCCGCCGCTTCCCGAGAAAGACCGACGCTCTCCTATTACGCGCCGTCGGACACGGGCGAATTTACGGCACACCTGATCCTCGCCGCGAAAGCCGCGGGGCTGGACACCTGTATTCTGGGCTGGCAGAACCGTCCGGGATTGAAAGAGCTGGCAGGTATAACCGACGCCGTAAATATTCCCTATGTAGTGGCGCTCGGCTATGCTTCGGAAGGTTATGAAACCCGCTCGAAAGACCGCCGCCCTTTGAGCGAGACCCTGACGTTTATCGGCTGAAAACGTTAATTTTTGCCGAAAGAACAAAACCTATATAAGCTGATCTTAAATGAGGCTTTACACGCGATTTTTAATCCGTTGTTTTTGCCGAAAAAGACCGCCGAAGGGCTTATATAAGTCCTTCGGCGGCTTTTTTCGTTACAAAATTATTTTTTATTTACGGGTACCCAAATTTCGCTGCGATAATCGGGACTTTCCATATTTCCTTTTGTATAGGCTTCTATATCCATTTCGTAAGTCGGCCGATAACCGGACGCGGGAAAAAATTCCGATACAATTTTGTGCCACATCGTTTGTATCGCTTCGGGCATTTTTCCCTTGCACTCGAATACCGCCCAGGTTCTTGCGGGGACGGTATTTTTTCTGAACCCTTTGGGCGGCACGGCAGTCTTATCGCATTTTGCCGCAATCGAGTAGTCAAACGTCTTTGCGTTTTCGGGTAAATTCCCATAGCAGATTCCAAAAATATACGTTTTGTCGCAAGCGATGTCCAAGAGCTTTTCTATCGTTCCGTCACTGTGCGCCCTCGTCCAAAACTCCGGAATACTTTTCGCATTTTCAGAATTTTCGACGGTGTGTGTTTCGACTTTTTCGACAACGTCGAAGGCCTCTTTCTCGACAATCTTGTAGTCCATTAAAATTCCTCCGTTCAATGAAATTTTCACGGAAAGCCGAGAAAATGATTTGAGTTTGAAACCGCCCTTTCTCGCATCGGAAGGTGTAACGCCGTGAAATTTTGAAAAAGCCCTCGTAAAACTTTCGGGACTCTCGTACCCGTATTTCAAAGCGATATCTATTACCTTATCCGCCGAAGTTTTCAGCTCATTGCCGGCAAGAGTGAGCCTTCTGCCCCGAATATATTCTCCGAGCGTCATTCCGCACAGAATACTGAAAATTCTTTGGAAATAGAAATTTGAACAAGCGGCTTGTTCGGCGACGCGGTCATAATCTATTTCTTCCGTCAGATGTTCCTCGACATAATCGATGGCGTTTTGTATTCCGGTAACCCAATCCATATTTTCTTTTGTCTCCGTGTGTTTCCATTATAGAACAAAAAAAATACAAAATCCTGATTTTTTATGCCGAGTACTGTCGGGAAGCCGTTTCAAGAATTATCCGAGGGGATAGGGTTCTCCGTTTCTGTACTCCCATTCTCCCGCCCAATATACGGTAGTATAAGAGGAAGTTTCCCATGCAGCCTCACCTTCTTCGACTTCTGCAAACAGATAAACGGTATTGTCACCATTACTGTAAAACGCCCGATTGTCTATTTCTTCCACACTTTTCGGAATAACCACCTTTTTCAATGCGCAATTTCTGAAAGCCTCATAGCCGATCTTTTCGACGCTTTTCCCGAGCTGTAACTTTTTCAAGCCCGTACAATCATTAAAAGCATTGTTCTCAATTATTTCCACGGAATCGGGAATGGTTATATTCTCCAAAGAGGAACAAGAGGAAAAAGCGAACGTGCCGATTGTTTCCACGGAATCGGGAATAGTTATATTCTTCAAAGAAGGACAATTAGAAAAAGCGCTTTCCCCTATTGTCTTTAACGCCGGAGATAACCTTACGGAGGTCAGATTCTCACAGGATCAAAAGGCAAGATCTCCTATAGTCATAAACTGAATCCGGCAACGAAATACTCTCTGCAAGGCTGCCCGAAAAAGTTAGTTCTCCCAATGTAACGACCCCGTCGGGAATCGCGTTTTTCTCCCCGCCGTGAAGCAGAGTTTTTGTCTCCCGTTCTATCAGACAGCCGCCCTCGATATAATAGCTCTCGTTTCCTTCCGCCACGGTAATGGTTTCCAATGCTTCGCAATGCAAACTTCCTTCCCCTATGGAAACCACTCCTGCGGGAATTGTTATCTCTTTCAGGGAATCGCAATAAGCAAACGCACAATCAATAGGCACAGGGATTTTTCTTGTTTTTTAGATAGTGGCGCGGCTTTCATTGTCACGCCACTTCTATAATTTTTGTTTTGTCTGTTTTTACAGGCTCATTGTCGATGTTCGGAACGCTTACCGTTCCAACGCAGTTATAGACTATCTTCACTCTCTGCGTTTTTATACCGTCATTTTTTTCGGCTTCATAAACGATTATTTTCTCCACAAACGTTCTTATGATTTCGGCGTTCAGCTCCGTGATGTCGGAATACTTGTTTACCAACTTCATAAACCGATCCACGCTTTCGCCCTCTTCCCGAACGGCAGATATTTCATCTTTCAGCCTTTGAGCGGTTTGCTGTAATCCGTCCTGTTCCGCTTCATACGTTGCCGCCATCTTTGCAAATCTCTCGTCGCTTATTTTACCCGAAACGTTATCTTCGTACAGTTTCTGAATAATTCCGTCTATTTCGGCAATGCGTCTGACGGCTTTATCGAGCGACGCTTTGTTTTCGGCTCGTAGTTTTTCGGTTTCTCTTAAAGAACGTTTCTTTGCCAAGTCTAAAAACTCGCTTTCGTGTTCTCTTGCAAATGCCGTTACTTGACGTAAATCCCGTAAAAGAATTTTCTCAATGTCCGCAAGTCTTATGAAGTGTGACGTGCAGAAATACTTGCGCTTCTTTCGATAAACCGAACACACAAAATAATCTTTTTGGTGCGAATCACGTTGTCTGCGTAAATATAGCCTATGTCCGCAATCTCCGCAAAACAACATTCCCGACAATGCGTTCGGTTCGCCAAGACTGTCAAGGCGGCGTTTTCCTTCTCGGATTTTCTGCACCGCCCAAAACGTTTCTTCGTCGATGATCGGCTCTTGTGTATCTTTGAATACTTGCCATTCATCGGAAGGTAACAAGATAACTTTTTTCGACTTAAACGATTTTTTCTTCGTCTTGAAATTTACCGTCCACCCAAGATATTCCCAATAACCGAGTATTGCTCCAACCGTTTGGTCTGCCCACGCTTCGGGCATTTCGTTCGCTCTTATCGTAACCTTTCTGCCCATTTTCTTAGCGTGTATTTTCGGCGTATCGACACCTTCGTCCGTCAATATCCGTGAGATTTGCGTCGGACCGAAGCCCTGCATACAAAGTCCGAATATTCTTCTTACAACCGTTGCCGCTTCTTCGTCAATAAGCCACTTGTTCTTATCGTTCGGATCTTTTATATATCCGTAAGGCGGTAACGGATTTGTGTGTTTACCGGAATTGCCTTTTGCCTTGATTGCCGATTTCATCTTCTTGCTGATGTCTTTCGCATACCATTCGTTCATTATGTTTCTGAACGGCGTGAAGTCGTTATCTGTTTGAACTTCGCTGTCCACGTTGTCGTTGACTGCGATAAACTGCACGTCGTATTCGGGGAAAATTACTTCCGTATAGTAACCGACTTCGAGATAGTTTCTGCCGAAACGGGACATATCCTTAACGATAACTCGTTTAATAAGTCCTGCTTCGACTCTTTCCATCATTCGCTTAAAATCAGGTCGATTAAAGTTTGTTCCCGAATACCCGTCGTCCACATAAACCTGAACGTTTGCATAGCCTTTACTTTTCGCATATTGCAAGAGTAATTCTCTTTGATTTTTTATACTGTTCGATTCGCCCGTCAACTCGTCATCTCTGCTCAGACGAGTATACAGTGCGGTTTCATCACCTTCTGCTAATGGTATTTTGTTGATTGCTGACTGATTCCTCATTTAATACTCCTTCTGAAAAATCAGCCTTCAAATGTAGCCTTTTGATTATTTAATCGGCGGCGTTCTTCGTTTACCAAACCGTCTATTCCTGCTTCTATCAATTTCTTGATTTTCTGCTCTGCGGTTTCGTGTGCCGCTTCCGATTCTTCCGTTTCCACAATAAAAATCGTATTGTCGATTTTCACCGTGTAACTTCTTTTCTTATTATTTTCTACGCTTATCGTTGTTTCCTCCTTGCGATGAAGCGTAAAAAATATTAAGTTGTCGTATCGGCATAACCACGATTACGCTCCATCAATTATTCATTGATTCGTTATCCGTGATTATGCCTTTACAGCTAATCAGTTATTTTTGTTTGATCTCTTTGTAGTTTTCCAAAAGCGTTCCGTATCCTATGCGGATTAAGTCAACTTTCGGAATCCCGTGCTTTTTAAGAAATGCGACGATTTCCTCATACTCGTCACTCGGAAGTCTTGTATTAAACTGTTTCGTCGCCTGCTCGCGTTCTTCCTTGTGAACAACCTCGTATTTTTGTCTTGCACGTTGTTTTGGCGTCATCGTTTTCGTCATAGTCTTACCTCACTTATAACAGCGTCCAGAAAGCCACCGTATTCGCAATCGTATATTCTTATACCTTTTCCTTCCAAAGATTTTTTTACTTTTAGGAACGTTATAATATTTCTTGAAATTCTCGAAACGCCCCTTATAAGCAATATATCATACTTTCCGAGTCCTGCATCCGACAGCATTTTACGGTAAGCGGGACGATTTTCATTCAACCCGCTATATTTTTCATCTTTGTAGATTTCCGTTACGGTCAACCCGTTTTGTTCCGCAAAAGATTTCAACCGTTCGACCGTTATCGATACGTCACCGGTACAACTGCGATCATAAATTGCAACTCTTTCCATCAACGCTCACCCCTGCGAAGTAATGGCACAAATCAACGCACCTATAATGTTCATTATAAAGTGTCCTAAAATGAGCGCGCCCGCAAGCGTATATCTTCCGATAGTGCCTATAACCTTTCCCGTAACTTTTAACGCTTTCATATTCTGCCTCCTTATTTGACGTAAACGATTTCGTTTAAGATTTCTTCTTCGATAAGCCGTTGCATTTCCGTTTCCCGTTTCATATTTTCCATAAAGTCCGCCGACTTTTTGAAACGCTCTTCTTTCGAGAATTTTTCGTACATCGTTTCGTACAGTTCATCAGCGGCTTTATCTACGCCGTGCAGGTATTCGGGAAGATTCGCAATCGTCCAATCGAGTCCTTTATCCTCCAAATACCGTTTAGCGAGAGTGCCGTATTTCCCGTAAACGTGTTTTACAGGCTTTACCGCCTTCTGATAAACCTTAATCTCCTTTACCGTCAAACCTTCGTCTGACTCAGCCTTTTTGATTACCGCTTCTACGTTCATAAAAGCACCTCCTTTGTTTTCTTCGTCTTTATTATATCGTGATAGCACGATATTGTCAAGCTGTTTTGATTACTTTTCATAAAATATTTTCAGAATCTATCCGTAAAACCGATTTTGCTCTAAAACTATTGATATTTGAATAGTTTTAGTGCATTTTCGGTATAGAAAAGGAACGCTCCGAAGAACGTTCCTTATTCCTTAATTATTTGTTTGTCATTCTCTGTTCCACTCTATATCCATAATCTCTCTTAACTTGGATATAGCGGCAGAAACAGTTTCCCTGCTTAATTTGTCTTGCTCGTTAAACACATAAATACGTTGCATTTCATCGAACGCGCTTTCAAACTCTTTGTTTCCGTCAAGCCCTCGGAAGTAATCGAAGTTTGCTATTTGCATATCTGCGGCAACGCCGCCTTTGCGGTTCAATTCCTCTTTGCGTTTATACCCTATTACTTCAAGAACGCGTTTTTCGTCATTCAGGAACGCTCTGATCTGCTCGTTATCGAGAAGCACGGTTAAATCGTAAACGTGCTTTGCAACGTCGCTGTAATCTTTCCGTTCAAAGTAAAACTGCGCGGCAAACACCTTGTCGATAAAAATGCGTTCAAGCGAAATCGTTTCGATTTCAAACGGTTCTACGCTATACACTTCACGCATTATCTTTTGCTGTTCTTCGCTTGCAAGCTCATAAAGGTGCGGCGCAATCGTTATTCTGTCGGTCGGCTCGCTTACTGTAAAGCTCGTGGCTTCTATTTTCACTCTGCCGAAGCGTTGTAACGCGTCCTCTTTATCGAGCGCATACATCGACTCGTAAAGATACTCGCAAGTAATGCTTCCGCGATGATTTTCAAGTGTTTCCCCTTTTTCAAGGCAACTAAATTTCAGCGTGGCGTTTTCAAGTCGCTTTTTCGCCTGACTTGCCGTAGGACAATCTTCGATATACACCGTAAGGTCTATATCTTCCGAAAACCTGCGAATAGATTTCAACGCTTTATAAAGTGCCGTACCGCCTTTGAAATAAGCATACGCCTGATGTTCCTTTTCCGACAACTCTTTCAGTAAAAGCGTAACGTAATAATCTTTTTCCAAAACGTCGCGGCGAACGGAACATTTCTTCGATATATCGTCCACTACAAGTTGAAATGCCGCTTTATCTAAATGTAAATTCATTTTAGTTTACCCCTCTCGCAAGCTCCGAAAGCCCTGCATACACATTATTGTTATTGTAATACTTCGCGTACCCTATAAGCCGTTCAAAGCTCAAACCGAACGTGCCGATTTGTTTTCTTAAAATCTCTTGATAGTTATCCGCTTCGATTTTGACTTTCATCTTATTGTCAAGCATATCAAGTAGTTGCAAATATCTGTAATTATCCCTATTGATCTGAATAACGGGTTTAATAAGATATATGCCGTCTTTTTTATCTTCCGTCGTATATCTCGTTCGCGTGGTTACGATATAAGTCATATTCGGCATTTGCGTCGTAAGCCCTATCTTATTCATATAGGACGGTCCGGACTCGTATCCGATTACCTCGTCGCCGTTTACAAGATACGTTCTTTTAATAAGCTCGGTTGTGTCGATTCCCGCAACGCCGAAAGGCGTATGCACCGTTTTGTAGTAAACACCTTTTTGGTAACGCACAAAATCGGGATTACGCTTTTCATAACGTTGCAAAGTCATATTAAACGTTGCTTTATCCGTGTCGGGTAACTTTGTTTTTACATACTCGTAAATCTCGTTCGTATACAATGGAACTCTTAATTCCGCTTTCCGAACAAATTCGTCTATATATTGCATAACAGTCATTGTTGCGCACCTCCTTATGATATTTTATGCGTGCAATATTCTTTTTATTTGCACTATAATAATATCACAAGTTGAGTGTGTTGTCAAGCCGATTTCTCGCCCTGAAATTGAATTTTTTGTAAAACCTTGTCTTTTTACCCCGCAATCAATGCCGCGATACCTTTTACAAGATACGGACAAGCAACGAGAATGGCAAAGATAACGACAAGTCCGATGACGTAATTTTTAATCATTTTTCTCGCCTTTTCTTTATCTTCGTTCTTCTGCGCAATCGCAAAGAATACGCCCATCACGATACTCCATACGCCTGCGGTATAGGGTATTGCAAATGGGCGATTAAATCAGTTTATATGTAGTTTTTCGGAATAGCCGTTATCCATAAACTTATAATAAATATGGATTTCTCGTTCGGCTGTTTTGTCTTTGACAACTTTTCCTATCGTTATTCGTTCAATCAGTTCGATACACATTTCGCGCGTCAGTTCTTCAGCTCTTGCATACTTCTTGAGCCTACGAATAAACTCGTCAACGTCGGCGGTATTTTTCTCGTTTTCAGTAAGGATAGCTTCGCTTTCGGATACTCGCGCGCTTAAAGATTTTTTCTCTTCGAGATACTTCTCCATAAGACTGACACATATCTCTTCGGGGATTTTTCCCGACACTTTATCTTCGTACACGCTTTGTATCAGTTTTTCAAGTTCCGTAAGTCGTTTTTTATCCGCAAGCAAGCGTTTCTTTTCTGCTCCGACTTTCACCGATGCCGATTGTTGCTTTCTCCGCATAAACTCCTCGCGCTCTCGCCTTTCGTCATCAATGACAAGGCTCGCTTTAGCGCGTATATCGTTTAATACGATTTCCTGCAATTCGTTATGTCCGATCCAATGACTTGAACAAGCATATTTTCCGACTCTCGTATACGTTCCGCAATTATAAAAACTTACGCGGCGAATGCTTCCGTCTTTCTTCTTATTGTCCGTAAAGCCGTATTTTATTTTCCCGCCGCAATCAGGACAATATAATAGCCCTGCAAGCGGAAGTATAATTCCGCACTTTATCCCTTTCGCGCAAGTATGGCTCTTTTCTATCTCTTTGCATTTATCCCACAATTCCTGTGAAATAATCGGCTCGTGCGTATTTTTCACTATTACCCATTCATCCTCATCACGAAGAATTTGTTTTTTATTTTTATAGGATACCGTGGTTTTGCGCATTTGCGTCAGATGTCCGAGATAGATAGGATTGTTCAGCATTTGCTTGACGATACTCCCGTGCCAGCGATGGAATCCGTTTTGTATGCCGTATTGCTCCTTATTAAAACGTTTTGCTCTGTAGTCGCTCGGAACGGGTATTCCGTCTACGGTCAGGTCTGCGGCTATCTTTCTGTAGCCCATTCCTCTCGCTCGCATTTCAAAAATTCGCTTTACGACTTCGGCGGCTTCCGGATCCACGACAGGCAAACGATTTTCTCCGTCGCCTATCACATATCCGTAGGCGGCGATAGACGCGGCATATTTCCCTGTTTTCGCGTTCGATTCTTTTACCGCACGAATCTTTTTAGAAGTATTCGCACAATGCCACTCGTTGAATACGTTCATTATCGGCATCATATCCATTGCCGTACTGTTTTTATCAGCCGTGTCGATATTGTCGGATAAAGCAATGAAACGGATATTGTAAAGCGGAAATTCGTAATCGATATATCTTCCGACTTCGATATAGTTTCTGCCGAAACGGGAAAGGTCTTTTACGATCACTATATCCAACCTACCCATGTGAACGTCGTCAATCAGTCTTTGCACTTCGGGACGGTCAAAATTCGTTCCGGTGTAGCCGTCGTCCACATACTCGCCTGCTATCTTCCAGCCTTTTTCTTCAACGTATTTCGTAAGCATTAGCCTTTGATTTTCAATGGATATCGACTCTCCGGCTCGTTCGTCGTCTTTTGAAAGTCTCAAGTATATTCCTGTTCTATTCGATTGTATTTGCTTTGATTTCATTTATTTTACTCCTCTGAAGTCAAAGCGGTCAAATTCAATGTATTTGTATTATAGCACATAAAACAAAATTTTACAAGCTCGACTCCATGCAAAAGGGCGACTTTCTTCAAATCGCCCCTCTTCTTTTTTTCTCTGTTTATTTTATTCCCATTTCGCGATAAGCTCGCTCCAAGGCTATCTCTTTTAACGTTTTATTCAAATCCTTACTACCGACGTAATGACTTACAACCTTAAATTTTTTTCCGTCAATCACGCAAGTATTCTGCGTTATCTCTCTTCTTACATAATCATTTTGCTGCCGTTTTGTTTCGTTAATCAAAAATTCCCCTCCGTTTTTTGTTATTTTAGTTGTGTTTTTTCATAAAATCCTCCGTCTGATATTGCAATCGATTTATATTCTTTATTTTTGACTCTGCGTTATTTTCCGCTTATTATTGCGAGCCGTGCCTGTTTTTCGTTGCAATACTTTATTCAATAAGACCGTTTAGCCTTACATGATTTTATTTGCTATTTTGCCACCTACTATTGTTTTGCTCTGCTTCACGCTCTTCCTTTTCTTTTTCTTCCTTCATTTCGCGTTCTATCTCCCGCAAACGGTTTGAATAGGCTTGCGTTTCGGGTAAAAACAAATCGAAAACCGAGCCGAAAAAGTTAGAAAGTTCCCTGCCGATTTTATTATCGGACACGGCGATATGGCGTTTAATCGACTTATCGTTGGCTTTTCTCTTTTTCGTCCGATTATACTTATAGGTGTTCTCCTGTATGTACTTCACCTTTTTAAGAACGATGTTCCCGAGTCTCCTGCGATAATCCCATTCCAGCCTGTCTATCGTCCGGATATGTTTCAGCCCGAAAAATTCGGAAGCGTTCGTCATTTCCTCTTTGAAAACGCCGTCATCTTTCATTCTTTTGGCGTAATATTTCCCCATAATGCTTTTCAGCGCGGTTTCTTTTCGCATAAGTTCTGCTCTAAACGCGCTGTCGGCGGCGCACACGCCCTCGTCCACCATAGCCACCGCTTCCACAATCCCGTCAATCTCCCATCGATACTCAGCCATATCTTTTTTGCCGTATTGAAACGAAGCCGTCGGCGGAATTTTTTCCGCAAGTTCTTTCATTTTCTTGGTCGCCACGTCGCGGCACAGCGCTTCCGAAAAATCTTTCCGTTTATATAACGCGCTCCTCGCTTCGTCCGAACGTTTTTTCAACTCGTCGTCTATCGTGTAAGACGTCAGCCGCTCCACCATATTGTCTATGGCTTGCATCGGAACTTTGCCCTTGCTTCGGTATTTATATCCGGCGGCGCGCTTGTTTTTCAGCCACGGACGCTTTTCGTAAAACTCGAAATGAAAGTGCAGATGCGACGGTCTGTCCAGATGCAAAGCGCATATCAGATCGACTTCGCGCGGATCCAGCCCCATATCGCGAAAGAACTCGTTGAACGTTTTCCGTATCAGCGCAATACATTTTTCAGGCGTATCTATCTTTCCGGAATTTTCTTCGTCGAACGATACGAACCCGCTCCAGATGTTGCCTTTGTTTTCTTTCAGCCGTCGTTTCATTTCTTTTAACTCGTCCTTGCTTATCATTCCGTCGCCGTTGAACACACCCGTGGATTTTTGCAGGTAATCGAGCAGCGTGAATTTTTTGGATTCGTTTCCCGTCAGTTTTCCCTCGGTCGTCATATACCTGAGATAATTCGTATCGCCCGTAAAATCGTAATACGCACGTTTTTCCGCGTGGGCTTTTATCTCTTCTTCGGTCGAACCCTTTTTCAGTTTATACGGCGTATATGCCACGTTGAATATTACCGGCGTTCCGGACAAAATTCTCCTCCTTTTCCCTTGTATTCTTGCTCTCGAAAATGAAAGGCGGCTGTGCCGCTTTCCGTAACACAAAATGCAGCGAAGACTGCATTTTCTTAACCTGCTGGTAAAATAAAGTAGAATTGTACCATGAATGTTGCATAGTTTGCTTTCCTTGTTTGTTACATTTGTGATATGATTTTCCGTGTGAATAGAGGTCGCAGCTATCCTGCTTAAGACTTTAGATCTTCCCGCGAAGAGTTGCGCCTCTTTCTCTACGTGATTGTGCGAATAAGCTGGATGATACTTGTTATCCTTTTTCCTAACCAGTCTGTACCTGCGTAGATTAAGCGGATATCCTTTATTCATTTCATTTTACCTTGGAGGTACCTACATGTTTTACATTGGCATTGACATTGCCAAACGTTCTCACCAAGCGGCAGTTACGGATGTTTCAGGCAATATCATTGTTAAGCCTTTCAACTTCAAAAATACTGCCGCAGGATTTACACAATTCCTTTCAGTGCTTGAAACCAATTCTGTATCAAAAGACAATTGTGTCATAGGTCTGGAATCAACAGGTCATTATTGGTACCCGCTCTATTTCTTCCTCGTCGAACAGAAATTCTCCGTCAAAGTTTTCAACCCCATTCAAACAGCCGCATTCAGAGAAATAACCATCCGCAAGGTAAAGAACGATAATCTGGACAGTATCATGATTGCAGATTTTACCCGCTTCGGGCGCTATTCAGAAACATATATACCTTCGGAAAATATGCTTGCGCTCAAGAACCTTTCAAGATTCCGTCTGTCTGTATGCGATATATGCGGCAGTCTGAAAAAGCGTACCATTGTGCTTTTAGACCTTGTTTTCCCTGAATATTCCACTATTTTTTGCGATATATTCGGCACTACAAGCAAGCAACTATTGGAAAAGTACTCTACACCGGATGAGTTTTCCGAAATTTCCACCACCAAACTCGCCAATTTTATTCTGAAAGCCAGCCGCGGCAGAAATGGCAGGGAAAAAGCGGAACTTATTAAGACTGCTGCTCAAAATTCCATAGGCATTTCCTATGCCATCGATACGTTTTCCTTTGAAATCAAACAGCTCATAGAGCAGATTGAATTTATGGAAAATCAACTTTCGGAGATAGATGCAGAAATGGCAAAGTTGCTCGCAGAGTCCGAATATTCCGTCATTACCACCATAAGCGGCGTCGGTCCAACGTTGGGGAGTATTATTGTCAGCGAAATCGGAGACATAGAGCGTTTTGAAACTTCCTCCAAGCTCGTCGCTTATGCAGGCTTGGACGCATCCGTAAAACAATCCGGTGAATTCAACTCATCCCGGAACAAGATTTCCAAACGCGGCTCCCCGTATCTTCGCAGGGCGCTCTGGATGGCTGCTTTTATGTCATTGCAATGCGATCCGGCTCTCTACGATTATTACTCACGTCTTCGCGCGAGAGGTAAATCACACCGCCTTGCTACAACCGCCGTTGCCAGAAAACTTTGTATCATTGTTTGGGCTATCATGAAATCCAAACAGCCTTATTCACCACACATTTAACATCTTATTAATAGTTTCTTTCAGCCGTCCGAACACGAACGGCTTTTTTGCATTACAGTTTACATATTTCTACCCCCCCCCAAAAAAAAACTATCTTCCTACCATTTTTCGCTTGACTTTCAATAGCTGGTCTTCGGTTTTACCGTATTTTGCTCCGCCTTTGCTTCACGGTTTGCTCCGCTCTTTTTATCACCAGGCATTATTCATTATCTCCTCTTTATGCATCAGAATCCGATACAGGCTGTCGCAATCTTTATAATCGCTTTTCTCCAGCCCGCAATCCAGTTTCATCCAATTCACCCCGTCCAGCAAATGCATTCCCGAAGGATATAAATCGTTTTTTATCTTCGGATTTTCCGCCATAAAATCATCGAACGAAACATGGCGATTTTTCTTTTCGGTTGCCTTTGAAATCTCCTCGTCCGTTACTTTTATGCGCGTTGTCGCGCCGCCTTTACTGCCCGACGATTTTCTTTTCCGGGATAATTCCAGCTTCTTTTTCGCAAACGAAAAATACATATCGACAGGCGGTTTTAATTTCCGTTCCGTCCCGTAAAACATATACTCGCAGATTGCCTTTATATACTGTCCGCTTTCCGCATCCGTCATCAGTTTGATTGCCTTGTAGGATGTCTCCATAAACATAAAATGCGGCATCTTTTCATTGAGATTTTTAGGCTTTCGTCCGCATTCTTCTATCCGTTTTACGTCTTTAAGAACGTCCTTGATATTGCTCCAGAAAAAGTTTTCCTTGTCATCCTGCGGTTCCGGGATTTCTTCGTTTGTAAACATAAATCTGCAAATATTTTTCGCCATCCTTCCCGCCACCTCGTCGGGAAGTCCTTTCAATGCCTCGTAATACAAATCGTAAAACGTAAATTGTTTTAATCTTTTTTTTCCATTTGCCCTCCTCGTTTTTGTTCCTTTATATTTGTTTTTCGTCCGTTTACGGCGGACGTTTCAACTAACCCTCTCACTTAACCAAGGACACGAAATCTCAAAAGTTCGGGGTCTTAAATAAAATTTTTTTATTCTTTAAGGAAATTTCTTAATGTCGCATAAATCAGATCCATTGCTTCAACCATAGAAGGTTTTGCAATTCCTTATTCCTTTCGAACCTCTTCCTGCGTTTTCTCTTCAAAAAAAATCAATCTTACAAATTAGTCAGTTTTGAAATAGCCTCATAGTACGCCGTTTTGTCAGGATGTTCCGCAAAAGGTTTTTACTCCCACACTATAATTGGAAAGTTGCGAGCCGTTTGTCGGGGTATTTCACGAAAACTTTACAAAAAAACTGTCGGGAATTTTTCCCGACAACCGCATGCAAAAAGGAAGTCCGATTATATCAAACTTCCTTTTACGCTCTTTATTTTTTAATTGTATTTTATTTTTTGTTGTAATAAATTCTGTAGATAGTGCTCGCCAATCGGTCGTATTTTATAACGAAATCTCGCCGTCGGTGCAGATAACTTTGCAGGATGAAGGCACGTTTGAATTCCAAGAAGAACCCTTTGAAATCGCTTTCCACTGCGATTTTGTACCATAAAAATGAATTTCTTCAAGTCCGCTACAACCGCTGAACGCCGAAGAACCTATAGAAGTTACACTGTCGGGTATCGTTATACTCGTAAGTCCGCTGCAACCATAGATTGCAGCTTCTCGGTACGCCTTTCTTAATCCATTATTAATTTTCGGCTATTTATGCCTTTCCGTAATATCTTGCGGATGTTTCGCGAGCCACGCTGCGGCATAGGAACATTGAGGAATGATCTTTTTCCCCCGCCGCCTTGCCGAATTTGCCGCCGCTTCCATCAGTTTTGCGGCGATGCCCTGCCCTCGCAAGCCTTCCTCTACGTAAGTGCGCGTTATGCAAACGGCATCCTCCCCTTCTTCGGGAAACACAACCTCTGCGACAACCGTCCCTCTTTCGTCTCTTACGCAAATACGTTCCTTTTCTTCAAAAAATTCCATTTTGTCTCCTTTTTTAATCGGATGCTGCACCGCTATGATAATAACCGTCGCACCCACTGCCACGATATACAGTTCCGCTCCTGCCGCCATACCCACGCCGGCTGTCGCCCATACTCCTGCCGCCGTCGTGAGTCCGCGGATTTCATGCTTTCGATACACGATGATTCCCGCGCCGAGAAAACCTATCACGGATACAATCTGCGCCACCACGCGCGACGCGTCGTAGTCGGGAGTATCGTTGAATTCATATTTCGACACTACCATAATCAGCGCCGAACCTACGCATACGATTGCATGCGTACGGATTCCCGCTTCTTTGAACCGCAATTTCCGTTCGTATCCGATCGCAAAGCCTAAAACCACCGAAACCAATATACTGATAAGATATTTTATTTCTTCTAACATGCCCCCTTTCTCATCGTTACTCTCTCCGACGGACGATTTCAATTTCCGAGGGAGCTTTTATTTCCGCCTTTGTCTCACCGTTTATTTCTCTTAAAGAAATTTCTATATTTCCATACGGCGTAGGGTAAGATCCTTCGGCCCATTTCAATCCGCAAAGCTCGGGCTCAAAGATCACCTTTTTGCAACCCGCCTCAACTTCCCTGACTCCTAATACATAGTGCATGAGAAACGGGACGGGACCGCTCGACCAGCCGTGGCAAAGGCTGTGGCGGAATCCTTTATAACAATACGCACCGAAGTCCCCGTGAATATCCTTTTGCCCCTCTTTCGGAAATTCGTCTATCCTTCCGCTGTCGTTCAGCCAGGAAATATCGAAATCTTCCCAAAACGTCGTGGCGCCTCGCTCCAACATCCCCCCGTAATATTCACGCATCATTTGCAGGGCTTCCTTTGTTCGTCCCGCCATGGCGACGGACGAAAGAATATAATAACTCATGAACGTGGACATGCCTCTCGCGCCATTCCCAATCAGACAACCGACGACATCTTCCGCTTTATCGAATCCCGCGAGCACACGCATCGCCGTCACCTGTTTGAAAGCTCCGCCTTTTAATGTGCACTCGATTCGATGCAAAATTCCGTCTAAAACGGTACAGTCCTCTTTGAGCGCCCGATAAATAATTTTTGCTTTTCTCATCGCATAAGCACACAACGCATAAGTTCCTGCCCGACCTTCTTCCGTATCTGCCGTGGGCCAATCGAGAAAATATCGGCTTAAACGCATACTCCCATCCTTTTCGACAAGAGCATCGATTTGGCATACTAAACTCTTAATATAGTCCCACTCTTTTTCCAAAAAAGCAATATTGCCATTATGAAGGTAATAATCGGCGATAATCACCAGCCACCAAAAAGAATAAGAAGGAATATTATTCATGAATGCCGGCAAAGGCGTTTCTTCGCGGGCAAACGCAAGCGCTTGTTCGACGCACGGGTCTTCCCCGAAGAGAGAAACGACCGCCAGCGTTTCCGGATGCATATCCCCGACCCAAACCAGACGGTCGCGCTTGATTCCGTCCCAAAGCATGCTCTGCATGCAAAGTTCGACGGTATAAGCCGCCGTATCGAAAATTCGATTGACGGTTGAATCGCTGCATTCGAAACGCCCCAATCTTTTCAAATCTCTATGCTCAAACGCCGCAAAAATATTTTTGAGTTTTATTTTACAGTTTGAAGGAAAATCCAGCCTTACAAAGCGAAATCCCGTATTTCCGAAACGCATATCCGACAGGGATACAAGTTTTATCTCAAAATCTCTGAAGCTATGGTCGTTTGTCGCCGTCGCCCCTTCCCGTGTACCTTTTGGCTCTGAGCAGGTTTCGGTCAGGGATTCCCCGAAACGGAGCCGCACTTTCGTATCGCCCTCCGCTTTATAGGTCAAAATGCGTATTCCGCCGCTCAATTCGCGACCGAAATCCAAAATCAGATATCCCCCGCCGTCTATTTCGGCATACTCTGTTTCGTTCAACCCGATTTGAGGCGCTTTTTCCCACAACAGGGACCGAACGTTACCGATATTGCCCGCAACGGCTTTTATCCGTTGCGGCATAAGATATTCGATAATTCTGTTTTCTTTCATGTCATTCTCACGCTCCGAGGGAAGAAACTTTCTTTAATAAATAGCCGTAACTGTTTTGAGTCGCCGCAACCACTGCCGTGGGCTTGTCGAATTGAAGTGCCTTTCCCTCCCAATCGGAAATGACGCCACCCGCTTCCGTCAAAATCAGGGACGCCGCGGCATAATCCCACGGTTTCAGTTGTTTTTCCAGAAAGCCGTCCGACCTGCCGGCCGCAATATAGCAAAGAGATAAAGCCGAGGAGCAAATATGACGAATATCCAAACAATCCGTAAAAATTTCCTGCGCGGTCTTAAACGTTTTCTCCGTATCGCTTTTCAGTCTCGCTCCGAATCCGAATTCGATAATACTGTCCGAGAGAGCGCGATTGTGCACAGAAATCCTCTTTCCGTTCAAAAATGCGCCTTTTCCTCGTTCCGCAGAGAAAGTTTCTTCCGTAAACGGGTTATATACGACTCCGAATATGATTTCTCCGTTCAGGAGCAGCCCCAGCGATACGGAACTCAACCGAAAATCGAACACCAGATTGGTCGTTCCGTCGATCGGGTCCAAAATCCAATGATTTTTCCCCAGGCGCCCGCATTCTTCCTCTTCGCTCATAAATCCTATATCGGGATACAGCTTCTTCAAGCCGTTTTTCAAATATTCGCTGACGGCGGTGTCCACGGCCGTAACATAATCCGAAGTTCCTTTTTTCCGCACATCTTTCCGCAATGAAACATCAAATATGATATTTTTTGAAGAATGTACGAGTTCGATTACTTTGTTGTACTGCTCCATTTGCTCCACTCCTGCTTTTTACGATTACCCCGTAAATCACTATGGGATATCCCGCTTTCTTCCTCCGACGTTTTGTCTTGCTTAAAGCCGCCGTTCCGTCAGTCTATTACGATTTTCAGCCTCACGGCCTTGGCCGTTTCTTCGGGATAGTCCGTCAGAGACGGAATATTGACAAGTTCTTTGCCGAAGGCGGTATAACGTTCGCCGGCAACCAATCCGCTCAAATCTTCCGCGAGCAGTTTATCGCCCATGAAAACGCGCCCGCGTTCGTCCCTGAAAATTTCTCCGCCGTTATCCGCAAAAATTTCCTCATTTTCCGCCGCATAGAGCAAGCCTTCCGCATAGCGCATGGTACAGCAGAACGGCGCCTCGTAAGAATTTATTTTCAGAACGGGATTTTTTTCCGTGACACAGGAATTCGTTCCGGCGCCGCCGTTGAAACGCTGGCAAAATTGCAAACCGTTGAACCAGATCCGCCGCGCCAATGTTTTATATGTCAAGTCATCCGTCAATCGGAATAATTTTAATGCGACGATCATCGAATCCACTATCGCGCATGGCTCCGTCCATGTGTCCGAACGCCCGAACCAATTAAAATTTTCATAATTCAACGTCATTCCCTGCCCGATATACAGCGCAAAAATATCCTTGGCGTATTGCAAATATTTTTCCTCTCCCTCAGCCTCATAAAACTCAATGATTCCGCGGGCGGCCGATAATGTGGCGTGCGTCTGCATCTTTATTTCCGTTTTATCGATCCGCATAAAAACGTCAATCATTCTTTTCAACAGCTCAGCCACACGTTCGTCTTTGGTCTCGGCGTAATAATGCGCAAGTCCGTCAATCGCCATAAAAGCGCAGCCGATATCCGTAGACAGAAGCCAATCGTTCTGAATTTTACACGCGCTTCCGCTCACCCCTCCGGCTGTTTCCGCCTGCCTTTTAATCGGATAGTTTTTATATTTCTCCCGAAGGGGCAAATATAAATGCTCTACCGTGCTTTCGGCTATTTTCAGCGCCTTATCGCTTTTGAACGTCTGCGCGTACTTTACCAGCGCGCGCAGATACCAGCTGTGACCGGACAGCTGCTGTTCGTCGGCGATTTTTCCGTCGAACGCCTTGCCGAAATACAGATATTTATTCGTCTTTTCGGGCAAAAGAGCAACCATCGAATCCATGCAGGGGATCTTTTTCCCCGTGAGGAGATACTGGCACACGAACGCAAGCAACGCCCTGCCCTCCCAATCCCCAGGCCATTCATAGCTTTCGCGCTGAAAGATATTCTCAATCCGGTAGAGCGGTTCGGACAGCCGCGCAAAATTTTTTTCTATTTTGTTCTTTATAATGGAATTCATTTTATTTTCTATATCTCAACTTCCAGGCCGTCGTATGTTACCGTAAATCCGTACGGGGCGGCTATTTCGCAAAACTCGTCGTGCGTCGTCCAGCTGTTATGGCAAATATGGTGCAGATAGTTTTTTGTGTCCGCATGTATGCACCCTATTTTTTTCAGCCTGTCGCGGACTTCGATCACCGTTTGGATATTCATGTGGTTATTGCGCATTCCCGGCCTGTTCCCGAACGTACAGTCGAAAATCGCCAAATCCAGCTTCGGGCGCTCCGTTTCGAAATAACGCCATGTGTCCTCCGGAAAATATCCCGTATCGTTGCCGTACAGCAATGTTTTTCCGTCTTTTTCAATCAAAAAGATGACCGGACCGGATTCCGCGTCGTGGTCGGCCGCGAGCGGCGTAATCCGATAGCCGGCCGCGGTAAAGGACACAAACGGCTCGATTAAAGAAAATCCGACTCTTTCCGAAAATTTTTGGTCATGAACGCGATTTCCCAACGCCGCCTCGACGTCAATCTATTACGATTTTCAGCCTCATGGCCTTGGCCGTTTCTTCGGGATACTCTGTCAGAGACGGAATATTAACGAGAGGGGGTCGAAAGCAGTATAATGTTTGCCGGCAACACCCCCTAATTTTTTTCGTCCGTTGACACCTTTCTTACCTTTTATGTACATATCTCAATTCCCCGTGCGCCAACCTGGATTCCTCGGCTCTTATAGCGATAAGATGACTTTCCACCGAATTTTCCAGTTGGGTGGGGGATTTCGTTTCTCCACAAAGAACCTTGTAAAATTCCTTAATGAGTCTGTTGTCCCCGCCACCGTGACTGTGCCCGCCTTCAATAAGCGATTTACAATCAATTTTTACTTCAGGTCGATTAAATCTATGCACGGTAATGGTACCAATTCTCTCGTCCAGTTCGATTTGTCCCTCAGTACAATAAAACTTCAAAATTCGCCCCCCGACCGCCGTAAACGCCGTCATGTGCAAATTCGCTTTTATCCCATTAAAAAAGCACATTTCAACGATCTGATGATCCACCACGTCGTTATCGCACGCAAATACGCATCTTCCGTAAGGACCCGTTTCGATTGCCCTTCGTAAGTTTTGTTCAGTCAACGGATATTCCACAGTCAAAACATTATACGGCCAACAATTCGCAGGACTCCCCGCTTTTTTCCAAAGTCCTATATAAATATTTTTCGCGCTATATATACAGCCGTCAACATACTTACACTCCGTACATCTGTCCGCTGCCCCCTCCGGCTGATTTTCCTTGCGAAAATATCTCAAATCTCCCATGGAGGAGACGGCTTCACATCGATCTCCGACATAAAATTGTAAAAGATCGAGATCGTGACAGCACTTTTGAAGAATCATCGGAGAACTTTCTTTACTGTTCCGCCAATTTCCGCGAACAAAGCTATGCGCTTGGTGCCAATAACATACCTGCTCGGTAGCGTCTATCATGACCAATTTGCCGCATTCACCGCTATCGAGCAATTCTTTCATCCTAATATACGTCGGCGCATAACGAAGAACGTGACAAACAACTACCCTTCCCCCATATTTTTTATGCGCGCAGAGCAGCCTTGAGATCTCTTCCTCACTGGCGGTAATAGGTTTTTCTAAAAGGACATCGTAACCTAGCTGTAAGGCTCGTTCGCATTGTCTGACATGATCGCCGTCCATCGTCGCAATGACTATTGCGTCGGCAAGCCGCTTTTCAAAAAATTTTTTTTCCTCTGAAAAAAGCTTTTGTTTTTCCACGCCAAAAATTTCCCCGTATTTTTTGAGCTTATCCTCATCGATATCACAAAGCGCGACAATGTCGAATTTATCTTTTTCTTCCGCCATAACCCGCCCGTAAGCCTCCGCTCCGCGCGAACCGCAACCGATAATTGCGACAGTAAATTTTTTTGTCATATTTTTCACCTATTTATGTCCTTATACTATTTAATTGCCTTGAAAAATTTTCCGTACATACATTTTGAATTTTTCATATTTCATAACTATATTTACCGCTACCGACATTTATAATTTCCGCTTTACCCGGCAGAACGATTTCCGCAGTCGTGTTGGCGGGAATTTCAACGGCGATTATTGCCTTGCCGTCTTTTACTTCATATCCGGATACGATTGTACCGTAAACGCTTTCATATTCGCCGCGTACATGGTCTATCCCTTTTATAAAATGTGGAGCGATTCTAATTTTCCTATAACCCGGCTCCACATAATCTATTCCTACTATTCGGCGGTAATAAAATTCCGAAACAGAACCATAGGCATAATGATTAAAAGAATTCATACAGGGGTCGTATAATTCGCCGTTTTGCATTATACCGTTCCAGCGTTCCCATATGGTAGTCGCGCCGCACGTAACGGGGTACAGCCAACCGGGATATTCGCGGTTTAATAAAATTTTTTCACATTCTTCCCGCAATCCGTTATCGAACAAAGCAAAGCATAAAAACGGCGTGCCTATAAAGCCTGTCGTCATCCTGCCGTTGTTCTTTTCCAAATTACTTTTCAGCGATGCAACGACCTTATCCCTGTATTGTTTGGGCACGATATCGAAATGCAAAGCCAATACGCTTGCCGTTTGAGTATCGCTCGTGAGCCGGCCGGTGACAGTCATATACTCTTTCAAAAACGCCTTATGCACCTTTTTAAGCCTTTTTTTGAATATGTTTGCATCCGCGCGTCTATTTAATATCTCTGCCGTTTCAACCATGATACGCAAAGAAATAATCTGGAAAATATTTGCTATGTAATACACGTCCGTACGCCCGACCAAATCGTCCATAAACTCGTCTTTATCGAGCGCGAGCCAATCTCCGTACTGGTGTCCGCGAACAACCAATCCCGCCTCATCGCATTGGCTTTGCAGCCCCTCCACAAAGGCTTTCATAGACGGATACTGCTCCTCCAAAAATCTTATATCTCCATAGATTTTATATAAATTATACGGAATCATTGTGGCGGCGTCCGACCACAGCGCCTGAAATTTTGCATTTCCCAAAACGTCGGGAATAACCCTCGGGACGCTTCCGTTTGCATTTTGATCGAACGCCAAATCTTTCAGCCATTTTTTGAAAAACAACGCAATATTGTATTGATAGGCGGCAGTCCTCAAAAAAACGTTGGCGTCGCCCGTCCACCCCAACCTTTCGTCACGTTGCGGACAATCGAGAGGCACATCTATAAAATTATCCCGCTGTCCCCACTCCACATTTAAAAGTAAGCGGTTGATCTCCAGATCTGACGTGGTAATTTCTCCCGTCTTTTTTAAATCGCTGTGAATAACGAGAGCGGTGAAATCATTCGGCTGAATTTCGTCCATTCCCGTTATTTTCAAATATCGGAAGCCATGAAACGTAAATTCGGCGTGCAGCGTTTGTTCCCCGCCCGATAAAACAAACGTATCTGTGCATTTTGCGCTGCGCAAATTCGCCGTATAAAAATTACCCGCTCGATCCAAAACCTCGGCGTGTCGGAGTTCGATCGTTTGTCCCCTTGTTCCGTTTATCTTAAATTCAACAAAGCCCGAAATATTTTGTCCAAAGTCCAACACCCTTTCTCCAAGCGGTGTAATAAAATATTTTACAGGCTTTAATCTCTCGGTAATCCTGCACGGCTCGCTCATCTGAGCAACGATTTTATTTTTATCGTATTTTATTTCTTTGACGGGATACATTGCCGACAAATCGCGCGTAAAATCCTGCGTTTCGCCGTGGTAAATCTCGCTGTCCGTTATATAGCCGTATGCGGCACGCCACGTTTTGTCGGTGACGATTATATCTTTTGTGCCGTCGGCGTAAAATATATGCAATTCAGCTAAAACCGCGGAAGTGTCGCCGTACACGTTATTCGCCGACCCGATTATGCCGCGGTACCAGCCCTTGGCAACCGTCAGCGATATTTCATTGCCGCCCTGCGCAATCAAATTTGTCACATCATAGGTTTGATATTGCAATATGTTATTATATGAAGTCCAGCCGGGCGCAAAAAAGAGATCTCCCGCCTTTTTTCCGTTGATTTCGGCTTTATACATACCGAGTGCGGTAGCGTACAGCCGCGCCTTTCTCACTTCTTTGTTGACGGTAAAACTCGTGCCGATGACAGATATAGGCGGCTGTTCATCGATATCGGGAGCTATAAAGCTGCCGTTAAATGCGCCGCCCGACGAAAGCCCCGTTTCAAAAGCAAGCGAGGCGGATGCTTTATCGCCGTGATTGTCCGTAACCTCAACCTCGGCGCGGTATTCAGTTTTCGGAATAAGTTCGCCGTCAATGGGACAAGCTACAAACACCGACCGTCTGTCTTCGATAACACCCGTATCGAAAACGGTCCCGGCACAGCTCAAACGCAAACGGTACGAACATTGAACGGTATTTTGCTTATCGGAAACAAGTTTCCACGAGAAAACCGGCGGCTTGACGTCCAAACCGATTCCCCCGTTCTTGTACTCAACGGTAAATTCTTTTATATACAATTTCTTTTTTTCTATCTCATTAAACACTTGCAACATTATTAAATCTCAACTTCCATTCCGTCGTAAGCCGCCGAAAAGCCGTAACGCGCCGCGAGTTTCTCCATGCGATCACGCATAGGATTACCGTTGTGGGAAAAATGCGTGACGATCGCACGGCATCCGTCGTTTAAGGAGCCTTGTTCTTTGAACCGAGCGGCGACGCGATAACATTCGTTAAACCCCATGTGCGTACCCTTGTCGCCGTTGTCGGGTGTAATTTCCACCTGCGTACAGTCCAATGAAATCAAGTCGAATTTTATTTTTTTGCGTTTGATAAAATCAAACACTTCGTCTAACAAATAGCCCGTATCATTACCGTACAATATCGTTTTGCCACCCTTGGCGATAATGTATATAAGCGCTTTTTCCGATTTCATATGATTGGTAAGCAGCGGAATGATTTCATACTCTCCCAGCTTATAGGTTTTATACGGCTCTACGATATGTGTGTGAATATGGTCGTGCGAGGGCGGATATTGCTCCGCCTTTGCCAGAAGGCCCGCAACCTCGGCGTTACAGTACATATCGAGGTCGGACACTTCTAAATTTTGCGCGAAATACCCGCCGCGGTAGATAAGTTCTCCCGCAGCAAAATGGTCGCCGTGGGAATGCGTTATCAATAAATATTTTACTCGGTCTAGCCTCAAGCCGTATCTTTGCACATGCGCGTAGGTATCGGGCGGAAGGTCTATCAATAAATCGCCATCGATTATCACCTGCGAACGCGTACGGAAGCTGCGTCCGCCCTCCTCCCGCGCCGCGTTACAATGCTTGCAGTTACAAAACACGGCAGGAAAACCATCCGCCGCTGCCGTGCCCAAATATTTAAGTTTCATACCATTCATCTCCAATAACTTTCTCAATTTTCCGACAACGGGGAAGCCGCGAAAACAGATCGCGGTTTCCCGTCGTTGTCGTTTCAAAACAACTTTTCCGTATATCTTTATCAGACTACGACAAAATTGTCAATATACAGTGCAAATTTCGTCATATCGATTTCCGGATTTATCCTCAGCATAAACAGCAATGTCCCGTCCGCGGCAGGGATATAGGATACTTTCACTCCGCCGTCCGGCCACGAGCCTGCCGAGTTGCGCCATGCGCCCTTCCAATTGTTTGTCAAAGACACTTCCGCGCGGATCGAATTTGCCGTCGCAGCAACGTCATTGCTCGAAGCGCCCGTCAGCGCGCTTGTATATTCAAAATCCAAATCAAACGATATCGTCTTTCCCGAACTGACGGTAAACCCAGTTAAAGTAAACGAAATATAGTAAGCCTCCGGCTTTTTAATCGCGTTCGGCGAAGTAATTTTCAGCCAATTATCGCCCGAGTTATCGCTTGAACGATCCACCGTTTCGAACACGGGCGTTCCGTAAGTCTCCATACCCGATCCGGCAAAATACCTCGCCTGACTCGAATTGTCGAAATCCATCGAATCTTTGATTTCCAAATTTTTGATATATACGGCAAAGTCATTCAAATCGGTATCGTTATGCACTTGCACGTTCATATAAAAGGTATTGGTTGCGGCGGTAGCCCATGCGATGTAGGTTATTCTCGCGCCTCCCGCAGGCCAAAGATTGCCGACAGAGGCGACGCTTGTCGCATTCCATTCATGCGCCCAGCCGTCATTCATATCCGCTGTTATTCTAAGTCCGTCTGTAGGGAAAGATGCATTGCTGTTTTGAGTATTCGTAACCTTCAAGGCATTTGTGGAAACAACGTCCAGATCAAAGGTAAGAACCTGGCCTTTTCTTAAATTTAAATTCAACGCGAGCGCCAACAGTGCTCTGTTTGCACTTCCCTTTCCGCTGATCTTAGCTTCCAGCCAATAGTCGCCGGATCCGTCTTTCGAGCGGTCTACGGTTTGATACTCCACCTCGCAAAAATTCTGCGGTTGGTTGGTTTTAAAATAATCGACGTCGTTGGGATTGGAAAAATCAATCGATTTTTTCTCGGTATCGAACCAACGGGCGTGCAAGGTTTGGTCGCCGTCAATGTTTGCTACCGTTTCGGGCTCAACCTGCATGCCCCACTTTCCCGTCAGGCTGCCGTCCAAAGTCCACCACCCCTTAAAGACATTGCCGCTCTTGACAAGTTCGGGAAGTTCCCCGTAGAGGAAACCCTTATACACGGTAATCGATGCAGCCTCCCCTGTTCCGCCGTTGGCATTAAACGATACCTTATAGCTGTCAACCGATCCTTTATCGAGCCAGCGGGCGTACAAAGTGTGATTCCCTGCACTTTTCATAATCGTCGAGGAAGTAACATGCGTCCCCCATTCGCCGGTATCAATGCCGTTCAAAGTCCACCAACCGCCGAATACATAGTTGCTGTTTCCGGGGGTAACTTCGGGAAGCGTGCCGTAAGCAGTATTAAACGTAACGTTTATCGGGTCGGCCGTACCTTCGCCACCGTTTTTATCAAACGAGACTTGATATTGCGCGTTCTTCGGTATGACAATCACGTTGTCGATATAACAGATAAAGTCAGACATGTCGATGCCCGATCCGTCAAAGACAATAGCAAGAGCCAAATTACCGCTCACGGGCATAACGCGGTTCACCTTTACGCCGCCCATCGGCCATGCCGCCTTGTCTGTAAGCCCCGTTGCGCTAAGCCTCAAATCATCGTTGTTGTATTTACGGGCTCTTCCGTCCCATGTATATAACGTCGGCCTGAACGAGTCGGCAATCTTATCGCCTGCGGCATTGCTGTGCCTGTAAATCAGATTTGTATTGCTACCGGTACGCACAAAATCCAAATCGAATTGCACAACGTCTCCCGCTGCCGCAAAAACATCCAGTTTAAGTTCGAACCCCTTCGGAGTCTCGCTTGTAACGGTCAGCCAATTATCGACCGATTCGTCGTTAGAGCGGTTCGTAACGGAAAAGGTAAATTCTCCGCCCGCGTTGTTGCTGAAATAATCAAGGTGCAACGCGTCGTCAAAGGTAAGCGTATCTATCCACCTTGCGTAAAGCGTGACGGCCGAATCCTCTTTATCCCAATCTTTCTCGCTTGCCATATTCGCATTTTTGGGGTTGGCGTTATAGTATTTTGCGCCTTGTGTCCAATCTGCGCTATCATAGTAACCGACAAAGAAGTAACCCACGCGCGAAGGCGCCTCCGCAACGGGCATCGGCTGTCCCCAAGTGGCCGTAACCGAAGCCGCAGCCGTCGTTCCGCCGTTGGGATCCAGCGTCACCACGGTGGTTTTCAGCGCCCATTTTGCGTAAAGCGTAAACACGGAATCCTCTTTATCCCAATCCGCTGCGCTTGTCATATTGCCGTCATAGTATTTCTTGCCCGTGCCCGCGGCGTCGTCAAAGAAGCCCAAGAAATCATAACCCGTACGAACAAGCTCGTTATTATAGTTTACCTTAGGCATAGCGGCACCAAAAGTCGCCGTTACGGGGTCGAGCGTTTCGGGCGTATCGCCGTAATTGAGGTTAAGCGTCACCGCTGTCTGTCCCGCGATCCACTTGGCATAAATCGTCGTGTTTCCGCCTCCGGCGCCCGCAACCGACGCCGCGGTAACTTCCGTGCCGCCGCCGTTCGCTTCCGTCCACCAGCCGCCGAACAAATATCCGGTTTTGGTAAGGACGGGCAATATGCCGTAAGCCGCGCCTTCTTCGATATATAACGGTTCGAGTGCGTCGCCGTTGCCGGTTTCAAAATTGATTTTAAATGCGTCGCCGAAAGCTATCCACTTGGCGTACAGGGTGTGCGTAGCGCCGTTTTCGGCCGTATAGGTTACCGTGTCCGTGGAGAAAACCTTGTTTGAATGCGCGCTTTCTTTATACCAACCGCCGAAAATGTAATTTTCAAGTTCTAAATCCGTCTCTGCGGGTAAAGCACCGTATTGCGCGCCGAAAGTAACGGTTTTGTCTGTTACGGGCGCGCCCGTCCAATCTCCGTCGCCCACATCAAACGCCACGTTATAGGTGTTAGCCGTCCATTTGGCGTAAATTTCGTGATTCTCGGTTTGAGATACTTTTGTGGTTTCCGTGATCTGCGTCCCCTCGCCGTCGGCTTCCGTCCACCAGCCGCCGAAAGTATAACCGTCGCGCGTCGGAACGGGCGCCGAATACACGCCGTCATAAACTACGTTCGCGGTTTCGGGCACCACCACGCCTCCGGCGGCGTTAAATGTAACGGTCATGCCGACAGCCGTCCATCTGGCGTAAAGAGTATGGTTTTCGTCCTTGGTTACGACGGTTTCCGCCGTGATCTCGGTTCCCCAACCGTTAGCCTCGCTGTCGCTCCACCAACCGCCGAAGGTAAAACCCGTTCTGGTAAGCGCCGCAGGCAGGGCGCCATAAGTTTTCCCCACCGTTACGGTACGCATGGAGGCCGTACCTTCGCCGCCGTTTTTATCAAAATTGACGGTTACGGTAACGGGGATCTCAACGACAGAACCGCTGCCGGAATCTATGTCGGACTTCTTGCAAGAGGTCAAGCCGACCGACATTGACATCAACATTGCCAGCAGCAACACAGCAAATCTTTTCATCATAAATAGTTCCTCCCTAAAACATATTTTGTTTTTTATACATTAGAATTTTTAAGCAGACCTTTTTGTCAGGCCACTACGAGATTATCGATATACAGGGCAAATTTCGTCATGTCTATATTTTTGTTTATCCTTACCGTAATCAGCAACGTTCCATCTGCGGCAGGATTGTACGTTACCGTCGTTCCGTCCTTTGGCCAAGCCGCGTCGGCCGCAAACGCCGTATTCGTATTCCAAGCGCCGGTCCAATTATTTTTTAACGACACTTCCGCCTGTATTGAATTTGTTTTTGTTGCGACGGAAGCGTTGCTACCCGCAAGAGTCAGCGAGTTAGGATACTCGAAGTCCAAATCGAACGATACAGAAGCCCCCGAAGCAACAGAAACATGATCGAGGAAAAAGGTAAGCACATACATGTCCGCATTGTTGCCGCTCGTTTGTAAAATCGCGTCGGGCGAAGTAACCTGCAACCGCCAATCTCCCAAGCCGTCGGCGGAACGGTCTATCCTTTTGAACGAGGGCTGTCCGTAAACATCCACCACCTGCCCCTGAAAATACTGCGTATCGTTGGAATTACTGAAATCCCAAAATGTTTTGCCGCTGTCCGGCAGTTCGACGGAAGAGACGCCGACATCCGCGACATACAAGGTAAGTTTGCTCAAGTCGATCGATTTGTTTATTCTGACGGTAAGCATCATTCTGCCGTTTTGGTGCGGTGCGAATTTGATATGCGTACCGCCCGACGGCCACGGCGAGTTCGCCGTAAGCGCTTTGTACGAATACCACGCGCTATCGCCCCAAAATTTATCTCCGGACACCTCCGCGTGAATTGAATTTTCAACGCCCGCTACAACCGCGTCCGAACCGTTTGACGGCGCGACCAACGGCGAACCGTCTCCGGTATAGCTGATTTTCAAATCGAAATCCACCGCATTGCCTACACTTAAGGTTTTGTCAAAAACGAATTGCAACGTATACACGTCGTTTTGATTAAGCTCGGACTCGGGCATCGTTACCGCCATCCACTTTTTTCCGCCGATGTCGGCGACGTCGAAATTAACAGTGCCGGTAGCCAAAGGCCCCTGGCTGAAATATCCGAGATCTTCCGAATCCGAAAAATCCCACTCCGCCTTATTTTCGTCCCTCGTAATGATGCTTACGTTTGTTATAAAGCAGCTGAATGCGTTAAAATCCAGCGAACTGCTCATCCACACGGTGATTACCGGCCTGCCGTCCACCGATGCCGTGTGGCTGACTGTCATTCCTTCTTCCGGCCAGGTCTGTCCTATTCTGCCGTCAGTTGTCCATTGTCCCGAAGTATAATTCGCTTCTATATCCGCCGCTACCCTTATGGTGTCGGTTAAAGCGTTCACGTTTTCATGCTTCGCAAGCTTCAGCGGTTTGGGATAATCGAAATCTATATCGAACCGAAATACCTGTCCGGTTTGAATAGGTACGTTGAGAGCGAATTGAAATATATAGTTGGGCACGTTAGGAGAGCCGGTTATTTCCAACCAATTTTTACCGTCGCCGCGACTGTCGTCGACCTCGAAATTCAGACTGCTGTACAAAGGAAAGAAATTGATAAACGAATCCTTGTCCCCGGGCGTCGAAAAATCCCAATGCGAACTATGGAATCTTGCGTATAAGGTATGGTCTTCGGCAAGCGTCATTATCGTTTCCGTATCCACGAGCTGTCCGCCCGTCTGCGCGGTATACCAGCCCATGAATACGTCTCCGTCTGCCGACGACCTGACCTCGGGCATCACGCCGTATTTTTTATCCACCGTGACGGTTTTCCACAACTCGCCGTTTTCGTCTTCGTTTATCCCGAACGGCAAAAATTCTATAAATCCGTCGCCGATGTCAAATTTAACCGTAACGTTGTTTCCCGTCCATCTTGCATACAGAATATGATCGTATTTCTGAACGACTTCGGTTTCAGAAGTAATCAGCTTTCCCTCCATGCTTGTCGGCGTAGTATACCAGCCCGCAAACGTATAACCCGATCTTTGCGGCACGTCGGGAAGTTCGCCGTATTTTTCCCCGTACTTTACCGTAATGGGCGCAGGCGCCTCCGGCGCGTCGGGAAAATTGGGCAGATTAAGCCGAAAGGTTACGGATACCCCCCCGTTATTTCCGCACGCCGTCAAAACTGCCGTCGAAAACAACATAATCAGCGCCAGCATAAAGATTAAAATTTTAGATTTTCTCATATTTTTTATTCCTTTTTACCCCTGTATCCGCGTTGCCGTCAGCCGTTGCTTACGCCCGCAAGTCCCATCATAGTTCCCCAAGAGGCGTTAGCGACCTGAAATTGTTGATTCAAATAGGTGTCCACCGATTGGGGAGCCGATCCGCCGAATGCAAGTTCCAGGGTAGGATTGCGAGTCCCGATCAGAAGCCCGCCCAAATAATTCATGGGATTTTTATCGGGCGTATGGGTAACAAGCACGGAATCGGGGAAAATTTTCATCTTTGTTTTACTCAAATAAGTAATTTCGCTTCCCTTATAATAATCGAATTGCGCCGGATCGACATTTAGCGGCATCATGTTTCCGAGACTGGATTTAAGCATTATTTCCTGGCCTTTTTTTGAAAGCATAAATTTCAAAAAATTCTTCGCCTCGTCGATATGCTCAGAATAGGCCGGTATAAGAACGGGATGACGGTGCGACTGCGTCGATATGGTACCGCGTGCGTCGGTTAAATGAGCGAGTATTTCATCGCCCGTATCGCCGGTCAAAAACGCCGGTTTCACGTCCGTATCGCCATCTATATAGTCCAAAACCTGTCTGAGCATCGCATCTTTTTCCGCCGCAGAACCGGTGAACACCGACGGCCATCTTTCAACCACCGTACTGATAACGGGCGTACGCATAAAACCGATTTCAACCGAACCCGCGGGGAAGTTTGTAGCTGCCTCACGGTCAAGCCAGCTTCCGTTAAAATGAAAGTACGACGCACCCTCTAAAAAATCGATTTGCGAGGAGAAAATATGCTTTGCGGAATCTCCGTTCTCCACATAGCCGTTGGATTTGAGCAATACGTTGCGGATAACGTCGAGCGCGGGTTTTCTGCCGGGCGAATCGTTTCTGAAAATTTCAGGCGTATAAACTCCGTCAAGATTCTTTCCCTCATAAAAGTTTCTCAACCATTCCTGCCCCTCGTACTGCGCCAGCCACGAGATAAACAGCATAGCCAATTCCTCGTTTTGCCCGGCATACTTAAAAGCGTACGGTCTTTTGCCCTCGCCCGAAACAGCTTTTATGCGCTCGAACAGCGCAAACATTTCGTCGGTGGTTTTCGGAAGTTCGAGATCTTCGACCGGCACCGCGGGAATGCCCGCCGACGGCTTGCCCGCCGCCAATTTCGCTTTTTCCCTTTCCCAAAGAGTTTTATGGTACATCATTCCATCCGTGTCCATAACCCACGACAAGGCGTAATGCTTTCCGTCCATATCGTTTTCAAGCATTTCGACTACCTGCGAATTCATTATGTCCCTGTTTTTAAGTTCGGGATTTGCCTGTACTTCCAGATAAGCGGGGTCCGCAGGCGCGTCGTATATGTCCGTTAAATCGACAAAAGCCTTGTCATAGCCCATAACGTAATTTTTCGATGCCAAAATGTTGTTGAGCGGCGGAAAAACCTCAAACACAATGTCGATATGGCTGTCCGCCTGTCTCACCTGCTGTCTTATGGTATCGGTGCTGGAAGTATCGAAAAGGACGTTTACTTTCGTGCCGTACTCTTCCTCGTAGGCGTCACCCAACGCGTATACGAACGCCGAGCCGAACCCCCTGCTTAAAATCGCAATCTGCAATGCATCGGGATCGACTTCTTTCTTTTTGACGGCACAGCCCGTAAGTGCGGACATTGCCATAAATCCACAGAGCAACAACGCGCCAAGTTTGATTTTTTTCATTTTATTTGTTTCTCCTCGTACTTATTTTTAATAAATCAGCCTTTAACTCCGCCTATTACCATGTTTTCCATAATTCTGTTGCCGAATGCCGCAACCATTATAAATATCGGAATCGTAGATATCAATACGCCCGCAAGATACACCGGCTCGTTTGATTCGTAAGCGATTATTTCTCTGTAAAAATACAAACCCGATGCCAATGTAGGCATATTTCCAAGATACAATATGGGAGCTTCGTAGGAATTCCAGCTTCCGATAACGCCCAATATCATAAGCGCGAAAAAAAGCGCTTTGGCAAGAGGCAGCATAATGTGCAGGAATATATATAAATCCCCGGCCCCGTCTATTTCCGCCGCCTCGCTGTACGCATTGTTTATACCCTTAAAAAATGCGTAGGTCATAAGAAAATTTCCGCCGAAGCCACCTAAACTCGTAAGCAAATACAGGGGCGAATTGTCGAGATGCAGCGAAGTGATGATTCTGTATGCAGACGGCATCGAACCTACAATCGGAATCGTCAGTGTAAACAGAATAAAACTGAAAGCAACTTCTCTGCCGCAGAATTTATACTTGGCAAAAATATATCCTGTTACACAAGTCATAAAAACGCTGAGAAAGGTCGATCCGAAGCTAAGCCAAATGCTGTTTAAAAACATGCCGAAAAAACTTACTCCGCCATACTCTAATTTTTTGAAAGCCTTTATATAATTGCTGAACAGCCAATCCTTTGGCAGGGAAACCATGTCGTTCCAAAACTCTCTGTTTGCTTTCAGCGATTGCAAAAATCCCCAGCCGATCATCGAATATATGAGTATTGCATAAACGGCAAAAACGACAAAGGCTATCCCGAAGACGATTTTCGTGCCTCGGCTTCTGAGTATTTTTTTGTTCTCTTTTATCATGCTTATCCCCTGTATCCTTAAAAATCCACGTCGGCATACACCTTGCCGAGCCCCCATCGCGTCAACAATACGATCGGGAACAAAATTACAGTAAATATCAATCCCACGGCGGCAGGCATATAAACCTGATTGCCTCTGGTGCTGTTAAAAATCCAAAAACTCACCGTCGTCGTGTTTGCGTTACCGTTGGTAAGCAACAATACGGGACCGGACGCGGTAAATAAACCGGAGACGTTCATCAGAAGCAACATCGATATCGTCGGCCAACACAGCGGTAATATAATCCGAAAAAGTTCGATTCTCATATCCGCGCCGTCGAGTTGAGCGGATTCTAAAACCTCTTTCGGCACCCTTGCCATCGCCCCTGACAACAGCACGAATGATCCGCCGAAATGAAGTAAAAAGTTATAAAGTATTACGGTATAACGGGCATACTTCATACCCAAAAGTTCCGGCGGATTTCCGCCTGTAAATAAACCGAGAAATTTTCCGACCGGCGCATCGGGATAAATGATATATATAAAAATCGAAGTCATTGCCACGCCCGGTATCAACCCGGGAAGAAACAGCGTCGTGCGCCAAAATTTGTGCAAGGCGATTTTTTTATAAAGGAAATACGTAATCAGAAAAGCCCAGGGCAACAGAAAAAAGACATTGAAACTCCACATCATAAAGGTATTTCCAAGCGCCACCCTCATCGGGCCGAACTCGCCGAAAAGCGCAGGAATATCCTTGAAATTTGCCAATGTAAAATAGTTTTTGCCCAAATCTCTGTCAAATCTTTGAAATGCAAGCAATATCGAATTGAAATTGACCGCAACCCAAAAGATAACAAAATGCACGACGGGTATAAACAACATTCCCGCTACAAATATTCTTTTTTTTACCCTTCGATTCAATACCATTGTTTTCATCTCCCTTTCAGCGGAATAATAAATTTGCCCTCGCCGAACTCGAGACTGATTACCGCCTTACCGTCCTTATCGAGTTCTATAACCTTAGGCTCGCCTCGTTCATAAATCAGCGCGCCTTTATATTCACTCGAAAACTGTACCTCTGTCCAAAGATTAATCTCTCTATCGGGTTTAGCTGCGTTAGTAAGCATAAAACCTTTGTTTTTATTTGCGTCCTCGAACACCCCTAACAATATATCGCCCGTAGTGGAAATGCTTTCAATTCCGTCTATTTCATCGGGTTCGATGCGTCCGTCCTTGATACCGTCGTCAATCCCGTCTATCATATTGTTTACGCCGCCGGGCGCTACAAGCGCCGCGGTCCCCTTCCAGCCGTCGGCAAAACGCAGGTAAACGTGGTCCCATTTAAGCACCTCCCTATTGACCGTCTGCACGTTATACCATAACTCGTTCCTTTCCCCGTCGTCGGAGTAGAACCGATCGTAGCCGTTGTAAGGCGGGTCTATCGCGTAATGCGAAATACTGCTGAACCCGAAAGCCATAAGCACGGCCATTTCCCAGCGTAAATCGGCGGCGCTAAGATTGCGCTTATAAGCAGCGTGCCCGCTGGTAAGAACAAACGCGGCGGCGGGAATACCGGCGTCTTTTGCGGTCTGCCGAATCAGCGCATGGTCTTGAAAATATTTTTCGGCGCCCTCGCGGAAGGGATAAAAGTCAAATTGAAGTATCTCCGGCTGTGCGATATCTATAAAATCATTAACATAATCTCTAAACGTGCCGCCGAGCATGGTTTCGCCGGCGTAACTCGGTAAAAGAGTGGTTACGAGCTTTTTGTCCGGAAACTCTGCCTTCCATTTCTTTGCCTTAGCAGCGAGGGGTTCAAACTTGTCTCGCCAAGGTTCGTCCATAAAATGAAGTCCGTAAAAAGCCGGATGACGGGTATATTCCGCAGCCTGCGCAGTATTCCATTTGTCGTTGTCGATTACGTCTCTTCCGAGATGGGGGACGCCCAGGCTTCTGTCCTGAACCAAAACTTTTAACCCGGCGTTATACGCATGATCCATCAACTCCATCGCTCTTGTCGGATCGGACTCAAAATCCATCTGAAAACTATCGGGAATAAGTAATGTCAGCCCTATCTCCGCGCACTCCGTAAAAGCTTTTCCCCACGCCTCGCCTTCGTCCATAAATCGATGAAACGGCGCGGTAAAACCGCCTATCATCATTTGAACGTCGTCTTTGTATTCGGGGATAACAAAATTTTTTTCGAAGGATTTGTTATCGTTGCAGCCGACAAAAGCGTGCGCCGAAAATACAAAAGCTAAAGCGCAAAACAACATTTTAGTCCATTTTCTCATCGTTTTTATTCCTTTCTATATTTTCCTTGATTTTCTTTAACGGTATAACGAATTTCCCTTCGCTCGGTTCAAGCTCGACCGAGATTTTATTATTCTTATCGAGTGCAATAACTTTCGGTTCGCCTTTTTCAAATACCTGCACCCCTTTGTATTTTGCCTCAAAAATCATAATCGCCAAGCAAGATCGGTCGCAATTTGGATCAGTCGCGTTGGTAAGCATATAACCGTTATTGCCTTGATTGTCTTTAAACACCCCGCAAAGCAAATTTTCCGCAGGGATTATTTTTACCCCGGGAATTGCATCGCACGTGATTTTCTCATCTCCGGCCGACTTGAAAATCCGAGGATTTTCCGCGCGGTGGCTGCCGGGTATTTGTACCGTTCCCTCCCACTTAAAAGCAAGATATACATGCGCCCACTTTTTCACTTCAAGGTTTATGGCTTGGATGTTGTACCATAAATCCGTTCTTTCGCCCGTTTCCGAAATTATTTTGTCATAACCGTTGTAATCCGCCCCGGCGGGGTAATGCGAAAACGCCTCGAAGCCGAAAGCCATAATCACGGCAATCTGCCAGCGCAAATCATTTAACGAAAGGTTGCGTCTGTAACATGCGTGTCCCGCCGAAAGGACATAGGCATGAGCAGGAATGCCAGCCTTTTTCGCGGCCTGCTTTACCGTCGCAAGTTCTTGAAAATAATGCGGTCGGATGCAGTCGTTCAGTAAAGGATAATGATCGAAAGAAAGCAGATCGGGCTTGGCGGTATTTATAAAGTTGTCTATGTACGATTTGAACGTACCGCCCAACCATTCCTCTCCCGCGTAGCCCGGATAGAGGTTTATAAAAAACAATTTATCGGGAAATTCCTCTCTCCATTTTTTTTGCTTGGATGCCATAACCGAAAGTTCGTTACCACGCGGTTCGTCTTGAAAATGCACTCCCGCGAAAGCCGGATGCTTTGTATATATTTTCGCCCAAGACGTATCCCAAGCTTCCGGCCTAAGCGTATGCCCCGCAGATGTTTTGGAGCCCAAACCCGTATCGTAAACAAATACTTTCACTCCCGCGCGCTGTGCACGGTCAAGAAAGATTATCGCCTCTTCGGGCGCGTCTCCGAAGTCGCATTGAAAATGGTCGGGAATCAAATGAGTAATCCCCAATTCCGCAGCGTCGTCAAACGCGCCTTGAACAGGCTCTCGCACTTTTTCGGACAAACGGACGGCGGGTGAACAAAATCCGCCGATAAACATTTGAACATCGGCTTTGTAGACGGGAATATAAAAATTATGCGTTTTTTGAATCTCTTTCATTTTTCGACCCTTTATTTTTTCAATCTTTGTTTGACACATGAATTTTACCACATGAAAATACAAAACGCAATACGTTTTATATGCAAAAATTTGTCCTATATTGATATTTTACACGTTTTCCCTTGAATTACGTAAAAAACTATGTTATACTATAATTACTATGCGTAAAGAATCAATTTCCAAACTGTTATTAAATCGGAGTGTAAAATGATTATCCGAAAAAACAATCACAGTCTGTTTCCGAATGCCAACTTTTTGACGCATTTGTGGTCGTCGAAAGATGACGCCATCATACATACTCACACCTATTTTGAATTTGTTTATATTGTCTATGGAAAAATAGACCATATTTGCAACAATGAATGTATCTCTCTAAAAAAAGGCGATATGGTTTTACTGCGCCCCGGAGACATTCACTATTACAAAAGAGGCGAATCGGACTGCGTACATAGGGATATTGTAGTAACGGAAGTCCTGCTCCGCCAGACATGCGATTATTTGCGTCCAGGCCTTTTTGAAGAAATTATTCAAAAGCAACAATGTATTTACGGTAATTTGAACAACACGCAAATTGATTTTTTTGAATCTACGTTCGCTTATATCAGTAATATGTTTGATAAATCTTCCGACGCAATTCAGCTTTTCATTAACGGCGTTTTGGGGGCTATATTAACCGCCCTTTATATGCGCAATGACGAAATCGATAACAACTCTTATCCGATATGGATAAAAGAGATTCTTACACGCTGTACAAAACTCGGCTATGTCAAGGGAGACTATCAAACGCTTCTTGCCGATATACCGTACGACCATGCACATATTTGCCGCACATTCAAAAAATATACCGGACAGACAATAACCGAACATCTGAATAAAATCAGATTGAACACCGCAAGAACTTATTTATTTAACACCGATATGTCTATTGAAAGAATAGTAGAAGAAATAGGTCTTACAAATTACAGCTATTTTATCAAACTGTTTAAAAAACAATACGGTATCACCCCACTCCAATATCGACAACAAGCTAAAAAACGACTAACTTCAAACACACCAAAAAACAATCAATAAATATGTACAATCCGGGGCGTAAATGTCAATAGTAAATGCGAAAAAAGTCGGAACTTTTTGGAAAATTTTTTATGTAAGCCGCAAAACGCGCATTTTGAACAGGTTTTCGAGAGTATTAAAACCCAAAATTCTGCGCGGATAGTTATTCAATCAATCTTCGGCTCATTTCACTTCGTCGGGTGTTACAGGATTCAAATCTCTGGACTTTCGGGAACACGCGCCGAAGTTCACGGTTTATTCGCTCGTTCGTTCCACGTTCACATAAGCAATACGGGTGACAATAATAAATCTTTTCCGCCACTTGTTTCCCTAATGGCTGCATTCCATTGAAGTCCGCAAACTTTGAGACGTTGTCAACCTGGTTCATCTGTATTATTACAAGCAACATACCGAAAGAAAAATTAGAACAAGCAATTATAGACGCCACAATGCAGGTATTCGGTACACCCGATAACATTTCTGCCATCGCAGACGAAATTCTGAAAATCCATGCAAAGCGAATGCACGACAAATCGCTTTTAACGATTTTGACAAACGAACGCGATGAAATCAAACGCGCGCTTGCGAATATCATGAAAGCCGTCGAACAGGGTATTTTCAATGCCACTAGGCGTACCCGTAAACCCGAATAAGAAATATTTCTTAAAGTATTTGACTATATCGAGGTGCATATCGCCGAATTGTGAACGGTGGCACTCGTCGAAAATAATAACTACCTTTTTATCGAAAACTTCATGCCCTTTGCTTTTTGCGATAAATACCGAAAGTTTTTGAATGGTGGTAATGATGATTTTGCAATTTGAATTTTCAAGTTGTTTCTTTAAAATCGCCGTAGAAACGTTGCTGTTCGCCGCGCCCTTTTCAAAGCGGTCGTATTCTTTCATCGTCTGATAGTCAAGGCCTTTTCTGTCAACGACGAACAAAACTTTTTCTATATACGGCAGTTTGCTTGCAAGTTGCGCCGTTTTGAACGAAGTAAGCGTTTTTCCGCTACCCGTCGTATGCAAAATATATCCGCCGCCCGCAACGTTTCCGTATTTTTTATAGTTATACGAAATTTGTATTCTGTTTAATATCTTTTCGGTTGCAACGATTTGATACGGGCGCATAACCAAAAGCATGTTTTCGGAAGTAAACACGCAATATTTCGCCAAAATATTCAAAATCGTATGCTTTGCGAAAAACGTCTTGGTAAAATCGATAAGGTCGGGAATAATTCGGTTTTTCTCGTCCGCCCAAAAGGAAGTAAATTCAAAAGAATTGCTCGTTTTGCCTTTTCTTGCGGAATTCATTTCCTTAATATGATTATCTCTCGTCGTGTTGGAATATCGTCCAAAATTACCGACCGATACCTTACGATAAGGAAAATCAAACAATGGTCGATATAGCAAAATACATAAATGATCATCTCGGCGAAATTACCTCGATAACGGACGTCAGTACGCATTTTCACTATAACAATTCTTACTTCAGTCGCTTATTCAAAAAACTATTTGATTGTTCGTTCAGTCAATATTTAAACCGCATGCGCTGTGATTATATAGAAAGCAATCGCGGAACGCAATCGATAACAGAATTGATTTATAATGCGGGTTACACATCTACATGCACCTATTACAGACAAAAAAACAAAAGTAACGCAAATAAAAAATAAAGACTGCTTTTGGGAAAATATCAATATATTCAAAAAATAAGCGATATGCACCGAACAATTTTTTTCTTTCTTTCAAACTTATTCGGTGCATATAAAAATACTCTGTAATTCACTTTATCTGCGTAATTCTTGAAGAGAATCAAAATCTACCGCCAATTCTCTTTCAAAATTAAATAAAACTTCTTTATAATTTTCAACCCGCAATGATTGATTATATGCTTTGAAATGCTCTCCGCTTGGTGAGTACAAAGCGTTTCCGCAAGTCTGCCGACAAGTGCTTTCTTTTGTGCGACGGGAAGGTTCGACGCATTGATAACGTCCGCAAGCATAACCGCTTCTGCCGTTTCAAGCGAACGATTCACCACATAATAGTAATGATACTTCTTTTTGTAGGAAAGAACCTCATATCCGTTGTCGCACAAGGTCGCTATATCCTGAACGAGAATTTTGCATGACACATTCAGTCCGCGCAAGGCAAGAAGCTCGGATAATTCGTCAGTATTCAATGCGTGGTTTCTTACGCTATTTACCAACAAAACAATCGCCTATTATTAAAGAATTTTATTTTCTTCAAGATGTAACGATTTAAGCCAATCTTCTTTTTCTTGTTTTATCTTTTCATAACTCCTTCCGTCGGGATTGCAATACGACAACAATAAATTATAACGTTTTAATTTGTTTCTTACCGCGTCGTGCGGATCGTCATCGTCGGCACAAGGTTTTTTATATTGACTATATAGAAGTCCGAAACTTGCCCAACTATACGCTTTAAGACCTTGCTTTGCCGCGCGTTTGCAATATCTCCGCCAGCAAAGCCTGATTGACGAGCGGTGCTTTCGCATTTGAAATTCTTCCCACTTAAAGTCCGGAATCAGAAAACCTTCTCCTTTCTTCATATATTCGGGAAAGATAACACTCCTTTTTTTGTTTATTCGCAAGCTTTTCGCTTACGATTGAAGTATACCGTATTCTTTAAGCAAAAATCCCCGAAAACCTGCGGTGTATTTGCAACAATTTTGCAACAGTCGGTTTTTTTGCTTATAAGAGCTTTTCAATCATCTTTTCTATTTCCGATGCGCTTCTTAGCCCTACGAACGATGCCGCGGTTTGCCCGTTTTTGAAAAATATAACCGTAGGAATGCTCACAATGCCGAACTTTGCGGCTATGCTTTCTTCTTCGTCCACGTTTACTTTTACAACCTTTATCTTGTCTGCATATTTATCGGCTAACTCTTCCAAAACGGGCGCAAGCGCTTTGCAAGGAGTGCACCACGTTGCGTACAAATCCACCAGAACGAGTTTATCTGCCAAAATTACTTCTTCTTGAAAATTGCTTTTTTTTACGTCGATTACCATTTTTATCTCCTTTTTAATTTAATATACGGTTTATATAATTTCTTAAAACCGCCTCGCTCATCGAGCCTACCACTTTTGATTTTACATTCCCGTCTGCGGTTATAAACACCGTAACGGGTATTCCCGTGACCTCATAGGCGGTTGAACCCTCTTCGTTATCGTCAAAATAGAGAGGGGAGGTATAACCGTTTTTCGAAGCGAATTGCTTAACATAGTCTTTATTCAAATATACGCTTACCATTAAAAACTCCACTTTACCTTTCAGCTCTTTTGCGAGTTTGTCGAAATGCGGAAGTTCGGATTTGCAGGGGGCACACCAAGCCGCCCAAAAGTTAACGACTATGGGTTTTCCTATAAATTCCGAAAGTTTTACGGCTTTTCCGTTTGCATCGATTACTGTAAAATTCTTATAATTGCCGGTTATGGCTGCGGTTTTTTTTATTTCAAAACCAAAAGTCTCCGTAGCGCCTTTATGCATTTCGGTTTCGGCAACGGTTACCTTTACAGTGTATTTACCTATTTCTTTCGGGGCTTCGGAAAACCACTCTTCGCTTCCGTTACGGGCAAACATAAAAGTAATTTCTCCGCCGCCGTCATACTCGAAATTATCCGCAGATACGACTACAGCGTTGCCGTCATAAACCTTGTCGAACGTTACGCCCGATTTCAACTTTATCGTGCGTTCGGGATTCACAACCATGGGAATAACTTCCCTCTTTTTATATCCGCACTCGCTGCAGGCGCGTTCTTTTAGCCCTTGTTTCGTCGTCGAAGCTTCCTCGGTTACAGTCCATTCGCCGAAAACATGTTCGGCTTTACCTTTTTTTTCGTTACAACCGTTGTCCGTGCAAACACGATAGTGATAGGTTTCGTCGTAACTTAAATCTTTAGCAAACTTATGCTCTGCTTCGTTACAGCCGACACACACCGTCGAAGCGACGACTACGATAAGGAACGTAGCGCAAAATATAGAAATAATTTTTTTCATTTTGTTTTCTCCTATAATAATTGCGTCAGATAACTTCTCAATACCGCCTCACTCATCGCGCCCACGCGTTTTACCGTTATTTTACCGTCCGACGAAATAAAAATCGTTTCCGGAATAGACGAAATCCCGTAAGCGGACACGGCAGAGTTCCCGCTGTCGAAATAAAGCGGAAAAGTATAGCCGTTCCGAGAAACAAGATCAAGCGACTGCTCTTTTTTGCCGTCATAAAAAACATTCACCATAAGGAATTTTACGCGACCGTCATATTCTTTTGCGAGTTTATCAAAATGCGGAAGTTCGCTTTTGCACGGGGCGCACCACGCGGACCAAAAATTTATTACGACGGGTTGACCTATAAAATCGGATAGTTTTGCGGTGTTGCCGTCGGCGTCCTTCATGGAAAAATTCTTATATTCTTCTTTTTCTCCGGCAGGAGCGGTTGTCGACGGACTATATTTTTCGGACAATTTTTCGTATCCGAAATAAGCGCCCGTTATCGCCCCTGCGAACAGTATTGCGATTATTATCGTTAAAACTATTTTCTTTGTCATAAACGTTACCTCCTAACTCAAAAGCGCGCCGAGTTTGTCCATAATACCTACCGCCATCAAAATCCCCATAACGACAAGCAAACTTCCGCTGACGATTTTTACTGCCTTAAAATGACGTTTGATAAATCCGAACAGTTTTTTGGTTTTGTCGGTAAGTACCGCCGTTATTATAAACGGAATTCCTATGCCCATCGAATAAAACAATAACAGCAACAAACCCTTAGCCGCCGTTCCGGAAGTGGAAGCGAGCGCAAGCGCCGAGCCTAAAAACGCGCCCGTGCATGGTCCTACACCCACCGCAAATACTATACCGAACAAGAACGCCGACCATGCGCCGTCTACCTTATACGACTTTTTCAACCCTTTGAAAAACGGCAACCTGAAAAGCCCGATATACGATAATCCGAAAATTATGACGATTGCGCCTGCAACTATATTGATTATTGTTTTGTGCTTGTTTATATAGCCGCCGATAAGCCCGACAAGTCCGCCGAACACGACGAACATAAGCGTAAAACCGATAACGAAAAACAACGAACGAACAGCCACGAGATGCTTTTTATTGCTCGCTTTTTTATTTGCGTCGGTCCGTTCGGAAACAACCGGGGTTTTTGTTCCTTCCGACTTTTTTTCGCTTCCCGAGGTTTCGGTTTCCTCGGTGGCTGTTTGCAATGTTGTTTCCGCGGGGGATTCCGTTTTATCAACGGCCGACGGCGTTTGAGGTTCTTGCTCGTCGATTTCGTCCTCACCCGCGAAGTACGAAAGATACAGCGGTATCATAGGCAGCATACACGGCGATATAAACGAAGCCATCCCTTCGAGAAAAGTCAGTAAATATTCCATAGGCGAATATCCCTCCATGCAATACTTTTCATATTTTACGCTCCTTCGATTGTCGTTTTGCAATCGATCTGTTTTTTTCATTATAAAAAATCTTTCGCAAAAAGAAAAGAGAGTTGCTCTCACAACAAAAAACAAACGACTTGCGTCGGGCCCGGTTGTGTTTCGGCAACTCTCTTATATATATTTTTTTAACAAATAAATTCGGTTTATATTTAAAATGCTGTTTTAACCTAAACGAAAAATCTCACGACGGCAAAACGATTGTTTTTAATCCGAACGGCAAAAACACGGAAAGGCAACTCGTCGGAGAATTCTCTCCCCATAAAACGCGCGGATCGCCGTCGCATAATTCGAGTTGGGTTTTCACAAACTCGCGCTCTTTTTTTTATAAAGTCTCAAATACAACTTTTCGTTTAGTTTTTTTACTATATCATATCTTTCAACTTTTGAATATCAATAAGTTTGACCTTTCCCCTGCCATATTCGATTATTCCGTCTTTTGCGAACTGTCGTATTGTTTTTCCAGCGACCTCTCTCGCGGAACTCGTCATTTTTGCAATCTCTTCCTGCGTTATGTTGAATTCCGTTTCGCCGGTATATACGTATCTTTCCACCAAAAACGCCGCCATTCTTCTCTCGTATCGCGTGAATAAAAGCCCGTGCAAAGTCGTCATACAGAGAGAAAATCTGTCGGTAAGCGTTTCGAAAATAACGCACTTGACCTCTGCGTTCGCCTCCATAATCTTCTTTACCGCGCACGACTTCACCGTAAGAAGAACGCTGTCCCTTTCGACGACGAATTTCGCGTCGAACGTGATATGTTCGAGAACGCAAGCCGCCGACAGCAAGCCCATTTCGTTTGCCCTTAACTCGAATAGAGTTATTTCTCTGAAATTCTCGTCGTCGATTATCGCACGAACCGCCCCTTCGAGTATCAGAAACGGCCCGACGCAATGATTTATAAGCCCGGTTATTACTTCGCCTTTTTTATAAGACGCGATTTCGGAATTATTCCAGACGATTTCCTTTTGCTCATTTGTAAGATATTCATAAAACGGCAAACCCTGTATCGCCTTTGCTGTTTCAAACATTTTTCCCCTTTTGATATTGTTGATTTCACCTGTTTTCTTTCTGGCTATCTTGACGTTTCAGTATCTCTATACTGATATTGTTAAATATATTATAGCATAAAAGCCCTTATTTTTCAAGTTTTAACGCGCTATGCTATGTGAAATATATAAAAATCATCTCTTTATACTGTTTTCAAACATTTTGCCGTCCCTTTTTCGGGTAATTTGTCACTCATTTTCTATTTTATATTTGACTTGTCCGTTTCAACGCATCCGCTTTGTGTTTTTGTTCTCCCTATGAAACATAAACCTCCCCTTATTCAACAAAACATACAAACTCACACTGAAATTCTGACCGCTTTGAACTTCGTTTTATTTTAATTTACCTTTTGCAACACTCTCTGTCGCTAATAGCACCCACCACATATAAGGCTGATATTGACCGAACAAATATCCGATATACGAAGATACCTGCTCATACTGCTCGCCCATATTCTGCGTGGTAATCGCTCCGCAGTTCGTGCAAACGTAAGTACGAATATTTTCGCCGTTTACTTCTTCCGTTCCCGTAAGTTCGTAGTTATGCCCCGTTGCGGGAATATCCGAATAATACTCTTTCTCGCACTTCGTGCAATGGAATTTTCTCTCGCCCTCAATTTCGCAATGCGGTTCGCGCACGACTTCCGTTTCATAATCGTGTCCGGTTGCCGGAACGATGTTATCTTTATATTCGTTTCCGCAAGACAGGCAGGTGTGGAGCGTATAACCTTCGTCCT
>OGQX01000470.1_pt1 | contig 45062 bp, 44 predicted proteins | sample 1553291 | NCBI WGS metagenome assembly OGQX01 (sample SAMEA2580030, study PRJEB22360) | human gut metagenome | biome: human gut; feature: human-associated habitat; material: faeces | place: Denmark | collected 2008/2010
AATAGATAAATAATCTAAATATCATATTATAATATGATAGTAAATGAAACTTCTTTATAACAATTTCAAACACTTATCTTTGGACTATAACTCCCCTATAAAATAATAAAAAAATAGGGGAGTAACTAACTATTACTTCCCCTATTCTATTTCTATTAATATAAATTTAAACTTTCCTAGATTGAATTTCTGCAATTTTCTCTAAAACTTCTTTTGCATTTTCATTATTAATTTCTGTATATCCTAATTCTTTTAAGGCTTGAACTTTAGCTGCATTTAATTCTTGAGTTCTACTTAATCGTTCTTCTTTCTTATGCTCAATCTCTTGAACGAAACGTTTGTGAGTCTCTGCAATCTTTGATCGAGATGCCCCACCGTTCGTATATAATGTCATAGCTGAAAATAAAATACTTTCAAAAATAAATTGTTGATTTTCATTAAAAGCATATTCAGTATGATCAATAAATCCCATCGATTTAGACATATAAGCAAGAATATATTTTAATTCTTTATTTGTTTCCATCGACTGTAAAAAATGATATAAATAACGATAACTATTATAAGTATCCTTAGATTTATCATCAGCTAACTTTTCTTTTAATAAATTAATAATATCTGTTAATAGTTCTTGTTCTTTTTTATTAAATCCTTTTAAATCCGTTAAGATTTCTTTACCATTTGTCTCTTTAACCCCATCATTTAAACGATTTTCTACTTGGATAATATACTCACCATCAACCTTTATATTTTCCATTTCTTCAGGTGTATTTACCCCAAGTAAACATAATATTTTCATAGCTTTTTCTTTAGGCCAATCGTTTAAATTTTTTTGAGCTAGATAATTATACAGCATCTGTCTAGATACTCCTAAATATTTTGCTAATCTTACTTTAGATATTCCTAGTTCTATCAATAATTCATTTAATGCCATATACTATCAAACCTCCTAATATAATTCTATCACGTTTAAGTAAAAAATCAAGTAGTAAAGTTTACAAATTATTTACAATATATACCAAAGTTTTTTGTTATCTTTACATACTGTTTTTACGATACCGCCGCCTAGACATTTCTCACCATCATAAAAGACACAAGCTTGTCCTGGAGTAACTGATTTTACTGCATCGTATTTTACTTTGATCTCGCCATTATCCAAATATTCTAAGGTTACTGGATAGTCATTAGCCCGATATCTAAATTTCGCACTACATTTAAGTGGTCTTTCCTCGCAATTAAAATTGACAGTATCAATAATACAACTATCAGAATATAAATAAGGATTATCTTCTCCTAAGGCCACATATAAAACATTGTCCTGTAAATTTTTTCCTACTACAAACAATCTATCTGTAGTACCACCAACTTCAAGTCCCCTTCTCTGCCCTATCGTATAATACATTAAACCAACATGATCACCAACAACCTCATTAGTTTCAATATTGACAATCTTGCCTGGCTGATTAGGTAAGTAATTCTTTAAGAAATTTTTAAAATTTCTTTCTCCAATAAAACAAATCCCTGTAGAATCCTTCTTTTTGGCAGTAATTAGACCATATTGTTCAGCAATCTTTCTAACTTCTGGTTTTGTTAATTCTCCAATTGGAAAGAGTACCTTACTTAATTGTTCCTGATTAAGTTGTGATAAAAAGTAAGTCTGATCTTTATTAGTATCCACTGCTCTTAACAATTGTCCATCTTTAATTCTCGCATAATGACCAGTTGCGATATAATCAGCACCTAATCGTTTAGCTTCTCGAATAAAGTAATCAAATTTAATATACTTATTACACATAATATCTGGATTAGGTGTTCTTCCTTTTTTTAACTCTTCTAAAAAATAAACAAAAACATAATCCCAATACTCTTTCACAAAATCAATTCTATGAAGAGGAATTCCTATTTTTTTACATACCTCTAACGCATCATTATAATCCTGTTCTTGAGGACAAATCTGATCATTTAAATTCGGATTACCTAAGATATCTCCATTTAAAGAAGTATCCCAATTCCTCATAAATAATCCTTCTACTTCATATCCTTGTTTCTTTAATAGAATGGCAGCTACACTACTATCTACACCGCCACTCATGCCAATAACTACTTTCTTCATTACTTCTAAAGAGATTTCTCTCTTGCCACCACCTTTTCCATATCACAATTACGATTATTATACCGTATTTTAATTAGAAAATAAACAACTTTATCAATTGAGGAGTCACATAAACCTCAAATAAAGAAATAAGACAACTAGAAAATAAACAGATAAGTAATATTTTTAAATATTTTCTAAAATGTTCCTTCAAATTAATATTCTTCTTTAAAAATAATAACCTGAATAATTTACAAGAAAAAGATAAAGCATAAAAACTAAGAAGAAGCCACATAACTAAATAAAGAAGTTGATGAGGAAAAACATAACTAAAAGCAACAAATATCCCTTTAAACCCATAATTAACAAGAATAGAACTAATAGAAAATCCTAATACAAAGCATTTAAACACTAGAAAACATAAAATAAAAGGAATTCCTATTACGGATATACCCAACAACCAGATCAAAAGAATAGAAAGCAAATTACCAGAAATACTATTAATTAAACTATCTGTATAATTGAGTTTATTTTCTTTGATACTAGTAAAAAAACCATTCAAATTATCTAGTAACAACGTTTTATCTTCACTACTAATAAAGAAAACAAATAAAATTCCTGCTAATATCCCAAGAACCATAATAGCAAGTAAAAAGGCATATTTCTTTTTTTGAACCAATAGCTTGTCTTTATTAATATTTTTAATATTCATCTCTTCATCACCTAGTTAACTATATTAAAAAATAAAAAGAATATACCGATAAATTTACTTTTTAAAAAAAATCCTATATAATAAATACGAGGTGTTTATCAATGAATAAAAAAATGTTGAAATTTATGGCCATTTTCTTAACACTAATCATGGTTGGATCTATGGTCGCTAGTGTAATCATGTATTTCCAATAAAAAACGTAGAAAAGATAATTTCTCTTCTACGTTTTTGTTTTCTGTTATTCGCTTAAAAAGAATGGTTGTAAAGTGATCTTGGTTTCTCTATCCGTATCAGTTTTTACAATACGATATAGACCCAAATTACAAGTCCTTGTTGTTTTATTTTCCTGTTCTTCTGTTTTATCATCTAAACACCAGATTGGTTCTTCACCATTACTCAATTTCTGCATATTTAAAAAGCCAATGATTAATTCTGCAACCAAAATCAAAATAACAATGATTCCTAAGATATTAAAAATGATACTTAACACACTACGTTTTTTCTTTTTCTTTTGTTTTTTCTTAGGTTCAGTCATCTGATTCTGTTCATTTGTAGCTACTTGTTCTGGTGCTACTTGTTGTTCAGTATTGATTTGATTATCCATCTTCCATCTTACTCCCTTCTAATATACTATCATTATAGTCAAAACAAAGCTAATTTGTCAATTGAAACGCATAAATAAAAGGTTTATTCGTTTTAATCACTAAAAATTTCATAGTCCAAAACAGGTTTATCAATAACTTCAAAACTTACACCTCTCTATTCCAATCATTTTCCTAATTTAATAACAGATAACATCGATACTTTTTACAGATAATTGAAAATATAGTAACTAACAATAAAATCAAACAACAGAAAAAGCTAAGGCTATCAAGGTTATCTTTAGTAGCTTCAAAAAAAATCATGATATAATATTTCCGGAAGTGATGTATTATGGAGGCAATCAAAAACTTTTTTGATAAAATTATAACTACTTATTCTAAAAATCCCCAATTGTTAGCTTATACTATTATTTTGGGATTATTATGTATATTACTAAAAATATATTATCCTAAATTTAGAGGGTTTATGGGAGAATTTTGGGTAAAACTAGAACTAAAGAAATTACCTAAAAATAAATATATAGTTTTAAACGATATCATGATTAAAGATCAAAATGGAACTCACCAAATTGACCATATTATTTTATCCAATTATGGAATTTTTGTTGTAGAAATGAAAAACTATTACGGGTTAATAAAAGGAAAAGAACAGGATAATAAATGGTATCAATATTTAGGAAAATTTAAAAATCGTTTTATGAATCCTATTCACCAAAATTATGGACACATTAAAGCATTATCCAATATGTTAAAAATTGATGAAAAGTATTTCATTTCTATCATTTGTTTTTCTAACCAAGCTAAAGTTGCCGTTAATTGTAAAACCACAGTAACACAGCTAGATTATCTAATAAACGAAATAAAAAAACATAATGAAATAATTTTAGATATAAACATTAATGAAATCAAAAATTCAATTTTATCTAATAATATTACAGATAAAAAAATAAGAAAACAACATATTAAAAATATTCATAGGCAAATAAAAATGAAAGAGGAATTAGCGAATAGTATGATTTGCCCAAAATGTGGAAGCAAATTAGTCGAAAGAAATGGAAAATATGGAAAATTTATAGGATGTTCTAATTTTCCTAAATGTAAATATACAAGAAATTAAAGACTGATAAAAATAAATAATACTGAAAATAAAAAGAGTGCTTAGTCACTCTTTTTATCTCCTTCTTCTAACATTGTCGTAATAAAAATACCATATCCTTTATCCGAGTCGTTAACGACGACATGTGTAACACCACCAACGATTTTTCCATTCTGAATGATTGGACTACCGCTCATTCCGGCAACTACTCCACCGGTTTTTTCTAACAACTCTTCATCGGTTATTTCAAACAGAATATTTTTGGTTGTACTTGTTTTATCGATCTCTAAAATCTCAATATCAAATTCTTCTACCTGATCTTTATCGATTACTGTTCTGATCGTCGCCTTTCCAGTTTTGACATCTTCTGGCTTCCCTACCTCGATAGCGTCGCTAGCTGAAAACTCACTCGTTATGGTACCAAAAATACCACTTTCTTCGTTAACTTCGATATTTCCGATTACTTCATCACGATATATTCTAGCTTGTTTTTCACCAGGCTCACCATCTTTTGAAGGCTTTATCCCTGTGATTTCTGAGGTATAAATTTCTCCGTCTTTAATTTCAACCTTCTGTAGTGTATTTTTATCGGCTATCTCATGCCCTAAAGCACCATAGATATGACTCTCTGGATCAATATAAGTAAGAGTACCAATACCATTAATCTGATCTTTTACATAAAGTCCAGTTTTGTAAACACCGCTTTCATCGACTTCTAAAACCAAATTTGTGGTTTTCTCTTCATTACCACGTAGGAATTTAACGGTCATTTCTTCGTTTTTATACTTATCGACTAAACTAATCATCTGATCGATCGATGTCACCGCTTCACCATTAATTTCTAAAATAGCATCTCCCACTTTAAAACCTGCATTTTCGCCAATATAAGTACCATTTACTTCATAAAAACCTACAATAGATACATATTTAGCATTCATCTTGATACCGATATTTTCTCCACCTGGTATAACATAATCAGAATAAGCAAATACTATAGATGGAAATAAACCAAAAAGAAGAAGGAACATAATCTGTAGTTTCTTTTTAAAACGCATGATATCAACTCCTTTTAAAAATACACTACATTATTATTATGATTACCGTCAAAAAAAATAATCGATGTAAAAAATGCCAATACTAAAAAAGAAGATTACTCTTCAATTGAGAAATCTTCTAAATTACCATCTTTATTTAAAATCTTATGAATACTATCCTCGGCCTTTTTTAATTTTTCATCACAAACTTTTACAATTTTCATCGCCTGATTAAATTCATCAATCGCATCATCTAAAGGAACGTTTCCACTTTCTAGGTTTTTAACAATTTCCTCTAACTGATTTAAGTTTTCTTCAAAAGAAAGTTCTTTTTCTTCTTCTTTATTTTTCGTCATGATTTTACCTCCTCAACTCTAGCTTCTATTAATCCATCCGTGACTTCGATCTCGATTTTATCATGAGGTTTTACTTGTTGAATAGAAGTAACTACGTGATCTTGATTACGTGTAATACTATACCCTCGCTTAATCGTCAGTAATGGATTTAAAATTTCTAACTTATTCAAAGCATGTAAATAACGATGTTGTTCGTTTTCTAATACTTTTTGAATATTATTTTCTAATTTTTGTTTTAAAATTTGACCATTGTTTTTTTCATTAGCAATAATCGAATTCATTAACAAGTGAATTTTTTCAAATAAACTATCGAATCGTTGTTCTTTTACTTGATACATAGCGATAGGATTAGTTAGAATGTAACTTTTCTTTAAAGTTTCTAATTGATCTTTTTTACTCGTGATCATCGTCATTATTGCTTGTTCTAAACGAAGTTCAATTTGCCCAAAGTATTGATAAAAATCACTAATGTTAGGGACGGCCATTTCGGCTGCTCCAGTAGGTGTCGGTGCCCGTAGATCGGCAACAAAGTCGGCAATTGTAAAATCGATCTCATGCCCAACTGCAGAAATTACTGGTATTTTACAAGCATATATTGCCCGCGCTACTTGTTCGTCGTTGAAACACCACATATCTTCAATCGAACCACCACCACGACCAACAATTAACACATCTAAATCAAATTCCTGTGCTTTTTCAATTTGTTTAATAATCTCTGGCGCAGCTGATGCTCCTTGAACTAAACTAGGAAAAAGAATCGTCTTCGTAATTGGCCATCTTCTTTTAATTGTAGATAAAATATCCCTAATCGCTGCTCCAGTTGGGGCAGTAATAATACCAACAGTTTTAGGAATTTTAGGAATCTTCTTTTTCTTACTTGGATCAAAAAGGCCTTCCTGTTGTAATTTCTTTTTTAATTCTTCAAACTGAACATAAAGATTACCAACTCCATCTTCCACCATATCTTCGACATAAATTTGATATCCACCTGTGGCCTCATAGACACTAACTCTACCAGTTACTAAAACTTTCATCCCATCAGTTGGACGAAAGAGAAGCTTCGACGCATTAGAAGAAAACATAACGGCATTAATTCTAGAAGTTTCATCTTTTAAAGTAAAATAATAATGCCCTCTAGTATGGGCTTTAAAATTAGAGATTTCTCCTCGTAAAAATACATGACCGAGATGTTCGTCATGATCAAATTTAAATTTAATATAACGAGTTAATTGACTGATACTAATATACTTATCTTGCATATTAATTACTTCCCTCAGTCAAAGATTCCTCTTCCTTTTCGTGAAAAATTTCATCTAATACCGCATTAATCATCTTGGTTACTTTTTCATCTGAGTATTTCTTAGAAAGTTCTACAGCTTCATTGATAGCTACAATACTAGGAGTTTCTGTATACAACAATTCATAAACTCCAATACAGATAATTGCCTGATCAACTTTATTCAATCTATCCATTGGCCAATTAGTCAAATAACGATTAGCTTTATCAACAATGGTTGCTTTATTCTCTAAAACGCCATATAAAAGCTCATTGACAAAATCATTCTCTATTTCTAATTGTTCTTTCTTTAGTTTTTCAATATCAAACTCAACAGAAGCTTCCTTTAAAATAAATACTTGATACAAAATTTTCATCACGATTTCTCGTAATTCACTACGACTTTTCATAAAGTACCACCCAGATAAAAGTTTATCATATCTTGATATAAAGGTCAAAGTAATTTTCGTAAATTAACAAAAGAAAAATAGAGTTATTTCTCTATTTTTTCAAAGCCTGTTTCTAGTGTTATTTCTTGATTAGAAGTAGTCGTTATTTCTAGTTGAAGGCGATAAGAAGACAAATAACTATCCTCAATCGTAGCCTTACTAAAGAGTATTTCACGTATCTTTAAGTATTCATTTAGCTGAAAAATTGGTTCATACATATCCTCTTCTTCTCCTTCATACTCTACCTCAGTTTCGTCACTAGTCATTGTAGTAAGTACTTCATCGTTATCAAGTAAAGTAATAACTACTTTGGTGACTAATAGTTCATCCTTATACTGAATATCCGTTATCTACAGTTGATCTTCATTACAATCATCCACCAATAGTTCAGCTTTTAACGTCAAAGTATCGTCGGTAGCTTGGTAAGTAAAGCTTTTTTGATCACAAAACAAAGTACAACCACTCACTAAAATCAATAAAACGCCAAGACAAAGAATCCTTTTCATCCCACTCACTCACCACTTAAAAAATAACATATAAGAGAAAAATAGGCAAGCCCCCTTCTAAAAAAAGAAACAAGCTATATTTTTACTTTTCTAAAAATTATATTAAAAAAGAAATTACTTTTTCTCTTTCAATTCCTTTTTCCATTCATATAAGAGATTTAACGCTTCCATCGGCGTGATTTCTAAAGGATTAATACTTTCTAGCTTCTCAGTTAAAAAGTCTTCTTTTTCTTCCCCTTTTTCATCAAAGTCTAAAAATAAACTAGTTTGAGTAAAGGTTTGTTTTTTATTTCCTTTATTTTCATAGACATCTAGAATTTCTTCCGCTCTTTCGATTAAACTATTTGGTAGTTTAGCTAGTGCCGCAACATGAATACCGTAGCTTTTATCCACTGCCCCACTTTTTATCTTATGAAGGAAAGTAATAGAACCCTTTTCTTCGATCGCACTGACATGAACATTTTTTAAATTCGGTAAATCTGCAGCTAATGCGGTTAATTCGTGATAATGAGTAGAAAATAAAGTTTTAGCTTTGATTTTATCATGAATGTATTCTAATATAGCTTGAGCTAAACTCATTCCATCATAAGTAGCTGTACCACGACCTAACTCGTCAAATAAAATTAAACTGTGTTCCGTTGCTTCTTGAATCGCCATATTGGCTTCCTTCATCTCGACCATAAAAGTCGATTCACCACTAACCAAATCATCAGACGCTCCAATTCTAGTAAAGATCTTATCAAAAATAGGGATCACACAACTCTTGCAAGGAACAAAAGAACCGACTTGCGCCATAATAATGATAATCGCAAGTTGACGCATATATGTACTTTTTCCAGCCATATTAGGACCAGTTATGAGTAAGATATTGGTGTCTTTCCCCATCATGATATCATTAGCTACATATTCACTTTTACTTACCTTTTCGACAACTGGATGTCTTCCCTCTTTAATTTGAATTACTCTATCTTCCGTAATTTCTGGCCTCACATAATTGTTTTCTTCCGCCACTGTTGAGAAAGCTACCAACATATCTACTTCCGCCAAAATCTTAGAAATCAACTGAATTTTTCCAATATATTTTCTAGTAATATCTCGTATTTCGATAAACAATTGATACTCAAGATTGATAATCTTTTCTTCCGCACCTAGAATAATATCTTCTTTTTCTTTTAATAATGGCGTAATAAAACGTTCACAATTCGCTAAGGTCTGTTTCCTTTCGTAACCAAATTCTTCCTTAATTAATGGGATACTTCCCTTACTAACTTCGATAAAATAACCAAATACTTTATTAAAGCCAATCTTTAAATTCTTAATTCCTGTCCGGTTCTTTTCTTCATTTTCAATCTGAAGAATAAAGTCTTTACTATTTTTACGAATACTCTTTAATTCATCTAACTCTTGATTATAACCTTCATTGATTAATCCACCCTCTTTTAAAGTAGGAGGAGCATCTAAAGAAATCGCTTTCTTTAATAATTGATACAATTCATCCAAAGTTTCAATATTTTTATCGTAGTTTAACTCCGTTAAAATTCGTCTAATATTAGGAAGTGCTTCCAAGGAATTCATCAATTGAATTAAATCCCTGGCATTTAAGTTCCCATAGCTAATCCTAGAGGCCAACCGCTCTAAATCGTAAATTTTATCTAATTCCTGCACAAGTTCTTCTTTTAAAATAAACTCAGTTAATAATTTTTCGATAATTTGATAACGTCTTAAAATCTCTTTCTTATCGGTTAAAGGGCTCTCAATATTCATCTTGAGCATTCTACTTCCCATCGCTGTTTTAGTTTTATCTAGTAACCAAAGAAGAGAATACTGTCTGTCGTGATTACGAATTGTTTCTACTAACTCTAGATTTTTCTTGGTATGAATATCAAAAAGTAAGTGCTGATTCTGATCGATAATTTCTACTTTTTGGATATGAGATAAATTTCCTTTTTTTGTTTCTATTAGATAACTAAGTAAATGATTCATTCCTGTAATTATTCGAATATCTTTAATATCTTGATAAATATACTGATACTCATCACCAGAATAAACCTCATCAGTAATCGTAATCAACATATGATAGTCTTCTCGTAAATGACTAATGATTGATCGATCAATTTTCGTATTGACAATAGCCTCTTTGATATTTAGATTCATGACTTCTTTTAATAATTTGTCTAAATCATGATCTAGAATAAAAGCATAAGAGTATCCTGTCGAAATATCGATATAACAGACACTAAAACAATATTCAAAGTCATAGATACTACCAATATAGTTATAATCCTTAGCGTTTAAAGAATTATCTAGTACTGTTCCTTTCGTAACTACCTGGATAACTTCTCTTTCCACCATACCTTTTGCTTCTTTAGGATCTTGAACTTGTTCACAAATAGCCACTTTATACCCTTTTTCAATTAACTTATCCAAATATCCTTGATAAGCATGATAAGGAATCCCACACATAGGAACTCGTTCTTCTAAACCACAGTTTTTTCCTGTTAATGTTAATTCTAACTCTTTACTACAAGTTAATGCATCTTCAAAAAACATCTCATAAAAATCACCAAGACGAAAAAAGATAATTGTATCTTCATATTTATCTTTAATCTCTAAATATTGTTTCATCATTGGTGAAATTTTTTCTCTATCTACTTCACTTCGTTTCATTATACACCTTCATTCTATTTGTCCGTCTTAGGACGAAAATCAACAATTTTTGCTTTCTGCTTTTTATTTGTTTGATCACCATCAACATGTTCTAGTGCTTCATAAAAAGGATGCTCATATAATTGATGAACCTCTTCATACAAACGTTGTTGCCTAGCCATATATTCCTGTTCATAATACATGGTTAACTGCTGTTTAAATTGTTGATAATGCCTGCTTAGAGAATGATATCCTAATTTTTTAGGTGAATATAGCTTCTTATCACTATCTAATTGAGAAACATCTAAAAGATAAGAAGAAAAGCGTGCTTGTTCGTCTAAAAAACCAATCAACGTAGTCAATTTCACCCAATCTTCTTCCCCATCAGGCTTAATACATAATTCTTGGCAAAAATAAGCATAATGCTTAGACTCATCATCCTCGAAATCTAAAATATCAAAGTAATCCGTAACAATCTTTTTTTCCTTTACTCGATATAGGGCATATTTTTCTTTTTGTTCTTTAGGAAACTGAATTGTAATTAGCCAATAATCATCATGATGAAAATCACAAGAAAAAGAAATAAATGGCGAACCTTCCTTAGGAACAGTCATAGTGGCTAAATTGTAATTTTCAGTTTGTTCCTGATATTGAAAATGAAAATATTGATCGTTATCTCCCGGAGGATTACCAAAAGCAACACAAAAGTCACGCCCATCTTTTGTCGCAAAAAAAGTAGTAAGTTGCCATTTCTTTAAAGGAACTTGGATCGTTCCTGTTTTATCTACTATCCCACTAAAACAGATACCATCCTCTAGCATACAAGTAGCCATATAAACACCTGGCATCAATGCACTTTTTTCACTATAATAAAAATTTAACAAGCCAAAAGGGCTAACTTCTTTTTGAATAACATAAATATGTTGATCATCTTCCATCCTAATCCCTACCTTATTTTACCTAACTAGGCTAGCGCCTTTTATTATACCATATTTCCTGATAAGAAAAGCACAAAAAATAACGGAAAAGAAAAAACATCAAGAAAAAAAGAAACTACTAATCGTAGTTATCTTAGACTTTTTAAAGCTTCTTCAAAGGTATCGACACCGATAATCTCGATATCATAATTTTTTTCTTGTTGTAACTGGATAGCTTCCTCGTAATTTTCTCCATTTGGAACTATAAAAATATCTGCTCCATCGGCAACCGCTCCAGCTAACTTATATTTCACGCCGCCAATTGGGCCAGCATTACCTTCACTATCAATCGTACCAGTTCCAGCAATTTTTAATCCCTTAGTAATATCTTCTGGTACAAGTTGATCATAAATCGCAAGAGTTAACATCAATCCACCAGATGGTCCTGCTTCGTTTTTCGAAAAATGAAGTTCTATCTCAGGATCAGTTTCATAAACATAACTAGTCTGTAGGGCAACCCCCAATAACTGACTATCCCCTTGTTGAATGATTTCTCCGGTACAAGTCACGGTCTTTCCATCGCGAATAACTTCAAAAGTAAGAATATCTCCCACGTTTTTTTCCTGAACAATCGCTTGTAGATCGCTTAAGTTCGTAATAGACTTTCCATCTACTTTTTGAATATCATCACCGATTTTTAGATCCGTTTTACTGTAAGTATCTAAATAAATAACATAGTTGTTTACATCCGTTACCTTAAATTCTTTCCCAGCTTTTTGATAAGCAAGATAAATAGCGTTCATATTCGCATCGTTCAAATAAATTCGATCGCGAATCATCAAGTCCTCTTCAGTCTCCTCTTCATTTAAAGATAAATCTTCCATCGGTACTATATCCCAACTTGGTAGAATTTTGGCGAGAAGATAACTAGGAAGTGTTGCCCGTAATTCAGATACATAGCAAAGATTGTAGCTACCACGACTAGCATACCCATCCTCAATTTCAACTCGATCAGTAACATCAATTGTTCCGCCACCATTATAAATATAAAAAGGAAGAGGATAAAAACAAACCGCTACTAAAACGAAATATAGACTAATATATAAATAGTTTTCTTTGATTATTTCTTTTATTTTCTCATATAGTTTATTGAGCATGACATCAGTCCTTACTAATAAAGTATAACATGAAAGAAGCGTTTTTATGAGCAAAAAGATTAGCCAAGACCTATTTATCTGTCTACTTTTGACAATCACTATATCTCTAGTTATCTTTTCTAACGAAGTAATTCAAGCAGCATCCTTTTCTCTTTCAATTTGGATAGAGAATCTTTTCCCTACTCTTTTTCCTTTTTTTGTGGTATCTAATTTATTATTACGTTATGGCTTTGTTGAAACACTAGCTTCTTCTGTTGGTAAAATAATGCCTTCTTTTTTTCATCAACCCAAAGAAAGTAGTTTTGTCCTATGTCTTAGCTTAATTTCTGGTTTCCCAAGTGGAGCGAAATATACTAAAGAATTAGTCGAAACTAAACAGCTTACACCAGAAGAGGGTTCCAGACTTTTAACATTTACCCATTATTCTAATCCCCTATTTGTCTTAGGGCTAATCGGGAATTTATTACTAGGAAACAAAAAACTAGGGCTTATCATTTTAATTTCTCATGTTTTAACAGGATTATTAACAGGAATCCTCTTTACTAGAAAAACATCTGTAACATCCAAAAGAACGCCTAAAATCGCCCACTCTACTACTAAACAGCCTCTAGGAACTGTCCTTTCAAATAGTATTCAGGATGCCTTATCTACCTTATTTTTACTTCTTGGCATCGTCACTATTTTCTTAGTCTTATCTACAATCATTGAACAATTTTTTCCTCTTAATCCTTACCTAAAAGCCGTTATTTTTGGAATTCTAGAAATGACTCAAGGCGTAAAAGCCATAAGTACTCTTCCCATTATGGAATTAGCCAAAACGATTTGGATGACTATTTTTATCTCTTTTGGTGGGTTAAGTGTTCATATGCAAGTCTTAAGTATCATTAGTGGAACCAAAATAAAATACAAGTATTTCTTCGAAAGTCGCCTTTTCCATGCTCTACTTTCCGCAATACTTGTATCTTGTTTATATATTTTGTTAATTTAAATTCCTAAATACGTTACTCTAGCATAACCATTACCATCATTACCAATTTCTACATTAGTAATACCATTATTAGGCATAATTACTTTTTCGTCTGTTTTTTCTGTTGTCCATTTATTTCCGTCACCATCAATCATCAAGGTATTATTAAATACAAAATTTGTATATTCTGAACCAGTCTGATGAGTAATTGAAGTAGAGGTAGAACCTTGAGAAATTGCTCGACAACCATTATGACCAGAAATGTAAGATGAGCCACCACCGGCTCCACCATGGCCAGCATTTCCACCAGTATACCAGCCACCACCAGCGCCACTTTGGGCAACCGTTGTATCAGAAATACCAAAACCATTCGTGATAGTAGGTGGATATTTTAATTCACCACTAGCATAATAAGTGCGATGCTCACCAGCATGAGTCTGCGCCCCACCGCTACCAACAGTATACTCGTTATAACTCGTATATCCAGTAGAAGCCTGATGTTGTTCACTGATACCTGCACAATTAACATCATCACCATTTAAACAACCGCCAGCTCCACCATCACCAGAACCATAAAGAATTAATTCAGTTGCGGAAGTTCTATTACGATAATTAGCTCCACCGCCACCACCAGCTACCATGATTCGTGATTTCAAACTATCAAAGTTATTCCAAGCACCAGAAACTAACCGCACGTCAGTTGAGCCACCACCGGACGCACCAAAATATTCTTCTCCTGCGACTAAATTACCGCCACCATTCCAGCCTCCTACTGCGGATTGACTTCCTTCTCCACCAACATAGAAATAAAGAACTTGGCCAGCTTGTAAATGAATATATCCACTTGTATAACCACCTAAACCACCTTTATATGGGCCAACATCCCCGCCAGATGCTCCCCATAACTCAACTCGATAAGTTCCTGTTACTGGAATCGTATAAGTTTGAACATCACCAGTATAAGCAAAATCCTTAGTATAAGAATTTGTTGTCAACACATCGTTATTCGTCGCTACAATATGAATACCAAAATCATCATCGAAATCAATATGTTCAATATAAATATCAATCGAATAAATCTTAATCTCTGTACCATCAGCCAAAATCGTACTATCTACCGATAAGAAGTCTGAATCGCTAACAAAGATCGACTGAAACTCACCAGGTTGTCTACCAGCTGGAATTGTATTCGGTAAAGTATCCTCGATGGGATATTTAGTATCCCCATAGCGAATATACTTATTTAAAACCGAATTACGATCAGTAATATCGATCTTAGAAACTGCTAATATCTTTTCTACTCCAGTCTTAAATACAATATTACTACAAGCACTAAATTGTCCACTATATTCACTTGAAGTACATTCTCCACCGTGATTAATATCCGCGATACCTAATCGCATAATATCATCTTGAATTTCTTTCGTAATGGTATTTTTATAAGCCGACAAATCCAAATAAGTTAAATTTGTTTGCATTTTATTTCGATAATTCATAATTAATGCCAAAATACTAGCAACGATCGTCATAATCAAAGCAAAAGTTAATACTACTTCGATAACAGACATTCCCTTTTCATTCAATTTTTTCATACTAACCTCCGTATTTACTTTTATAGATACCGATATTGGCGTATCTTGTTTCTGTTGTACCATCTATCAATGGAACGGTTCTAGAAATAAATAAACGATAAACTCCTGTTGCCTTGTTAGTACTATCCCCTGGATTATAGAAAACTTCATTATCCGCTACCGTTTTCAAATAATCACGAAAATTACTCAATTTACCCGAATCAAAATACTCATTTTCATTAACGAAGGTACGAAAACTGGTATTTGTTCCATGCAACGTATTAGAAAGATTATATTTAGTAAGTAATACTACATCATTTTCTTCAATATGAAGACTATTCTTTAATTTAGTACAATAACTCGCATCCTGATAATAAGTAGTATCATTACAATTACTTATATCTATATAAGTTGCATCCTGTAATTTTTCATCGACGATCGAAAAATCAACATAGTTAGTAATCATCCTTTTCATCATATCAGCTGCATAGACACTATCGATGTCATCAAAGTTCTGCATTTTTTCATATTGTCCCATCATTGGTACACTGTTTCTGTATACAAAGACAAAAATTGACATGACAAATACTGTAACAATCAGTGTTTCCAAGAGGACAAACCCCTTTTGTTTTATTCTTTTCATAAATTCACTTTCCTTTATTGATTATCTCTAAAATTTATTATATAATAATTTAATGTAAAATACCATAGGGAAAATAAAAATATGAAAAGATAAAAAGGATAAGGCTTAAGGTGATAAAAGATGGTTAAATATGATGTAGAAAATATACCTATAGTAGATTTAGTAAACAAAATCATTCTAGTTGCGGTTAAAGCGAGAGCTTCAGATATTCACTTTGACCCATTAGAAGATGGTTTAAAAATTCGAATGCGTGTTGACGGAAATTTACAGGATCATACTATTATTCCTAAAGACAGTGAACGAAATGTGGTTACCAGAGTAAAACTAATTTCTGGAATGAACATTACGGAAAACCGTCTTCCTCAAGATGGAGCGATTAAAGGTAGAATTGATAATATTGACCTTGACATGCGTGTTTCTGTACTTCCAACCAACGAAGGTGAAAAAGTCGTAATTCGTATTCTAGATTATAGTAAAAGTTTGGAAGGATTGCATAGTCTAGACTTTTCTCCAGTTAATTTCGAAAAAGTCTTACAAATGCTCGCTGTACCAAACGGAATTATTCTAGTAACTGGAGCTACTGGTAGTGGTAAGTCAACGACAACTTACTCAATGTTACAATCCCTAAATCACGAAGAAACAAATATTATTACCGTTGAAGACCCGATCGAAATGAATATCGAAGGAATCAATCAAGTTCAGGTAAATAGTGAAATTGGTATGACCTTTGCGGCTGCCCTTCGTTCAATTTTACGTCAGGACCCAAACGTTATTCTAATCGGAGAAATTCGTGACTCAGAAACAGCACAAATTGCCGTACGTGCATCAATTACTGGACACCTTGTACTTTCTACCATCCACACCAATAACTCTCTTGCAACTATCGAAAGATTACTAGATATGGATGTAGAACGTTACTTGCTCTCTACTGCATTAGAGGGAATTATCTCTCAAAAATTGGCTAGACGTATATGTCCAATTTGTAGAACAATTAGACCAACTACTCCATATGAAAGAAAAGTATTTAAAGACGCCTTAGGGTTAAATATCAACGAAATGTGGGTACCAAATAAATGTGAACACTGCATTAATGGATTCTTAGGCCGTATTGCTATTCAAGAAGTACTACTGATCAACGAAGACATTCGTGATATTATTAGTAGAGACGACACTGACAAAGAAGTTCTTAGAGAGTTCGTATATGGAAAAAATCATACCATTACCCTTCTCCAAGACGGTTTAGATAAAGTAGTAAAAGGATATACAACCTTTGAAGAAATTTATAAATTAGTAGAAATCGAAGATGATGCAGATTCTAAAGTAGCAGAAATGAGTATCGAAGAAGAAAAAGAAGAAAGTGAAGAAAAAAACGACTGATTAAATTCAATCGTTTTTCTTTATGCTAAAACTTTTTCTAAAACTTCTTGGCTTATTTCTTCTATTGTCTTTATCGTTCCATTTTCTACACAATCAACAGTTTGCCAATTATATAACTCTGATAATTCAATATAAGTTTTTTCTGTTTGGATTAAATGCACTTCGTCCTTTTCTGCTTCATCTGTAAATTCACGAGTTTTCATTAATTCCTTTGTATATTGAAAAGGAACATGTAAGAAAATAGTCAAGTCAGCCTTTGGTAATTCCAATAACCAATATTCTAATTTATCAATCCAACGAAAGAAATTAAACCTCTCATCATCATCGGTAATCTTTGACCCTTGATGAGCCATGTTAGAACTGACATAACGGTCTAATACAACATAATACCCTTCTTGTAAATACTTCTCGATCTTAGAAAAATTATACTTTCTATCTGCCGCATAATATAAACCAGAGATTTTTGGATCTACATGAGTATATCCTTCAGGAAACCAAGATGTTCCTATTTCTTTACGTCCCAATAATGGTCCACCGACTATCTTTCCAGTCGGAGTATCGTACATCGGAAAAGATAAATTTACTGCTTTTAAACCCATCGCCACTAATTTTTTCACTAGTAAGACACTCTGTGTATTTTTACCAGAACAATCTGTGCCTTCAATGACGATTAATTTTCCAGTCATATATCCACCTTCCTCACTAACAATATCAGTATACAATAAAGAAGGAAAAAAAGTCAATCATTAACGAACGTTTATTCGAGAAAAACCGTTAATCCCTTTTCCTTTGCCGATATAGAAAAAGAACTAACCGATAATATTATTGTTAGAGTCGAATTCAACTTGAACAAATTTACGGCTAGCTAAATAATCACACATATGAACAAAATTTTGATATTTATCTTTTGGTTTAGGTAGAATTTCTTCTTTCGTATAGTAATCTGTATTCCAAGGCCCCATATGACTAGAGATCACATGACAAATAAACTCTACATCTTCTTCCTTCATCGTTAAATGTTCTTTTTGTGCTCTAATATGTTCACACACCAATAACGGATGATCAGCTTTTGTATATCTTTCCTTAGGATTACCACACTTTAAGCCATCATGTAAAGTAAGAGCAATCAACATAAGATCTTTCTCGTGGGAAGTATATTTTCCTCCAATACAAGGGTTGTTTAATAATTCATACCCAAAGCGAACGGCTACTTTAGTATGACGAACTAGCCCACCATGTCCAAGCGCAAACTTAGGATGATATTTCCCTGTAGTAGATGCTTCCACCTCAAAAAAATAATCAGGAAGACTACTAATTAATGTTTCAAAATCTGTGACTAAATTTAAATCATGAATGAATTCAATTTCTTGTCTAAATACTTCTATTTTTTCCATTACTTCTCTCCTATAAAGTAGAGTAAGATTTCGTTTGATACATACCACTTATCTTCTGGTATATAATACTTATCTACTTCCTCTACTATCCATTTTTTCTCTAATAATTGATCGAGTGAAAAAAATTCTTTCAAATCTTTTCCATACCGACGAATAAATTTCTGTTTATCTATTCCCAAACTAGTTCTAAGTCCTAAAATAAGTTCATTTTCCCGCATAGTCTTATCAGATAACTTTTCTGAAAAGCCAAGGAATTCGCCCTCACAATACTTACCTATACTTCTGGTATTGGTATAACGAATATCCTCTAAAAAACCACTTGCCCCTAAACCGAAGCCATAATAGCGTTCATTCTTCCAATAAGTAAGATTATGCCTAGATTCCTTACCTTCTTTCGCAAAATTACTAATTTCATAATGAGTAAAACCATGTTCAGCAAATACTTGACAAATAAGATGATACATAGCTTCATCCAACTCTTCATCAATTGGTTCTACTCCTTGAAGATAAAGGGAGGTATGTTCTTCGATCATTAAAGAATAAGTAGAAATATGATCAACATTTAACTGTAACACCCCATCTATGTCCCTCCGTAAATCCTCTAAACTTTCACCAGGTAGAGCATACATCAAATCAACATTAAGATTAGAAAAGCCTACCGATCGAATCAAAGAAACAGCTTCAAAAATATCCTGTTTAGTATATGGGCGAGATAACTTCTTTAATAAATTATCCTGAAAAGATTCTACACCTAGACTAATTCGATTAACACCATGTTGGCGAAATAAGTTTAACTTGTCTAGATCAATATTTTCAACATTACATTCGATCGTAAATTCACAAGTGGGACTCATGTTTAATTTTTCGATTATCGAAAACAAAAATGTTAATTGTTTTAAATTCAAAGAAGAAGGTGTCCCTCCACCAATATAAATGGTTTCTAACACTTCCCCACAATAATTTTTTTCTATTTCTTTTTCTAAAGCCAAAAGATAATTATCTACGATTTTTTCTTCATAAAATAGTTTACAAAAATCACAATAAGAACAAATATGACTACAAAAAGGAATATGAATATAACAAGCTTTTACTGAAGTTTCCATAACTACCTCTAATTAGAATCATCCATTTTTAAAATTGCTAAAAAGGCTTCTTGTGGAACTTCGACACTACCAATTTGTTTCATTCGTTTCTTTCCTTCTTTTTGTTTTTCAAGTAGTTTTCGTTTACGAGTAACATCTCCACCATAACACTTAGCCAGTACATTTTTACGAAGAGCTTTAATATCCGTACGAGCAATCACTTTACTGCCGATAGAAGCTTGAATAGGTACCTCAAACATTTGTCTAGGAATGAGTTCCTTTAAACTGTTAACGATCGCTTTCCCCCTCGCATAAGCAAAATCCTTATGAACAATCACACTGAAGGCATCGACCACATCTCCATTAAGGAGAATATCCATTTTTACCAATTTACTTTCCCGATAACCAATAAATTCGTAATCGAAAGAAGCATATCCTTTCGTATAAGACTTTAATTTATCAAAAAAATCATAAATAATTTCGGAAAGCGGAATCTCATAATGAATATTTACCCGTTTAGGATCAATATAATCCATATTTAAATAATTTCCTCGTTTATTTTGGCAAAGTTCCATAATCGGACCAATATACTCACTAGGAGTAAAAATACTTGTCTTTACATATGGTTCGCGAATAGAAGAAATTCTTTGTTGATCTGGTAACTTCGACGGAGAATCAATATGAATAATACTCTTATCGGTAAGTTCTACTTCATAAACTACGCTTGGAGAAGTCGCAATAATCGGAATATTAAATTCTCGTTCAATTCTCTCTTCGATGATCTCCATATGAAGTAAACCTAAGAATCCAGTACGGAAGCCAAAACCAAGTGCTTCCGAAGTTTCTGGTTCAAAAACTAAAGAAGCATCATTTAATTTCAATTTTTCTAACGCCTCACGCAATTCTTCAAATTGACTAGCTTCGATCGGATATAACCCACAAAATACCATTGATTTCATTGGCTGATATCCAGGTAAAGGGCAAGAAGCAGGATTTTTCACTGACGTTACAGTATCCCCTACTCGAACATCTTGAATATTCTTAATAGAAGCAGAAATAAAACCAACATCTCCAGCTTCTAGATATTCTCTTTTTTCTTCTTTTGGATGCATAACACCTAATTCAATTACTTCATATTCTGCTTTTGTTTCCATCAATCGAATAACATCACCACGATGAAGAGTACCATTTACAATACGACAAGAGATAATTACTCCTCGGTAAGAATCAAAGAAGCTATCGAAGATTAATGCTTGTAAAGGGGCTTTTTCCTCTCCCTTAGGAGCAGGAATCCTTTCGACGATCGCTTTTAACAAATCATCAATTCCTTCTCCCGTCTTCGCACTAGTTAAAATAAACTCATCAGGACTAAACCCAATCGCATCGATAAGTTCTTGTTTTACCTTTTCTACATCAGCATTAGGTAAATCAATTTTATTAATTACCGGTATAATGGTTAAATCATTTTCTAAAGCTAGATATAAATTAGCAAGTGTCTGTGCTTCTATTCCTTGAGCGGCATCAACAACAAGTAAAGCACCTTCACAGGCAGCAAGGCTTCTACTTACTTCATAAGAAAAATCAACATGACCCGGTGTGTCAATTAAATGAAGAATATAATCTCCATGATCGGTATGATAATTTAACTCTACTGCATTTAATTTAATCGTAATCCCACGTTCACGCTCAATATCCATCGAATCTAAAGTCTGTTCTTTTAATTCTCGTTTAGAAAGAGCCCCAGTTGCTTCTAATAATCGATCCGCAAGAGTACTTTTTCCATGATCAATATGCGCAATGATCGAGAAATTACGAATGTTTTCTTTTCTCATGTTTTACCACCAGAAATATTATACCAAAAAATAAAGAAAGATTTAAGAAATATTTTCAATTACAATTATATTTGATATAGCAAAGAAAAAGAAAGCATTGGTATAAACCAAAGTTCCTTTCCACATAATTTTTTAATATTTTACTATATTATGGCACTTAACAAAACGGAGTCAAGTTTATTCTATGTCTAATTCATGCCATATTATGCTTATTTTGTGTTGGATAAAAATTCTTAATTATTTATTAATGATCTTCTCAAAAAACAATGTTGAGTGAGTAATGCTCTACATCATCTTTTTATTTGTTTGTTATCTTCAATGTCAAATTTATTTATCAATCCATTTTCAAATGTAAAATAAGGTCTAGTTCCTAATAATTCAATGCTATCATTATTTACATAGATTGCATCTTCTTCTGGTATAGCAATTACTTTTCCTGTTGATTTTGAAAAATTAATAATTGAATTTGTAAATTTATTTAATCTTTCTTCATTTTCATCATCAGTAAGTTTAGACTTTTTATTAGTATAGTGTGGAAAAATAGAAATTCCTGACAATACATCAAACCCTCTAGTATCAGTTAAATTAACATCATTTCTATCCATACTCGCAATAATATTTATATCATATCCAAATATAACTGCACCTGCACTTCCACCTATTACTATTCCATCGTTATTGATATAATTCCTAATATTATTAAAAGCTCCACTTTGCTTTAAACCTAATAATAATTTATAGGTATTCCCACCACCAATAAATAATGTTGCATAATGGTTAAAATCTTTAGAAGCAAGTTCTTCAAATGTTCTAACCATCTCAATATATGGAATATCTATATTTGCTAACTCTCCTTGAATCCACTCATAACAACTATCATAAGAATGCTCTTCTTCGTTCATAGCAAGTGGTATATATAATATCGGTCTTGTATGATCAATGATTTTGTTAAGCTTTTGATTTGCTAATGTATTTTGATCACCAGAACCTCCACCACAAAGTATTAATTGCATAAAATCCTCTCCTTATATTTTTATTATTTCTTAAAGTGTACACTATTGTTCTTTAGTAATAGTCTATTAATAATCTTCAATTAGAACATTTAAAAAATATATTAAACTAGTTTTATTTTGTCTAATAAAGCCTAATTTTTTCAGTATCCTCCATAAAGTAGAATTTATCATAACAACTCTTGTTTTAATTTATCAGTTAGTCATTCTTACTTTATTCTACTTTAAACACCAACTGGCACTATAATTTCACTAATTCCTTTAATAGCATTTATTGTATCAATAAACTCTATATCTTTTGCATATTCATAATTATTTTGATAGCTATTCCATAATGATTTTAATCTTGAATCATTACTAATTAATTCTATGTATTTGCTAGCATTATCAATATAGTCTAATGTTTCACGGGCTTTAGACGTATTAATAATTGCTTTTCTTAAAGTGTCTTTATTAATGTCATTCCATTTTAAATTAACAAACATATATAAATCATAGTAATCTTTCATTCTAGTATTATCAATATTTCTACTAATGATTGATTCAAACTTTTCAGCAATAATTGTTTCATAATTATAAGTCATAATATTAATGGTTTCATTTTCAAATATGGTACTATATTTAAACTCTACTTCTTTATAAGTGATAACATCTCCAGTAGTTATATCAATCATTAAATTAGTTTTTAAACCATCAAATTCAGTTTTTAAATTAACTTCAAATCCTGAATATAATTCTTCTTCTCTGATATCTTTAATATTTTCTATTTCAAGTTTGATATTATCTTCTATATCAATACTAATAATTTCATTAATAACTTTAGTAATCGTTTCTCTGTCTAGTGGTAGACCTTTTATAGTAGTATCTAAATCCATAGTACTTCTTAAATTAACGCCAAAGATAGATGATAATAAAAGCCCACCTTTAATAATAAATTTATCTTTATAAATAGACATTGATATTCTTTTTAATAAAGCTTCAAACATAAAGTGTTGAATTAAATATTTATTAGGTATGTTAGTTTTCTTAGATAAGTTAGATACTTTTGCTTTTAGACTATCTCTATTTTTGATCATCCAAACACCTCAAAAGTATCTCTTACTTTATTATAAATATTCATCTTTTTAGCGTATTCATATAGTTTTAAAGTGTTTTTCTTTTTACTATAAAAATATTCTCTAATAGCCTTATTAAAAATTTCAGCATCTATTTTCTTTTTATTTCTAATAATATCACAAATAGTTTTATCTAAGTCATAAACTCTTATAACATTCCCTGAATCAAGTTTATAGTCAATGACCCCTATTTCAAGTAATTCTTTTTTCGTATAAAATAAATTAACATTCTTTTCTTTTTGAAGTGAACCCTTGTAACCACTTTTAACTGTAATATCATATCTAATAGGAATTCGATTAGACAATCCATGCAAATATAAAGCTGTCGTATTAGAATAAATTGCATACTTACTTTTATTTTGTAAAATCACAAATTCATCTACCAAAACATTCTTTTTAATATATACTCCACGACTTACTCTTTCTATTTCATTTTCTTTAATAAGTTTAGTAAGATAAGTCCTAGGAATATTATTATCAGTAACATCTTTGGTAGTCAAATAGCCATTTTTAAATAATTTTAAAATCTTACTTTCATACTCCATATTTATTTTCCTTTCACACTTAAATTATAGCACATTTAAGTGCGTTTGAAAATATATATTTATTCAAATCAATTAAATCTTTCTTCATACCCATGTTTTTCATTACTAAGTTATTAATATGTTGAAAATTATTCCTGCTTCTATTTCACCAACTTCTTCTAAAAAAGAAGTTTTAATATGCTCTGAAATAATATATTCATCATGGATATTTCTATCATTATCTAATTGACTATAATCTAATAGAGTTAATCGTTTCCTAATATAAGACATTAATAATTCATCAGCTTTATTCTTTCTTGTAATTTCAAATAAACTCATTAAAACAGTGGAATGAACGATAGTTGTATTAGATAATGCATCCAAAAAAAGAGTAACTTCATCTATTGATAATCCAATTAAATACCATCCAATTTTTCCCAAATGATTTTCGTTAAATCTACCTAGTTCAATTGCTCTTTCAATTCTACTAATATCTATAGATGATAGTTGATAAGATAATCGCATTTGTACCTGACTTAAGAGAAATAGCCGGGCGAACCCCATTTGTCGCATAAAGATACCATACGGTAAGAGATTCTGAAGCATCTGCATAAAACATACGGGCCACATTTCCACCAAAACCGTAGAGAGATAATGACCAATAGCTATCCCCGTTATTCAAATAATAACTATTATTTTCTTTTCCATAACGTGCTCCCGCATAAATCATTTCATCTGCTGTTAACAAAGCAATTGGATAAGTTAATGCCCCATTTCCATTTTCTTCACTTACCGCAAAGCGATCATTTGCATTGATGCATTCTAAACTAGGAGTAGTAATTATACCAGTAATTGTATATAGTCTAGAACTTGCACCATAATAAGTTTCTGACACACCAGTTCCATTTCCGAGAGAACTGGATACAATACTTCTATCATTACACCACACAGTATCTTCAATTTCATCAGTATATTTATTCAAATAATTACCATACCATTCATCAATAATAATCTTAATCTTTGAATCATAAACATTTTTATGTGTTTCTGTATAACTAGAAGAATTTGGGGTACCATACATATAACCTAAATATGCATTATCTCCAGAACTATTAAAACCTGTTTTGCCTATTAAAGTATCTGTACCAGTAGCCGTACATTGGCCATTTTCATCAGGATCTCCATTATAGATTAACTTTATTCCACCAGTCTCGGTCGTTCTTACGATTTTCCAACAAAAGTTCGCAAACTTCACGTTATTATTCTTTACTGCCCCTCGATAATACATAATCGGATACTTATCATTCTCAGTTCCGTGCAAGATATATAACCCTTTGCCATTCGTATCACTTGAAATTTGGTGAAAATTAATCCCAGTAGATGAAGTTACATAAGTACTGGCAATATTATCTAATACCGCTTCAGATTTAAATGCATCCACCAATTCTATAGAAGAAACAACTGGAACAGAATCTCCTTGTTCTAATACCAACTCTTTTCCAGATAATCCTCCTTGAACACCAAATTCAATAGTAACAGAAGCATCATTGTTATTCTTTATTTCAATAACGACTGTTTTCATTCCGTTCGTAGAGATGGAGCCAGTCGGTAAATCTTGAGTTTTAGAATCAATACACTCTACTGTAACTTTATTTACTTCATCTATACTTAAAGATTCTACAATTTGATAATACAACTCATATTCTGTATCTTTTGCATTCGTACTTGTGATCTGAAGGGGAACTGTTGTACTAGAATTTCCAGAAACAACAATCCGATTATCACTAAGACTAGGAGAAGTAATTGTATAAACAAGATTTACTCCTTCTAAATAAAGGGCATTCTTATTCTCTTTAGTTTCCTTATAAAAAGAATAAGAAGAATTGACCAAACATAAACACAAGAAAATACCTAAGACAATTAAATACTTGTACCCAGGCTTCCACGTAAACTTTCGCTTTTTCACTATTTACACCAATCCTTTTTCTCATAAATTCCTTGTCCTATTTTCCTACTATTCTTAGTTACATTTTAACTTATTTTAACTTTTTAGGCAAGATTTTCCCGTATACATAGAAAATAAATCAAAAGAAAAAGTAAACAAGATGTCTACCTTTTACCCATTCATCATTCCCTCCAGTTTTCCAAACAAATAATCTAATGTACTTTGAAACGTTTTTCCAATTGCGTTAGATAGCTTTAACGATAACCTAGATAAATTATTATTATAAGTTTCTTCCTTATTGATCACATAGTTTTCAATATCGATCGGTTTATTTTCTTTAACATCTTCTTCAAATTTCTTAATCTGTTCTTCTGTTAAAACCATCTGATTTCTAGCCTGATAATCAATATAACCGGCATTAGAAGCACTGTACAATCCAACAAAAAGAAATACTAACGTCAAAAAGATAATTCTAAGTACGTTATTTTTCATATATCCCCCTTATATATTCTGCCAATACAGTAGAGATTGCATCAGCCGTATTTAGTACTTCTTCAATCGTATTCTCTGGCCCACCTACTTCAAATAAAATCGTATTCTTATCAAAATCTTGATTATATACTCCATTCACTCCTTTCCCTTCTTTTTTATAAATTCCTCTGGTAATACCTGGGTACTTTTCTTCTAACATATTATTAATAGTCGTAGTCACAGTTAAATTTTCTTGATAATTCGGGTTTTCTAAGCCAATAATAAACAAAATCTTAGCATAGTTTTTTCCATTAATCGTCGCAGTAGAAATACTTTTCGATACAGAATCTCGATGTAGATCAATAAAATACTTAAGTGTAGGATTCTTTGTTTTGGCGTCTTCCATCAATAACCTTGTCACCTTATAACTAGAAGCATAACTCCAATTATTAGCCTGTAAAAAGGCGGATACATCGTTTTCTTCGACAATAGTAGGAATACCCTTATCATTTAGTTTTTCCCTCACAATATAACTCAACATCATCACATTAGGGGTAACATTATAACTCTCTTGATTTTCTTGTTTATATTCCTCTAATTGGTGAGTATTATATAAATAAACGATAGGTTCTGTTACTTCCTTTTCTGGATATGGATCTTCTACATATTCACTTCCCGTTGGCTGTTCTTCTTCATCACTAGAATTATCTGCATAATCCTGATAAGAATAATTACTCTTAATCATTTGAAAAGGATTCGCTAAATCGATATGAAAAAGAGAGAAAAAAGAATCTAGAAAGTTCTTTTTTTCCTTCTTTTGAACCGTAAAATTAGGATTTCCTTCTGCCAACAACAACCGTACAAATTCACTATTACTGATATTTTTTTGATTAGATATTTTACTCATAGTAAAAGAAAAAGATAAACCAAATATTATTAGTAATAGACAAAATCTAAATAAATAGTTTTTCTTTTTCTTTAATTTTCTTTTTTTCGTTTTATCACCTACTTTTCCTATACTATAACAGGCTCTAAACGAATTATATGTCGAAATTTTTATGAAGAGAACAATTTATACTACTAGCAATCACACTAGATAATTTTTCCATTAGAAAATCGATCTCTTTAGGGGTTACCATCATATTATAGCCAATCGGCGTTAATACTTCAAAAATCAATTCTTTTCTCTCATCTTCACTAAGTAAACCTATATGACCAAACAATTCTTCTTTTTCTTCCTGATTTAATTCTCCACTAAACTCTCGGTAATCACGTTTAGTAATGGGAATAAATTTATTCTTATTCAAATTCTCTTTATTATAAGCGAAATGTTTATATAAATATTGGATCGTATCACTAACTACAGTAATCGCTTCAATCACAGTTGGAACACCAATAGAAATAACGGGTATACCTAAACTTTCCTGATTAATCTCTTTACGATTATTACCAATCCCACTTCCAGGATGAATCCCACTATCGGTCATCTGAATTGTTTTATTAATTCTATCTAACGAGGTAGAGGCTAAAGCATCGATAACGATTAAAAAATCAGGCTTGGTTCGTTCAACAATTCCTAAAATCATCTCACTGCTTTCTATTCCTGTCGTAGCGAGTACACCTGGAGAAAATACAGAAACATTGCGATAATCACTTGAGACTTGTATTCCTGGGGTATCAAACAAATATTTCGTTACCAATACCTTTTCTATTACACGTGGTCCTAACGAATCAGGAGTAGACTCTCTATTACCTAAACCAACCACTAAACATGACGCATCAGGAGAAATATGTAAATAGTCCAACATCGCTTTCAAATAACGAGTAATCACTTCCTCTACTCGTTTTTGATTTTCCTTATCGGTAACATCAGAAAACGCAACGGTTGTATACTTTCCTTTTTTCTTTTTAAATTCATTTTCTTCATCCTTGATCACAATATCGACAACCTCTATATCACGATCCTTTTCCGTATGAAGATCTACTTTTTCCTTATCATATTCACCAGTATATAAATCGATTAATAAATCCGTTCTCACTTGGTAATTTTTCATATCTATTTCTTTATTCACGGTATCACCCATTTTTATTCTTTACCAAAATAGGAATTTTATGTCAAAACTTTATATATTATCTTTTATAAGCTAACATAGTATCCTTTACCTATATTTTTTAACTTAACCTCAGTAAAACAGTTCCTACTATCACTACATTTATCCATTAGTATTTTCCATAATAAAAGGATACAATAAACACAAAAAAAGAGAGTATTATAGATAAGGGATTCAAAAAATTACCAATAAGATACAAATTATCTAGAAAAAACATAACTTTTATTTGCTTTTTTAGGAAAAGTTTGTTAGAATTAAACTGTTATAAAAGTGAGGTGAAAACATGCCAAATATCAAGAGTGCGAAAAAAAGAGTGATCACAAGTGCTAAAAGAAAAGAACAAAACAATGTTGTAGAGTCTAGTATGAAAACAGCAATGAAAAAGTTCGAAAAAGCCGTAAAAGCAAACGATAAAGAACAAGCTGAAGTAGAATTAAATACAGCAGTAAAAAGAATCGATAAAGCTGTTTCAAGTGGCTTAGTACATAAAAATAAAGCAGCTAGAGAAAAATCAAGATTGATGAAAAAGAAAAATGAAATGGAGTAAAAGTTTTACTTCTTTTTTTATTTTGTGTTTGTTATAATGAGTATAGGGTGATGATATGAAAAAAATAATAACTTTAGTACTCTTAGTAGCCATTTTTTTAGTTACTATCTTCTATAATCAAGAAATTGTCGGTTTTATTGTAGACAACTTCTTAACGGCTAAAAAAACAAACAGTGTTTTAAACAATAATGAATATGCCAGTAACCGTGATTATCAATTTGTTCAAATTACCGATGACTTTACCCCTCACAATAAGCAAGATATCTTAAATATTTATTACACAGTAATTAATTCAGGAATGACTGATTTTGTCTTTTACTGTCCTGAAGAATACAAAGAATGTATTAATGATGTAAATTATATATCTAATAATCAATCTTTACTTTCTAACATCAATAACTTCGTTCAAGTCTATAACAGTTTCAGTCATATTGAAACCGAATTCGATAGCTTAGGAAAAGTACAAATGACGATTCACCATACTTATACTGATGAACAAATCACCGAAATAGATGCGGTTGTCGATGAATTAATTGCCTCTTTACTTACTCCTGAAATGACCGATGAAGAAAAAATCAAAACCATTCACGATTATATTATCAATAATACCAAATATGACAAAGATAGAAGCGATAACAAGATAAAAAAATATCATTCTGATATTGCTTATGGAGCATTACTTGAACATTACGCTATTTGTGGTGGCTATGCTGATTCGATGAAAATCTTTTTAGATCGTTTAGGGATTGAAAACTTTAAAATTGCGAGTGAAAATCACATATGGAACTTTGTTAAAGTAAACGGAACTTGGTATCACTTAGATCTAACCTGGGATGATCCTGTAACAGATACTGGTGAAGATATCTTAGAATATGATTACTTTTTAATTACGACAGATGAATTATTAGAAAAAGAAAATGATCAACATATTTACGATAAAAGTGTCTATATTGAAGCCGCAGCTTAATCAAAATCATTAGTCAAAAACTAATGGTTTTTTTACACACAAAAAGAGATGATTTAGTCCTTCATCTCTTTTTCTAAAGTATCTTTGATAAATCCAGTTACTACATGGTTATCCGCTATTGTATCTAAAAGATCAGTCGCTAATGAATCTTCACCACTAACTCGAGTATTATTGGCCCCTTCCATTCTAGAATTGGAAAGTCCCTTTTCTTTTTTAATAAAATCATCTACTTTTCTTAAATTTTGCATCTCACTTTTTGTTTCAGTTTCATGCTTATGTCTAGCATTGGAATTACGATACCTACTATACATAAACCAAAAATACAAAAATCCGGATAATAAGAAAAGAAAACTATAATCAAAATCAACAAATAACATAGCAAAGAAAGCAACTAATTCTACAATACAAGATATACCAATTAATTTAGGCATATGAATGGGTACACTACCCATGACTTCTTTGGTTCTAGCATTAACCGCTACATAGTGTAAAATCTTGTTATTTCCTTTTACTTGTTGATAACTATATAACCATACTGGTAAATAAGCTGCCTGCCATTGTTGACCTTTCACATCAAATTCTTCACTAGCCCATCTAACACCACGATCATACTGTTTAAGGGTATCATTAGCAGAGAATCTAGCAATATCTTTAGACTGTCTATTCACTAATGTTTTCAACTCATCAATATTAGTATCTCTTTTTTCAGAAGTATATCCTTTTAGATAATTAGCGTTATATTTGACACAATTTTCAATATCAAACGGCATAATTGCGTTAATGACATTATTGGTTTTATCCTCTGCTTTTTTATTCAAACGTTCAGAACTGGATTCAACAGTCAATCCATTAATCGTCAAATCAAATTCTCTTTCGACATGATACAAGTCCGCATCATAATACGTTCTAGCATTATCTCCACTACCACGAGTATATCTTCTTACTAAATGTTCACCCTGTCCAACTAATTTAGCATGAGAGTTAACATCAATTACCATATAGGGAAAATATACTCCCATAATATTTTCAGTTGTAAATTCTTCTTTAAATTTTGGATTGGCAAAAAACTTTCTCTTAGCAACAAAACCTTCAATCTGTTTTTTGGCTTCTTCCTTAGTAATTTGAAACGGTAAAACAACATCCGGTACACTACCATTTGGAATCTGCTGATTAATAGATAAAGTATTTCTACACCAGTGACATCTTGCTTGAAGAGAGGAAGCTGTATCGATAACAACCTCAGCTCCACAACTACTGCACTTAAAAGTAACAACATCGTTAGTATCAGCGACAATATCTTGAGCACCAGAACCCATCACTTGTCCCTTTAACTGACTAATATCTGTTTCTAATCCTTCTACTTTTTCCGGTTCAAATTCATGACGACAGAAATTGCATCGCAATTTACCAGTTTTTGTATTTAAGGAAATATCAGTAGCCCCACATTTAGGACATTTATTCTGTCCATCTTTCGCCCCTACATCAGTTTTAATAACCGTAGTCGTATCCGTCGAATCCTTTTGGGACTGTTCTAAGATTTCCTTTTCTAATTTACTATCTGGCATATGACTAAATTCCTAAAAGTTTAGCTTTTACTGCATCGAAATCAGCTTGAGTAATTACTCCAGCATCTAGCAATTTTTTCATTTCTGTTAATTTAGTATAAGGATCTTCTTGAGCAGGAGTAGACGCTGAAGGTTGAACTGTTTCCTGTTGTGGAGCAGGTTGAGACTGAGGAACAGTAGGTGCTTGTTGCGCTTGCTGTGGAGCCACATTAATAAACGGATTAGTTGTAGCTTGTTGTGGTTGATTCATTCCTTGCATCATACCACCAGCAACATTCATTCCCATACCCATGAAAGCCATTCCACTTCCACCACCAGTTTCACCTGCTGATTGCATACCACGAGCAAGAGATTGTTGCATAAAGGAATTTCCACGAGCGCCACTTAACGCATCTGCCTTCTTAACATCACTAAGTAACTTCTTAGTATCTTCATCATATTCGATCGCAAGAATAGCTGTTTTGACAATTTCAAGTCCACGATCACTTTTCCAATGATAAGCATCTTCTACTGCTTTACTCATTGCCGCTGCAAAACCTATCTGATCACCTTGAATTCTACTAATTCGATTCCCTTTACTAGGATCGTTCGTATAATTAGAAAATGCTGCTGATAATGTACCTACTACTTCATTAAACAATTGAGTACCAGCATCACTATCCATATCTGCTAAATCAAATACTGGAGCATCAGCAACCAAATACTTAGCAGGAACAAAATTCTTAACAAATAAGACTGGATCAACGATTTTTAATGAATACGTTCCTCTTGTCACTGCCCCAACTTGTGCATTTAAATACGCATCATCCCAATAAATTTCTGATTGAGTACCAAAACGATTATTAGGAATTTCCTTTAAATTCACATAAAAAGCAAGTTGTTCACTACCAGGTTGACCTCCGAATTTAAATCTATCCCAAGATTGACCAAAAGTAGAAGATAGAATTCCATCTCCAGAGAACATTGACTTAGAATTTGGATCATCACTTCTAAATTCAAATCCTCCTGCTTCTGCAATAACACCAGTAATTTGCCCATCTTGTAATGTAACTAAAGCACATCCTTCTGGTACAATAATCTTACTACCATTAGTAATAATATTATCTGATCCTTTTGTATTAGATCCTCGATCATTATTGGTACCTTGTGGTACTGCTCTAAACAAGGCTGCTGTTTCTGGAACACCTGGCATTGGCTTATAAAAATCTTTCCATTGATCAGCAAATGCACCACCTATGGCACCAGAAAATGCTTTAATAAAACCCATAAATTCATCCCTCTCTTTTTAAGCATTTTTTCGAATAGAATCTAACCATATACTTTGTTTTTTATAACAAACTTTACTCCTATTCTTCTTCATTATAGCATATGACTTAGAAAAAAATAACTATTTTTCATCTTTTTCAAAAAAAGAAAAACTACAAATATTTTTACTTGTAGTTTCCTTTTTTTCTAAATTAAATACAATCTATACAATTTCAAAAAATTCGTACTAATTATCGATAACGCAATAAATTTGATCATTATAGTATGAATTAGTACTTTACTTTTTGTCTTTGGCTTGTGCTTTCCTGTTCAATTACAGAATCAATAGCTTGATTAATATTTTCCTTATACAACAACAGTACTCTTTTCATTGTCTCCAAAACTCCTTCTTTTTCTATTCCTAAAAAGTTAGCAATCGCCTCAGTAGAAAAGTATTTTCCATCAACATAACCAAGTTTTAACGAAACAATAATGGCTTCCTTTGCGGATAAAGTATCTACCATTTGCTGAAAAGTTGGCATCTTTAAGAAATCTAATATCTTTTGATAATCCTGTTTTTCTATATCTATAGCTTCTTTTGATAATCTGGTTGCATTTATCCCCTTAGGTGATTCGTCTTTAGTTACTAAATCTTTTTTTACTCGAGCTTCTTCTACAACTGATACCTCGTCTTTTGAAGTTGTAGGTTCCACCACTTTAACTAAGGATTGACTTTCGGTATTTTCTAATTCTTGATGTTCAGAAGGTTTTCTTTTATTCGTTTTCTTTTTTTCTTTAAATAACACTCTTTTATTATTCGCCGGATCTTTATACAATTCTTTAAAATTTTCAATATTTTCTAAAGATTGACTAGGATCATCTGTATAATCAGCAAATAATTGTATTCCATTAAACGTTCTTAATCGCTTTAATCCTAATAATTCGATTTGTCTTACTCTTTCATCTGATATATGATATCGTTCACTAAGTTCCCGAAAAGTCCACTTTTTATCCCCATTTAATCCATATCGTAATATAATAATTTCTTTTTCTCGGGGCTTTAACTTAGCTTGTTGAAATAAACTATTGATCTGAGCAGGTAACAAATTTAAAATAGCACGATCATCCACAGTATTTTCACGAGTAGAAACAGAGGATTCTAATTCTATTTCATCGACACCATCAACATTGTCACTATCCTTATCATGATTAACAAACGTATTTAAACTAATCACACCTAAAGTTAACTTGTCAAGTTCTATCGCTTCCGCAACCGGTATTTCTAATTTAGCAGCAACTTCTTCTATTGTCGGATCCTGTCCAATTTCTAATTTTAACTGTGCACGCACTTTCTTGTATGCGGATATTTTTTGATTTTTCCATACCGGTATTCTAATATCATTCCCTTTATTATATAGTGCTCGAAGCACAGCCTGTTTAATCCACCAAATAGCATAGACAGAAAGTGGGAACCCCTTCTCTACATCAAATCTATCAATTGCCATCATTAATCCAATATTTCCTTCTTGGATTAAATCTAAAAATTCCATACCTCTATCTCTAAATCTTTTCGTAATGGAAACAACCAGCCGTAAATTACACTCTACCAACCGTTCTTTAGCCTTAATATCCCCTTCTTTTACCCGATAAGCAAGAAATGATTCTTCTTCTTTAGTTAGCAGAGGATACTTACCAATTTCTCTCAAATACATAGCAACGCTATCAGTAATATTTCCTTCTCCATTAAAGTCAATTTCTGGGGTAAATTTCTTTTCAATATTATTGATCAAACAATAACAATCTATCATAAATAAAATATTTGTATCGTTTAATACTTCGTCCCCATTCCCCGATATAAATTCTTCTCGATATTCTTTAAAAATCCTCTCTACACTTTGCCATAATTTTTTGTTTTCCTCTATAATTTTCATCATCATATCAGGATTAGGTAAATAATTATACTGAGTAAAAAATAAAGATAATTTTTCTAAATTACCTAATGCATCATCTACAGTACGATGCCCCTTAAACCTCTTGGCAATATAAGCTTTTACAATATCAAAAGCACTTTTTTCATCAAGTAATTTTTTCTCTCCCTGACTCAATAAAAAGTTATTTACTTTTTCTTTTAGTTCATCTAAATCAATTTCTTCTTCCACTTTTATTTCTGTTTCTAAAAAAGAAAAAATCTCTTCGGTAGTAATTCCCAAATAATCTACTTTTTTTATTCTACCAACAATATATGGTTTAAGTTTATGATATATAATGTCTTTATTCACGATGATCTCCTATCTGTTTAGTTAGTGTTAACCTGTTTTCGTTTTCTCGTTCTTGTTTTTCATTTTCTATTTGCTGAAAGAAATCATCAACAATCACAAAAACAAGAGAAATTTCTTCTTCGTCTAATTCTGGTTCCCTAAAATTAAATTCCTGAAATAATCTTTTGATTCTAGTAATAAAATCATCCTTATAATCATCTGGTATCAATAAATATAAAGCATGTAATGGAATAAAAGACAAATCAATTTTTTCTTCTTGCCTTATCTGTTCACAAAGCAAATACCAGACGTCGTAGGCAATTCCGGCAAGAAACTCGTCAATATAAGAAACCATCCAATTTTTTAACATGTCTTTCTGTCTAATAGAGTTAGCATGATTAATGAGCTCATGAGACAACAAACTATTTTTAGCTTGTTCTGGATAAAAAAAGCCATATTCTAAAACTGGAGATAAAAATGTTTGTTCACAACACCACATTTTGATTTGTAAATTTTTTTCTGGTTCGACTTGATCAATAAAACTTTTCGTAACAGAAAATTGAAGGAACTCAAAATCATTAAAAACTACATGAGTAAAGATATTCTCCCCGATACACTCATCCAGTACTTTAGTTTCTCTAGAACCCACCTCATCCATAATCTCATGATAAGGCAAAAACAAATACGAATCTCGACTAGTTAACCTAGATTCTATTCTGCCCATAATAGAAGATTTTTTAATTTCTTCTTCAGAATCTACTGTTGAAGGTTTTTGATAAAAGCTATCTAACTGATAAATAAGATTTCGATAATCTACTGAGTCAGTTTTTAACTGAGCGTATAGTTTTTGTTCTTGATCTACCGCAATACGTAAAATTTCTTTAATCTCTTGATAGATACTACTATCTTCTGGATAATAAATTAAACGATGATAAATATCCCAAATCACTTCGTCGATTCTGTATATTCTTTGTCCTAAAGTTTCCATTCTGTCTTCACTTCCTAATGATATCTAATGCTTCTTCTACAGTTTGTTCAAAATGATTTAAATTCACTGAAAGCCAAACAATATCTTTAAACTGATGATTGAAAAAAGTATACTGTCTTTTAGCATAACGCCTAGAATTTTGTTTTATCTTCTCTATGGCTTCTTCTTTTGAACATTCTCCATCGAAATAGGAATATAACTCTTTATAGCCAATTCCTGTTAGTAGGGCTTTACTACGAAGATTTTGATCATAAAAAGATCTTGCCTCTTCGATCACCCCTTCTTCTACCATTTGATCTACTCTTTGATTGATTCGTTGATATAAAACATCCCGATCGAGAGTCAAACCAATGATCTTAAAGTCATATAAAGGTTGATCCCCTTTTTTCTCTTCTACAGTTCCATTTTCATAGCGTTCTAATAAACGTTGAAGTCGTCTTTGATTATGTAAATCTACATCAATATGATCAGTATACTGATGAAGCTTAGTAATAAGTTCTTCAGTAGACAAATTCTCTTTTCCGGTCTTTTCTTCCTTAGGAAAACGGTAATCAAATAAAGCTGCTTTCAAATAAAGTCCTGTCCCGCCAACTAAAATAATATTTTTCCCACGAGAAGAAATTTCTTTTATCTTCTTCCGACAATCCTTTTGATAATCATAAACCGTATAGATATCTTCCGGATCAACGATATCAAACAAATGATGAGGAATACCTTCCTTTTCCTCTTCTTTGATTTTAGCGGTCGCAATATCTAAATGACGATAAACTTGCATACTATCCGCATTGATAATTTCAGCATTTAACTTTTTCGCAAGCTCAACACTTAACTTTGTCTTGCCAACCCCTGTTGGTCCCACAATACAGATAATCATAAAAAATCACGATCCCGATGATAAAGAGCATAAAACGTATCTCGATGTTGTCTATGCTTAATTTTCCGTAGTTGAATCTTGTGATCACTTTTATGAATAATAGCCTCAAGTTCTTTCAACTGTTTCATATTCTCTTGAAAAAATAAAGAATCTTCACTATCGCATACCCCTACAATAAAACTTCCACGATGTAGTAATTCATGAATGATACTTTCAGTATCTTCATAAACACCATTACTAATATAACAAGTAGAAGAAGAAAGTATCACTTCCGGATCTAAAGGTTTTCGAATAACCAACTTCCCGTATGAGGAAACAAGGATATTAGAATTAGGTTGTTCCAAATAAGAAGATACACTGTATTCATCGTGAATCACCGTTTCTAAAAGATGATCACTATCCTTAAGTAAATGATATCTACGAATTCCTTTCGCAAAAGAAATGTTATTTTTAGTTTGTTTTTGTAAAAACATAAGATATTCATTTAAAATAGAAGGTATTGCGGTTCTAAGATAATAAGAGTATAAACTCGGATCATGTTTCACTTCTCGCACAAAGCGTTTTAATAATTCTTGTTCCATAAAAAATTCTCCCTACATCGATCGTTTAAATAATTTTTCTAAATCATACTTAGAATAAGTAATAATTGTCGGTCTTCCGTGTGGACAAGTAAACGGATTTTCACAATCACGAAGACGTTCTAATAATACTTCCATATCTTTTTGCATGATATGATCATTCGCTTTAATCGACGCTTTACAAGCAACCGTTGCGGCGATATGATGGAGAAATTTCTCCATTTGAAAGTCTTCTTGAGTAATAATAATATCGATAATTTGTCGAACAGCTTGTTCTGTTTTAGCTTTTGTCAACCAAACAGGTAAAGAACGAATCACAATCGTTTGAAATCCAAATTCTTCATATCCAAATCCTATCTTGTCTAAAAGAGAAAAATTTTGTTTCAAAATCAAGTATTCATTCGTCGGAAACTCCAAAGTAATCGGTACCAACAAATCAGTAACTACTCGTTCGGGATTAGCTAATTCTCGTAAATAATACTCGTAATTAATTCGCTCATTCGCCGCATGCTGATCGATAATAAACATCCCATCTTCATTCTCGGCAATAATATACGTTCCATGAACTAAACCAACTGGATACATCTTTTTAATTCTCTCTTTTGAAGTAACTGAAGAGTTTTCCTCTTGTCGAAGGGAAGAAGAATCTTCGCTTTCCGTTTTATCTAATGAAGAATAAGAAGTTGAAGGTTCCCTCGCTTCGAAATCTAAAGTCATCTTTTCAAATTCTTGAAACTCTTGTTCTTTTTGTTGAACATCAAATTCCTGAATACTTCCTGGTGTATAATTGGTACTAATTATCGTCTTTCCATTCTCTTCTACTTTTGTTTCCAAAGAAGCATCAGGAATTAATGTTAATTTTTCTAATTGCTTAGTAATAATTTCCGTAACTAGTTCCTTTAATGTATCCATCTTCGAAAACTTAATATCCATCTTCGTCGGATGAATATTCACATCGATTAAAGCGGGATCTACTTCGATCTGTAAAACAATAATCGGAAATTTATCGGGTGGGGTATAGGTATGATAACTATCGGTAATCATTCGAATTAACTCATGATTTTTAATCACTCTACCGTTTACTAAAGTCGTAATCGCATTTTTATTACTCTTCATCACTTCAGGATAAGAAATATAACCATGAATTTCATAATCGTTATTTTCTCCTTGAACTTCAATCATTTTTTTCGTTACCGCTAATCCATAAATATCATGAATCACTTTAAGTAGTCGTCCACTACCATCCGTATTGAGTAAAGTTTTCTCATTATTAGTCAAAATAAACTTAATATCGGGAAAACTTAGCGCCATTTTATCTACATACTCACTAATATAAGCAAGTTCTGTATACAAACTCTTTAAATACTTTAAACGAACTGGAGTATTATAAAATAAATCTTCAACAATAATACTAGTCCCTTCTCTTAGATCACAAGAAGAAACACTTAACATCTTTCCCCCATTAATAATGACTTCCGTACCACTCACACCATCAGAAGTTCTTAATGTAACATGAGACACACTCGCAATCGAAGGAAGTGCTTCCCCACGAAAGCCTAAACTATCAATATTAAACAAGTCATCTACCGCTTTTAATTTAGAAGTCGCATGTCTAGAAAAGGCCAACACCGCATCTTCTTTATCCATGCCAATTCCATTATCTGTAACCTTAATCTTTTTAACTCCAGAATCTTCTAAATCAATCTTAATGACTGTACTCTTCGCATCGATCGCATTTTCTACCAATTCCTTAACGACATTCATGCATTTTTCGACAACTTCTCCTGCCGCAATCTTGTTCGCTAGAACCTCATCCATTACCCTTATTTTACTCATTACTTACTTCCTCTCATCAATCTTTACTTTCAACATTGGTTTTTCTTTATGATAAATCATATTATGAAGCATCACGCTTTCCGCAAATTTCTGTTGAATAAATTCTTCATTATTTTCTGTTCCTTTAGCTAGTTCCTCAGGATGATATTGATAATAGTGATAAGCTGCATGAAACCCTAATTGATAGAAATTATCAAAAGAAAGTTCCGTATCAGAGATTTGAAGACGAACCCCACTTTTCTCTGATAATCGTACAGCTTTTCCTTCTAAAAAGCCTAACTTATAATGTAAATAATCGATAATAGGTTGATTTTCAAAAACGACAGAAGAATTACGCTTACCTTCTAGTTCACGAAGTTTAACATAACACGAAAGTAACTCATTATCCGTAATAAAACTAGTACGAAGTAAAAATTGATGAGTAAAGTCAGGTGCTTGTTGATTCAAATACGGATAAAGTGGTTCCAAATGAGTAAGATAACATCCTTCCTTCTTAGAAAGCTTCTTATCCTCATATAAACCTAAGACTTGACCAAACGAAGAAAAATGAGGAAATAAAGAGTAAGAATAAAAGGACATGTTTTGATGTCTTTCTTCTCTAGAGCGAAAAAACGCGCCAACTAAATCCTCTTCTACTCCGACAATTACTTTATGAGGAAATAAAGAAAGTTTACCTTTCTTAGAAACCAAAACATCTCCTACATATAGATCACTTAAATTATATACTGCTGACATATAAATTCCCCCTACTAACAGTTCCTTCTAATAGTTTTTTATCATATCATAATTCCTTTAAATATTCAAAGAATTTTACCGCAACATCATGATTTAATACCGTTTCTAATTCTTCTAATGATGCTTCTTTCATTTTCTTTAACGAACCAAACTTTTTCAAAAGGGCATGTTTTCGTACTTCGCCAATACCAGGCGCCATATCTAAAAGAGAAGCAAGAGCACCCTTACTTTTAATATTACGATGATAACTAATCGCATAACGGTGAACCTCATCTTGAATTCGGTTAAGGAACAAAAATAAATGACTATCTTTAGGTAACGGAATTTCTTTTAAATCTTGATTCACTAATACACTCGTCTTATGTTGATCATTTTTCTTTAATCCCGCAATCGGAATGTTTAAATGAAGTTCATCAATAACCTCTTTAGCTGCTGTAATCTGTAATTCACCACCATCGACTAAAATCAAATCAGGAGCGACAAATTCTTCCATTAATACTCGAAAATATCGTCGATAAATTACTTCTTTCATCGCAGATAAATCATCTTTTACTTCCGTTGAAATTTTAAATTTACGATATTCGTTCTTATTCGGTAAGAAATGATCAAAGACAACCATTCCCCCAACATAGAAAGTACCAAATAGATGTGAGTTATCAAATGCTTCTATTCGCTCTAATTTAGAAAGAGAAAGTAATTCTCTTAACTCTTCTTCTGCCTGTAAACGGTTTGTCTCTTCTCGCTCGATATTTTCATATTTTTCCGTCAAAGAAACTGTCGCATTTTCACAAGCTAAATTCAAAAGATTTTTTAATGCTCCTCGTTTAGGAATTGAAACTTTTCGTTCTAAATATTCACTAAGTAACTCACTATTCACACAATCAGGAACCAAAATCTCCTTAGGTAAAAGATGATTCTTTTCATAGAATTGAATAATATAATGAGTCAAATCTTCTTCCAATTGATCAACACTATTAAAAATATCGTTTTGTCTTCCAAACAACAATCCTTCACGAATAAAAAATACCGTTACAGAAAGATAATTCTTATCTTGATAAAAACCAAATAAATCAAAATTATAATTCTTATTTAAATCAATTTTTTGTTTCGTTAACGTAATATCAATATCATTTAACATATTCTTTAACTCTAAAGCTTTCTCAAAATTCAAAGCTTCACTTGCCCGTTCCATATCTTCTTTTAACCGTTTAATAATAATTTCGTTATTCCCTTTTAAAAAAGAAATAATCTCTGCCATCATCTCTTTTTGTTTCTGTTCATCTACTTCTTTTTGACAGTAACCTAAACATTCTCCAATATGATAATAAAGACATACTTCTTTCTTTAAATTCTCACACTTTCTAAGTGGATAAATACGATTCAACATATTTACTGTTTTACGTGCCGCTCCTACATTAGGAAAAGGACCAAACAAACGACTTTTATGACGTTTACGATTGACATTACGAACAATTCTTAAACGAGGATATTTTTCATCAGTAAGTTCGATATAAGGGTAACTCTTATCATCTTTAAGTAAAATATTATATTTAGGATTATACTTCTTAATCAACGTGATTTCCAAGATTAAAGATTCTAATTCCGTTGAAGTAACAATGTATTCAAAATCAACGATATCGGCAACCAACATCGCTGTCTTTCCTGTCACTAATCCTGTAAAATAACTTTTTAACCGGTTTTTTAAATTTTTTGCTTTCCCTACATAGATAATTATCCCGTCCTTATTTTTCATCTGATAACTACCTGGTAATTCTGGTACTAGTTTCAATTTCTCCCGGATATGTTGTTTTATCTCTTCACTCATGTTACGGTCTCCTCATTTCTAATTCCACTTAGATTATAACATATTTTAGTTCAATTCATAAACTAAACCTCATATTATTTAAAAGGGATAAATATGATTAAAAAAAGTATTTTCATTCTTTGTATCATCACTACTTGCCTCATCACCACTAAACTAGTTACACAATATTTTTCTCATGAAGAAAAAGAGAAAGAAATTATTACTATCGTCGAAGATAAACCAGATGCGGTAATCAGTATCCATTACCCGAAAACCAATATCAAAGAACTAGATAGAGAAATTGAAAGTGATATTGTGAAACAGTACATGACTTTTTCTAAAGAGTATGGAAACAGTGATTATTTGATGGATAGAGATGAATTAAATATCGATTACCAATATTATAAAACCAAAAATAACTATATCAGTGTAGCGCTTACTGTCTATGTCGATAGTTATAAGCTTCAATATCCGACTTGGTCGGTAATTACCTACAATTTTGATGGAAATAAAAAAGAAAAGTTACAGCTATCTGATTTCTTTTCGGATGAAGAATTGACAAAATTAAGTCAAAAAATTAAGAACATGATGTTAGAAAAATATCGGAATTGTATTATTATTGAAAATTTAGAACAATTATTGACTCATGGATTTTCTAATTACCCCTATTTTTCCTTCGATCAAGAGAATTTCTATTTCTATTTTCCGGAAGAAAAATTAGCGAGTGATTATCATGAAATGATTACCATTTCTATTCCTCAAGCTGAACTATCTTCCACTATACCTTTAATCTTTTCCCAACCGGAAGAAGAGACAATTTCTATCAGTAAACAACAGCAATCAGCAATCGATCCAACAAAACCCGTTGTGGCACTGACCTTTGATGATGGCCCCAGTCGTTATACAGAAGAAATTCTAGAAATATTAAAGAAAAATGAAGTATGTGCTACTTTCTTTGTATTAGGAAACAAAGTAGAAGATTACCAAGAAGTATTAAAGAAAAGTATAAGTTATCAAAATGAATTAGAGAATCATTCCTATAATCATAAATGGTTAAGTCGTCTTCCCATCAATAGTTTAAAAGATCAAATTGAAAAAACACAGCAAATCTTACAAGAAACGCTTTCTTATCAACCAAAGTATCTTCGTCCAACATATGGTTCCGTCAATGACAGAATCCGTAAGAATACTGATTTAAAAATCATTCTTTGGACAGTAGATACTAAAGATTGGAAAATAAAAAATGTCGATCGCATCATCGAAAAAGCAACGACCAACATCGAAGATGGCGATATCATCTTAATGCATGATATCTTTGAACGTAGTAGCCAAGCCTTAGAAAAAATTATTCCCATTTTAAAAGAACAAAGCTTTCAATTTGTGACGATAAGTGAGTTAGAAGAAGTAAAAAAAATAAGAGGATATATCGATACAGACAATTAAAAAGAGCATTTACCTTTAATCAGTAAATAGCTCTCATTATTTATTCATTTACAATATATTTTATTCAATCACATAAGGATTCGATGCTGTTCCATCACCTGATATAGCAGTAGTTCCTGCTTTTAGAGAAATAGCTGGGCGAACGGCTAATACGGTATTTGAATTCCAATTACTTAACGAAAGTGAATCTCCCATATAAAAGTTACCTGCATTGGTCGAAAAGTTTCTTTTGGATTTTTACCCACAATTATTTTCTTTATCTATTTTATTTTTCTTTGGAAATAACCCGATATTTATCATCTCCTCACTATTTTATCAAAAAAAGTAAACATACCTTTCATGTTTACTTTTTCCTTACAGTTTTATTAACAATAATATTACTTATTTTTAATTATTAATTTTTACCTAATATTTATAACATATTTTTGTTCATCAAATTCTAAAGTTAAAGATAATGAATCGGTTCCATTAGCAACTTCTTCTGGAATTAGAAAAGCAATAATGCACTCCAATGGCTCATCAAAAGGAGATAATTCAGGGATACTATTTACCCATGAACCACCCTCAATTTCTTGACCATTTTTATCATAGATACCATATACATGATACCAAGTTTTGCCAGCACTAAATTTATAGCCTTCTCCATAATTAAGTGTTGCATTTATGTAAGAATCAACAGGTTCTATAGTATTTTTTCCTATATTTTCTACAGTAAAATGTGCAAGTCCATTTACATATCCATCTTTCGTATATTCATAATTATCTCCTAATTTATAAGATCCTTCACCTAAATCATCTGTAGGAGTCTCAAACTCAGTAAAAGTCACGGCCAAATTTGTACCTTCAATTCTTTCATTTATGTTTGCCATTCTTTCATCTACACCAGTTGAATTAGTATTTTCGTCTTTACTAACATTACAACCAACCAGCAATAAACATAAGCAAATTAATAATATTACACTAAAATAATTTTTTCTCATAATACACCTCTCTAATACTATTTTACATAACTTTTTAATATCAAATTAATTAATTTTTAACTTACTATTGTTAATTATTTTACCAAATTATCTCTCACTTATTGATGTAACATATCCATTTTTAAAATATATGTACCCTTTATCGTTATAAACCCATTGTTCTGTTGTTCCCCAAGAATAAGTATCTTTATTAATTTTATCTGGAGAACCCCAAGTTGATGATCTTACTTGTGAAGCAGTCATTCCTATCTTAGGATCTGATTTTGTAGATTGCTGTTCTTGTTCTTCCTTTTCTTTTTCTGCTTCTTCAATTGCTTTATCTACTATTGGATAAAAAATATCATTTTTATATTTTATATA
>OGQX01000482.1_pt1 | contig 44242 bp, 39 predicted proteins | sample 1553291 | NCBI WGS metagenome assembly OGQX01 (sample SAMEA2580030, study PRJEB22360) | human gut metagenome | biome: human gut; feature: human-associated habitat; material: faeces | place: Denmark | collected 2008/2010
TAAGACTTTACGCCCTTCATGATTGCCGTATCACTCGAAATGTCGGATGAACCGGATTTTTGACCTATATCAATAAAGTGTGTGCGCACACAACAACTTTTCAGCCCAGAAGCGCGGAACAATCGTTTGCACAGCAGCCACCGAGGAATATGATGCCAAGACCGCCATTGAAGACAACAGAAAAAGACCGGAACAAACAAAAAAGACCATGCCCCGATGCTCTCCGCAGCGTCCTACACCTTATTATATATATAGGACACAATGAAAAGCTTCGGGGCATGGCCCAAAAGATATGCTGTCGGCTTACTTCCAGTCGGGGACTTTCTGTCCCTTGGGATAGAAGGCAGCCAGCTTGACGTCGAAGATCAGCGTGGAGTAGGCAGGGATCGCGCTCTGTGCACTTTCGCCGTAGCCAAGAGTATAAGGGATATATACCTCCCAACGGTCACCGACATGCATGTTTTGCAAAGCTGTCGAGAAACCGTCAACAACAGCGCTGACAGCAAACTTTGTCGGCGTGGCCTCATCCATGGAGACGGCATGACCCAAAGAAGAGTCAAACTGATAGCCGTCGGGATAACTGGCAGAGGGGATCAGCCGACCGGTATAGTGCGTCCGCACAGTGTCGGTATAGATGGGGCTGACCGTTCCGGTTCCCGTCTCTTTGACGTGGACGATGATATAGTCGGTGTTCTTGGACTGCAATGAATCCTCAAGGCTCCAGTTCTTGATGATCTTCCAATTGGCGTTGCCAGCCTTGACGCTGTCCTGCGCCTTGGCGTAGAGAGCGTCCCAATAAGTCGTGTTCTTACTCTGCCAATCGTCAAACTCCGAGCCGGTATCGTCGCTCTCCGAACAGGCGGCAAGTAGCATGCTGCCTGCCACAACGGCAAGCAGAGCCCCACTCCATTTTCTGATGACGCGCTTGATGCTGATGTTCATTCTTTACTTGTTGTGTGATTACTTGTCAAGACCCTCAATCTCCTTGCTGAGTTTCTTCAGCACGCTGGTGATGCTCACGCGGTCCTCAATGATCTCGCGCAGCTTCTCCACAGGCACACGCTCCTGCTCCATCGAGTCGCGATAGCGCAGGGTGACGGTGTTGTCCTCCAGAGTCTGTCCGTCAACGGTGACGCAGAACGGTGTGCCGATGGCATCCTGGCGGCGATAACGCTTGCCGATAGAGTCCTTAGCTTCGATATGTGTGGTGAAGTGGAACTTCAGGTCGTTGACAATCTCCTGTGCCTTCTCGGGCAGACCGTCCTTGTTGACAAGCGGCAGCACGGCGCACTTGATAGGAGCCAAAGCCTCGGGCAGGTGCAGCACGACACGGCTGGAACCATTCTCAAGCTTCTCCTCCTCGTAAGAGTGGCACATGACGCTGAGGAACATACGGTCTACGCCGATAGAGGTCTCCACGTCGTAGGGTACGTAGCTCTCATTGGTGTCGGGATCGAAGTAGCGCATCTTTGTGCCGCTGAACTTCTCGTGCTGGCTCAGATCGTAGTTGGTACGGCTGTGGATACCCTCGACCTCCTTGAAGCCGAACGGCATCTTGAACTCGATGTCAGTGGCAGCGTTGGCGTAGAAGGCGAGTTTCTCGTGGTCGTGGTAACGATAGTTGTCGTTGCCCATGCCCAAAGCCTCGTGCCAGGCCAAACGGGCTTTCTTCCAATATTCAAACCACTTCATCTCGGTGCCGGGCTGACAGAAGAACTGCATCTCCATCTGCTCGAACTCGCGCATACGGAAGACGAACTGACGGGCAACGATCTCGTTGCGGAAAGCCTTACCGATCTGTGCGATACCGAACGGCAGCTTCTGACGCGTGGTCTTCTGCACGTTGAGGAAGTTGACAAAGATACCCTGGGCTGTCTCCGGACGGAGGTAGACCTTGCTCGTGGCACCGGCTGTGGAACCGAACTCTGTGGAGAACATCAAGTTGAACTGACGCACGTCGGTCCAGTTCTTCGTACCACTGATAGGATCTACGATACCCTCGTCAAGGATGATCTGCTTGAGCTCTTCAAGGTTGGGTCCCTGCATGGCCTCGGTGTAGCGGGCATGGAGGTCATCACGCTTCTTCTGATGCTCAAGGACACGCGGATTGGTCTCGCGGAACTTCTTCTCGTCGAAGGCATCGCCGAACTTCTTGGCAGCTTTCTTCACCTCCTTGTCGATCTTCTCCTCATACTTGGCGATCTGATCCTCGATGAGCACATCGGCACGATAGCGCTTCTTCGAGTCGCGGTTGTCGATGAGCGGGTCGTTGAAAGCGTCGACATGACCACTGGCCTTCCATACGGTCGGGTTCATGAAGATGGCAGCGTCAATGCCCACGATATTGTTGTGAAGAAGCACCATGCTGTCCCACCAGTACTTCTTGATATTGTTTTTCAATTCTACACCGTTTGGTCCGTAATCATAGACGGCTGCGAGTCCGTCAGGATAGATGTCTGAACTGGGGAATACGAAACCATATTCCTTGCAATGACTCACAATCTTCTTGAAAACATCTTCTTGTGCCATAATTCTATTACTTTCTAATAAATTATACTTTCGTGCAAAGTTACTGCTTTTTCTTCAAAATACTCTTTCCAAGAGCGTTAAATATCAGGAAAAGGAAAAAATCCTAACCAGCGAACGCCGGTTAGGATTTCTTCATTTGTGCGCCTGACAGGACTTTATCCCCGATGAAAACAAAGGAAATTAAAAGTAATGAAAAACGCACAAATTGTTTATTTTGAGTGAATTATAAATTTCGGCGGAAATTAAAAATAATATCCGATATGTTTGGAGAAACGGAAAATTGTATGTAACTTTGCATGTAGTTTATTGATTTAATTATGGACACATTCAAACACAACCCGGAATCCGCATGCCGCATCATCCATCGGTGCGGTACAAAGATGCGCATTTTCAGCCAAACGGCGGAATCCGTGCCGGGTTATTTTGAATCTTTTAAGTTGATGCGATATGGAAAGAATCAAATTCACAATCAAATTCCGTTTGGAACAACGCAAGGATTCAGCCGGACAAATCATCGTTGCGAACGTTCCTATTAACGCAAATATTACGTTTTGCGGCAAACGTGTGGTGTATTTCACCGGGCATCGTATTGATGCCGGCAAATGGTCGGATGATAAGCAAGAAGTGAAACGTTCCGCCGTGAACAAAGCCGGCAAAGCCGCATCCGAAATCAACGCCGATTTGCGCCGCATCCAAACGGCGGTTGAAAACGTGTTCGCACGATTGGCGGCGATGGATAGAAAACCCACACCGGAGGTCGTGCGCACGGAATTACGAACCGAATTGGGCGATACACCCACATCCCGGAAAACTGTAATTGAATACCTGGAACAATACATGGATGAAGCCGGGCGCAACCGGCATTGGACTGAATCGAACCGCAAGAAATACGGCACGTTCAAAGCACATCTAAAAGAGTTTGCACCCCGGAATTTCTATTTTGAGGACATCACAAAGAAATTCTTATCGGATTTCGTTGATTTCCTTATCGGATTGGGTTTGCGCAATTCGACAACACGCAAGACCATCGGTTATTTCACGTATTTCCTTAATTGGGCATCGGATGAGGGTTACAACACAAACATGGAATATTCGAAATTCAGAGTGAAGTTAACCACCACTTTGAACAAGTCGAACGTGTTCGCATTGAGTGTTGAAGAATTCATCCATCTATATGAAATGCCGATTGACAACGAAAAGTTGGAACGTGTCCGGGATGTGTTTTGCTTTTGTTGCTCAACATCGTTGCGTTATTCCGATGTGCGTGCGCTTAAATGGTCGGACATCAAAGATAAGTACATCGAAATAACAACTCAAAAAACGCACGAAACGTTGCGGATTCCGTTGATTCGATACGCCGTTGAAATTCTGCATAAATACGAACCGAACAAAGGTGTGACCGAACACGCATTGCCGGTAATATCGAATCAGAAGAACAACGATTATCTGAAAGAATTGGGTAAACTCGCCGGATTCGATGAAACGCAAACAAAGGTGTATTACATCGGCGGCGTGCGCAAGGAAGAAACGAAACACATGTGGGAAGTGTTGACATCGCACGTTGCACGCAAAACGTTCGTTACATTGGGTTTGGCGTGTGGCATCCCGGCGGAAGTCGTTCGTTCGATAACCGGACATAAAACCGCCGCCGTTATGGATAGGTACGTGAAATTCAACATGGATGAAATCGCAACGCAAATGAAGAAGATGAACGGCATGGAACAACCGGAAGTAACGGAAACCATCTTCAATTTCCATCCATCGGTCGAAGAACTGCATGAACTGAATGTGTCCGGCGATGTCGAAACCTATTTGAACACCATCGGACATTCCCAGGAACGTGCGAAACGTGACATCGTGGCATTGTACATCATCCGCAAGGATTTCGAACACGCCGCAATCTATATGAACCAATTAAGAACGATGTGACATGATGCGGTATAAGTTATATTTAGGCGGCAATCCGAACATGCCGGATGCCGCCGCATCGTTCGACATCATGGAACGATACATCATGCAACCCGGTTGCGATGTGCGTGTTGTCAATGCTTACAAACGTGGGTATTACGAAAACGACATGCCGCCGAAATTGATGCGTGAATACCTGGATGAAATCCGGTCGTGCAACATCTTTTGTTGGATGGATGGTTGGATGGATTCCGACCAATCGTTTTTCGATTATGCGGCGGCGCACAAGGTCGTAACGATGAACCCCCATACCGGCATGATGTACGAATCAGAATCGCACATCAACGCAACCATCGAAACGATGTTGGATTTCATCGTGCCGGCATTGAGGGAAACGCAATGCGGATTCAATGAAATGCGTGGTCGTAATGGTCGAAAGGAATGTATTTACGCACGAATGATAATTGCACGCATTGCCGCCGATTTGAACATCGTTGATGCCGATGTTGCGGAATTGCTGCAAGTAGACCGCCGGTCGGTTATCAATTTGCGAAACCGGTTCGATGATGCCACATCATTGGACATGCACGGAAAGCCGTATGAAGAAGAATTCGCCGGGTTGTGGAATCGGATTCCGCATCCATCAAAGGAACAACGGCGCAACCGGGTTGAAGTAATAACCGACATTCGGCGTGCGATTGAAAAGATTGAGAAATGAACCGGCATACGACCGGCACACCATCATCATTTCAAAACATATAGAAGAAATTATTTATCTTTATGGCATCAGTTTTGTGCATGATTTCGTGTGCCGAACACGATGCCGACATTGCACCATCATCGGATGATATGGTGCAAGTGCAATTCAACGTTCAAACGTTGGATGTTGACAACGAACCGATGCACGCCGGCAAACGTGCCGCATTGCATGCACCTGGAACACGTGCCGCCGAAACGGATGCAACGCCGTTGACGGACAAAGCGAATAAGATTCAATACATCATCATCAACACCGAAACCGGCAAATCGTATGAGGGAACGCAAACCGCATCGGATGCCGGCAACGATTTCGGCACAATCAAAGTTTGGATTCCCGGCGGAACGTACAAAGTGTTTTTCGCCGCATTTAACGAATCCGGCGATTGCACCGGCATGTTGCATTATCCGATAAGTAGCGACCGCAAGATTGTTCCGAAAATCAAAGCGAATTGCGATGCGTTTTCGTACATGAACACATCCATGAAGATAACCACCGAAACGAATTCCGTTGATGTTGCGTTGAATCGGTGTGTTGGCAAAGTAACGTTGCGATTAACTGACAATTTCCCGGATGAAATCAAACGTGTGCATGTCTATTGGTTGGCATGCACGCAAATCGAAATGGAATCCGGGAAAGTAGCCGGATATGAAAACGTTGATGCCGATTTGGTCGTAAAAAACGGCGTTGTGGATGAATTGTCTTACTTTGCGATGCCGGATGATTACGACATGAAGTTGACAATGTACGATGCCGATGATGCCGAAATCGGCGAAACGCATGTCAAATTCCAAATCATCAAAAAACCGCCGGACAATCATTCACGGCAATCTATTGGATGTTATCAAGCAAAAGCCGTTCACCATCACAATTTCGGATGATTGGGGGACGGATGTGGATGTGCCGTTGAAGTAACAACCAGGAACAAAGAACAATCATTGATGGTGTGTCCGGTCGTGCCGGATGTGTCCGCAAGGGTGCGAAACCTTTGCGGATTTTTTTGTGGGTGTGAAAAAGGGTGTGAAATTGGTTCGGTTCGATTTACTTGCATTGCGTTTCGTTTCGCCGTAACTTTGCATCAGAAACAAAAACGATAAAATCAAATAGATATGAACACGACAATTCTTCAAGTTGACAAAAACGATTTGCGTGACATCGTGCGTGAAATGGTCGAAGAATTCACCATCAAACATGATGATGATGTTGCAACCGCAAAACACGCCGCCGATGATGTCTTAATTTACGGCATCAAAGGATTGGCGAATTATCTTCAAGTGTCCATCCCCACCGCACGCAAATTAAGGGATGCGAAATTGTTTCCGCAATACTCGCATGGACATGTTATCATCTTCAAGGCATGCGAAGTGTTGAACGGCATGGGAAAACGTAAACGATAAATCATTGTGCGTTATGGATGAATTCACATTTGACCCCCTGGATGGTGTGCGTTACGATTCAACGTTACGTGCCGTTTACGACCGGTTAACCGCCGGCGATAAGCTGACATCATTGCACGCCGTGAAATCTGAAAGAACCGTTTGTTTGGCAAAGTATATCAGTATTTTGCGCAATAAATACGGAATCATCATCCGTGACAAATGGTTGAAGATAAGCAAGCGAAAGCATGTGAAATTATATTGGATTGAACAATTAAACGGAACGGAACATGGACAATCAGAATGAACGTGAATATTTCACCTTTTATCGAAGTTTTTGGGAGGCTATCGAACAAGCAACCGAAACCGAACAATTGGCGTTGTACCGGGCAATCGCACGTTACGGATTGAACCAGGAAGAACCGCATTTATCCGGGATGGTCAACGCCGTTTGGTTGTGCATCAAACCCCAATTGGATGCCAATTGGCGCAAGTATGTAAACGGATGCAAGGGCAAGGATTTCGGCGGTCAAGGTGGTGCGCCGGTCGGTAATCGCAACGCCGCAAAACAACCCCTAACGATAAGCAAAACAACCCCTAAACAACCCCTAAACAACCCCACCGGACAAGCAACACAACCCCTAACGATAAGCAAAACAACCGGTAATAAAGAAATAATTAAAAAAGAACAATCTAATAAAGAACAATCTAATAAAGAACAAACGGCGGATGGTACATCCGCATCCGTGCGTGTCGAAAAGATTGATTTCGAAAATATCATTTCTTTATGGAACAAACATTGCCCATCGTTACCATCCGTTCAAATGTTGAACGACAACCGAAAAAACAAAATTCGGATGCGGTTGCACGAAATGAAATCGGTTCAAAAGATGGTCGAAGTGTTCGACCGGTTGGAACGTTCCGATTTCTGCAAAGGTTCGACCGGATGGAAAGCAACATTCGATTGGTTGATGTCGAACGATTCGAATTGGGTGAAAGTAATGGAGGGCAATTACGACAACCGCCGTTCCGGGAAATCGCTTAACATCAACGATGAATGGAACGAACCGCAACCGGCATCGAAACATGATGCGGTTGATGATTGGGAACGTGAAAACCAGGCGATGCCGCAACATACTGAATCGGAATGGAAATGAACAAAATGAACACATCGCCACAAAAAGGGCGCAAAGGGTATAAATCCGGTGTGGCAAACGACATCATCGAATTGTGCCGTTCGGATTTCTATTCCGTTGCGGAAATGTGCCGCATTGCCGGCATCGGTCGAACGACATTCTACAAATGGATGAACGAACACCAGGAATTCCGTTCCGCAATCCTGGATGCGAAAGATGAATTGCGTGAACACGCATTGCGATTGGCGCACAACGCATTGTTGCGAAAGATTCAATTTCAACACATCGTTGAACGCAAGGTGAACACCATCCCCGGAACGGATGCCGCCGGCAATCGAATCAACATCGTGCAAAGTGTGACCGAAATTCACAAAGAGATTCAGCCGGACACCGAATCCATCATCTTTGCGTTGACAAACTTAGACCCGGAACATTGGAAACGGCGTGCGCAAACATCCGTTGACATCCGTTCACCTGGAAACAACACGTTCACCGACATGTCGGATGAAGATTTGCAACGCATGATTGACCGGTTGAAGAAGAAGATAAAACCGGGTTGTGTTTGAGGTAGGACTACAAACCGCCGCCGGAAATGCCGATAAACAAAGGATTTCCGAATCATTCACGCCGATTTACATGCAATTTTACATTCAAATTCACATCATAAACAACAAAAAACACCATCGAAATGGAAAGTATTAACAACCTGGATGCAACCATCCAAAATGCGGTCGATGCCGCATTGAAGAACGCCGGGATTCTGAAAGACGATACCAACCCGGACACCACCACCGCCGCCGATGAACCGACCGATGAAGAAAAGTTGATTCACAAAGCGGTTCAACAATACACCGAACGAAAAAAGGCGAATCCGTTCGCCGGAAAGGAGATTTAAGGAATGGAGAAAAAAGTATTATTAGAAGAACGTGCCGAAATTGCAGAACGGCAAATCAACAACATCCGCAACGTGTACATTTCGCCGGTCAACGCCGTGTTGGTTGCAATCGCCGGTTTGAAAATTGGGATTCCGACCAAAGAAATGTTGTTCGATGTGCTTTTCAACGACGGAAAGAACATCAAACCCCGGTTCGATGAATCGTTGAAGAACGACACCGGCGGAATAATGAATGAAGTAATTGAACGCATCGCCGCCGACAAATGGAACATGGTAACCGCCGCCGCCGATTCGATTACAAAGAGCCGGGGAACCATCTTCAACGGAATGTGCATCCGCAACCGGGCGTTGATGGATTGGGTTGATGTCAACGATGGCATCGCAACGTTGAACCCGGCGAAAGAAGAATCCATCCGTGAATCGTGCCGTGTGTACATTCACACCGCCGCCGGGTTGAAGATGTATCATTTGCAGAAAACAATCGTGGATGCGCTGCAAGAATTACACGACATGTTGCACGATGTCATGGAGAACGACAACCAGGAATTGACATCATCCGCAAGGTTCGTATATTTCCATCCATCCGCCGCATTGTTCGAAACGCACGATGATGATGCCGATGATTGCCGAACCATCTTCACAATGCGAAAAATCAATTTCGAACCGGACATGGTGGATGAAGAACCGACAATCGAAGATTGAACGGCATGGAGTTGATTATCAACAAACATTTGATGGTGGGTGTGTTCGGTCGTAAACATGCACCGGACACCACCACCACCGATAAAGACACCGCAAGCGACCGGAAAACGAATCCCATCAACGTTTCCGGCGTTGCGGATGGTGCGGAATCAACATCCGATGCACCGGATGCCGCAAATGAATAATCGTTGGACTATTAATCAAGGATTGCGCCGGCATCGGTTGCAATCCTTTTTCGTGTAATGATGCCAGGAAACGCCGAAAGTGTTTTATACTGAAACACATGGTGTTTTATAGTAAAACACAAAGTGTTAAATATCAATGATTTACGGCGTTTTTCCTTTGCGGTTTGCACCGGATTTCATAAATTTGCCGTTGAATTCAATTCAGTTATACTAAATAGAACGACAATGAAGAAGATGAATCAGAAAAGCAACGCCGGCGATTTCGGCGGATTTGCCGGCGATGGTGCGACATGGTGGAATGATGGAACGCAATGTGTTATGAATTGGCATCCATCGTTCGTTCAACGTGCAAAGATTCTTTGCGGTTGTGGTGTGTGGTGCGCAACGGATGCCGTTGATGCGATGCCGGTTTACTTATCGGCACATGATGAATCCCGGACACCATCGACCGATGAACGGCGTGGATTGTGGTTCAAACGTGCCGGCGGTTTACGTTCAGCGGTTTGGCATCCATCGTTCGTTGAACGCATGAAGATTTGCGCCGGCGGCGTGTGGGTGTGTGTACCATCGGCAAACCATCCGCATGTCGTGTTGGATGTTGAAGAAGTTGAACGCCGGTTCGGAATCCTGGAACGTTTGATGTCGTGGTGGGATGGTATCAACGCCGGCATGATGTCGAACGTTCAACCGGCGTGACATGGAAAATAACCTAAAAACAACCGAACCGGTATCATCGCCGATGTTGGATGATTTCACGGTGGATGAAATCGGCGAACGCCTGGAACGTGTTTTCAATGGTTATTTGGGATGCGACACCGGCGATTGTCCGGATGAACTGCAAACGAATCATCATTTGATTGTGTCCATCATCCATCATTTCAAAGATTTACACCGGAATCCGGCGCAATGTAGATAATATTTCGTATCTTTGCGGTGCAATGTTTCAATTCACGGATTGCGGAACGTGCATCCGCATAAGAACATGAACTTTCATCTTAACAATTTGGCGGTGTAATGGTGCGCAACGTTGCACCGCCATTTTATCAGAAATCGCCGGTGTTGCGTTGTTTCGGTGCGTGCCGATAAGTTGTCCGGCGAAACGATTAAAACGCCGTGTGGGGCAAATATGATGCTATACAAAGGAAAATATCCGTTCTATAAGAAGAAACCGACCGATTCGATTTGGTGGGTTGACAATTACGACACCATCGGCGAACACCTTTTTTCGTTCGACCGAAAGATGGTGTACAACCTATTTGCGGATTATCCCTACAAACTAACAACCAGGGAAAAAGAAGTGTTCGACCGGGAAAACCCGGATTGGCGTGAATTCTTCAAAGATAGAACGATGAACGCCGTTCAACTATGATGCAACCGGGAATCCGGTGTGTCCGGCGTTGCCGATTCAAACCGGCAATATTGCCGATTTCCTGGAAATTGTGTCCATTATCGTGTCCGGCATCCGCAAACGATTGACAATCAACGCCGGATGCAATGAAAACACCATCCGAACCCCCACATGAAAAAGCAAAAATCCGGCGTGTCGTGCCGGGATTTCAGAAAAAACACTTATCTTTGCAATCGAATTGGATTCATTCCAATCGCACATCAATAAACTACGAATCCCCATCGCACCGATGCCGATTCACGCAACCGCCGAAAGTCCATCGGCGGTTGCTTTTGTTATAAGGCAATCCCCTGGCGGTTTGCATGTAAAATTTTTGGGTGTTGTATGTAGGTCGAAAAAGTGCATGTATTTATGTATGTAGGAAAATGAAAAACCCTTGCGAAGTGTTGATTTGCAAGGGTTTATATTACAGCGTTGTGCGCCTGACAGGACTCGAACCTGCACTGCGTGAGCAACTAGATCCTAAGTCTAGCGCGTCTACCAATTCCGCCACAGGCGCATGAAAATAATCGTAGTGGATGCAAAGATACACATTTTTTTCTATATAACAAGAAGAAGCCACAGAAAAGTGATAAGCATTAACACTCGCTGAGAGCTTTGGCCATCTCGTTCAGGCTTAGGCACTGGTCACGCCGGATCGTCGTACGGGCGTTGTGATGCTCCCATGGGGCCAGCAACAGCAGGCGGCCTTCGGCACAAGCTTGCATCGAGCGGCCTGTGGGCTTGGAGTAGTCAGTGAAGCCGTTCTCACGTAGATGAATGAGCGAACAGCCTTGGAGAAACAGGCTACGCATGATGGTCTTCTCGCCCGGTGAGATGCTCGGAGAGATGAAGACTACGCCACGCGCTGCATCCTTCAGGCACTGCTGACGCTGCGCTTCGATCTGCTCAGCCGTGAGACGGCGCGAGCACTGCACTACTTTCTTCTCGGGATAGTCGAGGAGAAAGCGGTTGCCGATGGCAGAAAAGCTGTAGCCGGCATATTCGAAGTTGTGCTGCACACGGAAGAGGTCACGGTGCTCACGCTTCATCATCAGGCGGTAAGGGTTGTCGTGAAGATAGCGGCGCCACCGCTCCATCTGCCCTTCATCATTCAGCAGACGGTCGTTGTAGCCAAGTTGCCAGAGCATATTACCGTCTTTGTGGCGTTGTTCCTTGGGATTCTCCTCTTCGTGGAGAATGATACGGCGAAAGGCTGCGTTGCACGATTTCTTAAAGCCGCCGACAACATTGCCAAGATGCCGCGCCATCCTCTCATGGACAAAGAGAATGCCATGCAGGTGGTCGGGCATGAGCTGGAAGTCGACAATGGAGATCTCCGGCACGAAGTCAGGGATATGCCGCCATGCATCCAAGACGGCGAGGCCTAACGGACTGGGAACAATATGAGGATAGTCGAGGGTATAGCGCGGAGCCGTCGTGTGCCCCACTACCTTGCCAAGCCATGGGTAGCGGTTGACGGTGGTCACCGTCAGCAAGTAGATGCGGCGCGCGTGATAGTCGTTGAAGGGGGCGCGGCGCTGCATGGAAGGCTTCAGAGGACCGGCAAAAGGCTTGTGCCGTAGGTATTGTTCCTCATTCATAGGCAGGGGGATTATAGGATAACAAAAGGAGGACTTAAATAACAAAGGGAGGACTTGAATAACAAAGGGAGGACTTCGCCACAGGCGAAGCAAACACAACGGCTCACGCGAAGAGCAAGCAGCTCAAGAGCAGGGGCAAGCAGCTAAGGAGCCAAAAGGCAGAGCAGCTAAGGAGCCAAAGAGCAGAGCCGGAAGGCAGGAAGCCGCTGGAGAGCCAAGGGCAGAGCAGAAAGGCAGGGGGGTGCTCTTTTTGCGTTAGCGGTTCGGTTTGCCTTGGCTGTGCCAAGGCCCCCTCGCCGGTCCTGACGCTGGCCTCGTCGCAGGCCTCGTCGGCGCCTCGCAGCCGCTCCCAAGTTTAGCTCGCCCCCTGCTTCCCGTCTTTGCTTCTTACTTCACGTCGCCCTCTTTGATAAGGTACTCGGCGATCTGCACAGCATTGAGGGCTGCGCCTTTTCGGATCTGGTCGCCAGTGAGCCAGAGCGTGTTGCTGTTATCGTCGGCGAGATCCTTGCGGATGCGGCCCACGTAGACATCGTCTTTGCCAGCACTCTCCAGCGGCATGGGGTATACATAGTTCTGAGGATCGTCGACGACGGTAACGCCGGGAGCATCCTTCAGAGCCTCGCGGATCTCCTCAACACTCAGCGGCTTCTCGGTTTCAAACCACACGCTCTCGGAATGCGAGCGGAGCGAGCTCACACGCACACAGGTGGCAGAGGTGCGTACATCGGAGTGCATGATCTTGCGCGTCTCGTTGTACATTTTCATCTCCTCTTTAGTATAGTCGTTGGGCGTCATCTTGTCGATCTGCGGGATGACATTATAGGCCAGCTGATGGGGGAACTTGTTGATAGTCGTCACATGTCCCTGCTCCACCATCTCCTTGTACTGCTGTTCGAGCTCCTTCATAGCAGCGGCACCGGCGCCGGAAGCACTCTGGTAGCTGGCGATATGGATCTTCTTGATATGAGACAGCTTCTCAATAGGCTCCAAGACGACGACCATCATGATTGTGGTACAGTTAGGGTTGGCGATGATACCACGTGGACGCTTCAGCGCGTCAGCGGCGTTGACCTCTGGCACTACCAATGGCACGTCGTCATCCATACGGAATGCACTGGAGTTGTCGATCATCACAGCGCCATACTTCGTGATGGTTTCCGCAAACTCCTTACTCGTACCGGCACCGGCAGATGTAAAGGCGATGTCCACACCCTTGAAGTCGTCGTTGTGCTGCAAAAGTTTCACCTCATAGTCCTTGCCTTTGAAGTTGTAAAGGCGGCCGGCACTACGTGTAGAGCCGAACAGCACAAGGTCATCAACGGGGAAATCACGCTCAGCGAGGATACGCAGAAGCTCCTGGCCCACTGCGCCACTGGCACCGACAATAGCTACTCTCATAATCTATTCCTTTCTCTTATTTTATAATGATATGGTGATAATCGTGTTGCAAAAGTACAACTTTCCCATCAATTAGACGAACAATATGTAATATTTTTCAGTGTTTGAAAAATAATTGCTACCTTTGTGCAAGAATTTTGTAGGAATATAGAAGATATATGCTCAACATCGCGTCATACTTCCCCATCACCAATCCCACGTTGATCTTCTTCGTGGTGTTGCTCATCATCCTGCTGGCTCCTATCATCATGGGTAAGCTGCGCATTCCACATATCATCGGCATGGTGCTGGCCGGCGTGCTCGTCGGACAGTACGGACTGGACATTCTCTCACGCGATGCCTCTTTTGAACTCTTCGGACGGGTAGGTCTCTACTACATCATGTTTCTGGCCTCATTGGAGATGGACCTCGACGGCCTTCAGCGCAACAAATACCGTGCGCTGGTTTTTGGCCTGCTGACCTTCGCCATACCCTTTGCAATGAACTACTTCACCGGCATCAGTCTGTTGGGCTATACAACGGGAGCCGCTCTGCTGCTGGCCTGTATCATGTCGTCGCACACGCTGATCTCCTACCCCATCGTCAGCCGCTATGGACTTCAGCGCAAGCCGAGCGTAGTCATCAGCGTAGGCGCCACGATGGTGAGTCTGCTCCTGGCCCTCATCGTCCTGGCCATCATCGTGGCTTCTCACCAGGGTGGCGGCGGCATTGCCTTCTGGAGTTTCTTTATCTTAAAGATGGCACTCTACTGCGCCGGTCTGCTCTATGCCGTACCCCGGCTGACGCGTTGTTTCCTGCGCCGCTACAGCGATGCCGTCATGCAGTTCATCTTTGTCATGGCCATGCTCTTCCTGATGGCAGCGCTCGCCGAGCTCATCGGACTGGAAGGTATCTTCGGTGCCTTCTTCGCCGGACTCATCCTCAACCGCTACATCCCCCAGCTCTCGCCGCTGATGAACCGCATCGAGTTCATCGGCAACGCACTGTTCATCCCCTACTTCCTCATTGGTGTAGGCATGCTCATCAACGTACGTTTGCTCTTTGCCGGTGGGAATATCATCTGGGTGGTAGCCTGTTTCGTCATCATCGGTACGCTGAGCAAGGCCATCGCCGCCTATCTCTCCGGTTTTGTCTTCCGTCTGCCGTTGTCGTCAGCACACATGATGTTCGGTCTGTCGTCAGCACATGCTGCCGGAGCCATTGCCATAGTGATGGTAGGCATGGGGTTAAAGACAGCCGACGGAAAGCCACTCGTCGATGAGCAGATGCTCAACGGCGTGGTCATCATGATTCTCTTCACCTGCATCATCTCGTCGATCGTCACCGACCGTTCAGCCCAGCGCATCATCGTCCGCGACAAAGAAGTGGCGCACAACGAAGAAGCACCCACAACGGTGGAGAACATCCTTGTGCCGGTGAAATATCCCGAATACGCCAACCGCCTCATCGACTTAGCACTGATGATGCGGTCAGCCAAGCGTCCTCAGGGCATTGTGGCACTGAACGTCGTGTATGACGACCAGAACATCCGCAAAAACCAAGAAGCCGGGCAACGGCTGCTGGATCAGGTCAGCCACTATGCCGCAGGCTCCGATGTCCACTTGCAGACCCAGGTGCGCATTGCCGCCAACATCGCCAACGGCATCAAGCACGCCTTCAAGGAGTTCCAGGCCACAGAGGTGCTCATCGGCATGCACACCCACGCCAGCGTCAGTCCTAAGTTCTGGGGCGAGTTTCATCAGAGTCTGTTCAATGGTCTGAGCCGTCAGATCATCATGGCACGTCTCAACCACCCCATCGCCACGCTACGCCGCATACAGGTTGCCGTACCTTCCCGTGCACAGTACGAGCCGGGCTTCTACCGCTGGGTAGAGCGACTCTCACGACTGTCGGAGAACCTGGAGTGCCGCATCGTCTTCTACGGCCGCAAGGACACGCTGCAGATGATCAATGAGTTTGTCAAGAACCGCCATGCCTCGGTGCGCGCCACCTATATAGAGATGGAGCATTGGAACGAGATGCCCAAGCTTGCCGCCACCATCGCCGACGACCATCTCTTCGTCGTTGTCACCGCCCGTAAAGGTACCGTGTCGTTCAAGGCTGCCCAGGAGCGTCTGCCCGAGGAACTCACGAAATACTTCAAAGGCAAGAACCTGATGATCATCTTCCCCGACCAGTATGGCGACGACAAGATGCGCATGACCTTCGCCCAGCCACAGCACACTGAGGAGACCTCAGCCTACGCTGCCCTGCGCGACTGGATGAAAAACAAGAGCATATCTTTGAGTATGCCGAAAGGGAAAAGAGGTGGTAAAGGGGAACAGAACGCATAAATTAACGTTCAACTGTTGCAAGTATAAAAACAAATGACTAAATTTGCAATAAGCTAAAGAAATTGATTACAAATTATCACCCATGATAGACGTTAAAGGCATTACCAAGTCATTTGGCAAGTTGCAGGTGCTGAAAGGCATTGACCTGCATATCAATAAAGGAGAGGTGGTCAGCATCGTTGGCCCGTCAGGAGCCGGCAAGACGACTCTTTTGCAAATCATCGGCACGCTCGACAAGCCCGACAGTGGCTCTGTCGTCATTGACGACGTAGATGTCAGCAAACTTTCCACCGGCAAGCTCGCCGATTTCCGCAACGAGCATATCGGCTTCGTGTTTCAGTTCCACCAGCTCTTGCCGGAGTTCACGGCTTTGGAAAACGTGATGATCCCGGCCTTCATCAATGGCAGAGGACGCAGTGAGGCCAAGCAACGCGCTATGGAGCTGCTTGAGTTCATGGGGCTTGCCGACCGAGCAGGACATAAGCCCAACGAGCTCTCCGGCGGTGAGAAACAGCGCGTCGCCGTAGCACGAGCCCTTGTCAACCATCCTGCCGTCATCCTCGCCGACGAACCCTCCGGTAGTCTCGACTCCAAGAACAAAGCAGAGCTCCACCAGCTCTTCTTCGACCTGCGCGACAAGTTCGGACAGACCTTTGTCATCGTCACCCACGACGAGCACCTCGCCTCCATCACCGACCGCACTATCCACATGGTCGACGGACAGCTCGACAACAAGAATACCATGAAATAGCTTTCACGTGCTACCCCTCGTATCTTGCACCGAAAGACACTATAATTTATTGGATCTCACACAGAGACACAGATCCACGAAAGAACTTAAATTCCAAGACACAGAGAAGGCTACACCTTAAAGAGAGCATAGAGAGAATCCGACGGGAGAACAGAGAGACTGAAAGAAACGCACAAGAAATTCGATGTTTGCCCGCTCTATAGACTCGATATGGTGAAACCATCTCTGTGAGCTATATAGCCATCTCTATGAGTTATATATAATAAGGTGTCGACCTCTGTGTCTCAGTGTAAGATAAAGCATGCCGCCCTGTAAATGGATAAGGGAGGGCATAAACAATAGTTACTACCCTTTCTTAGTGAGCTCGAGCCCATTGTCGCTAATGGTGATCAGCTGTTTCTTGTAGAGGTCACCGACAGCCTTCTTAAACACCTTCTTACTCACCTGGAACTCTCGCTTGATGTCATCGGGATCACTCTTGTCGTTGAACGGGCAGTGACCGTCGTGTGCCTTGATCCATTCGAGCAGTGTCTCAGCGAAGTCAAGTGTCTGCCGGCGTCCTATCGGTTGCAATGAGACATCGATCTTGCCGTCCTCACGTACGTTCAGTATGTAGCCTTTTACGCGGTCGCCCGTATGGATATACTGGAAGATCTGATCCTTATAGACGAGTCCTGCATAGCGGTTGTTGATGATCACCTTAAAGCCCAGCTCAGTCTTCTGCCACACAAGCAGATCCACCTCTGCGCCCTTATGCAGTCCACCGCCATTATCCTCACGCACGTCGTGGAGCCAGCGGTCCACCTTAGCCGTAGCAGCCACGCGATAACTGTCCCTGTCGACATAGACATAGACGATATAGCTCTCGCCTATCTCCATGCGACGTTTCTGCTCACGGAAGGGGCAGAAGAGATCTTTCATCAGTCCCCAGTCGAGGAAAGCGCCGTACTCGTTGACCCAGGAACATTTCAGATAGGCGAAGTCGCCGACCTTCGCCAATGGTTTCTCGGTAGTGGCAATAAGCCGCTCGTCCTGATCGAGATAGACGAAGCAGTGAACGTCGCTACCCACACGGACATGTTCCGGCACGTATTTCTGCGGCATGAGTATCTCGCCCTCCTTACCACCGTCAAGGAAGATGCCGAAAGTCTCCTTACCGCCAAAGGCATGAGGGTTAGGACGCTCAGCCACCCGTGTCATCTTCAGCGTATTATAGTTTCCAATCTTGATTTCTGTATCCATCGTCTTATGTGCTTATTATGCTTACTTGCAAAGGTAATGCAAAGTTTTGGAAAAAGCAACGATGAACGTAAGGAATTTCCCTCACACCTCACAATGCTCTTGTTTAAATTAGTTTAAACAGTACTATACCCTTTTGCGGTAAAAGGTATTTTTTATACTTTTGCACCCGAAAATATAATTCACAACATAAAATCGTTTGCAATTATGGGAGCAGCAGGAAACAAAAAGCCTAAGAAGGCAAAGACTGCCAAGCACGCACCCCGCTACGAGATGGAGGACAGTATGTCCTCAAGCTTGACAAAAGGAAAGAAGAAGTGCCTGCACTAAACCTCGCACTCCACTTCCTAAAGAGATCCGGTATCATACATAGATGCCGGATCTTTTTCACTCTATGAAGAAATATACGTATACTATTCTCAGATTGCTTATACCATATTATATAGAGGGCTAACTACAAAAAAGACATTGTTACATAGACATCTACACAGAAAAAACAGCTAAAACAAAAAAAAACAAAGAAAAAACACCAATATAAGAAAAAAAGTATTAACTTTGCATCAAAGGTAAACATCAAAAAGCATTTAAACAGATCGATATAATAGGAATACCAAATCAATTAATTTAAATAATTAAGATTATGAGAAAATTATTCATCGCATTGGCTTTTGCAGGTTTCGCTATGAGCATGAATGCTCAGGAAACTGTTCCTGTACAACAGTACAGCGTGGCTACCAACTCCTTCTGGAGCAATTGGTTTGTTCAGGCTGGCGCAGACTGGAGCGCATGGTATAGCAACGAAGAACACGGATTAGGGCTCTCCCACAGCCCATTTAAGAAGTTCCGTAGCAATCCCGGTGCTTCCATCGCTGTCGGCAAGTGGTTTACCCCGGGTCTCGGACTGCGCACAAAAGTGCAGGGTATCTGGGGCAAAGCGGTCACCGATGACAACAACGCCGGTAACGGCATGAAGTACTGGACCGCTAACGAACAGGTGATGCTGAACATGAGCAACCTGCTTCTGGGCTATAACCCCAAGCGTGTGTGGAATGTCATCCCATTCGCTGGTGCCGGTATGTCTCGCAACTGCAGCGCTAACAAATATGCAATGCAGCTCAGCCTGGGTCTCCAGTCCTCTTGGCGCGTATGCGACAAGATGAACGTATATGTCGAAGGTGGCTGGAACCGTCTTGAGGAAGACTTCGACGGCTATGCTACCAAGATTTCCGCCAAAGGCCAGAATCATCGTGGTTGGGAAAGCAAGGACAATCACCTCTACGCAGAAGTGGGTCTGACTTTCAATCTGGGCAAGGGTACATGGAACAAAGTTCCAGACGTAGACGCAATGAAGACTATGTATCAGAGCCAGATCGATGCATTGCAGAGCCAGTTGGACGATGCTAACACAGAGAATGCACGTCTGAAGAAGCTTCTCAGCGAGCAGCCCAAAGAGGCTAAGGCTGTCAAGAGCTTCGCCAGCGCTCCTGTATCTGTTTTCTTCAACATCAACCGCAGCAACATCGCATCCAAGAAGGATCTTGTTAATGTCAAGGCTCTCGCACAGTATGCAAAGGACAATGGTTGCAAGCTTAACGTTACTGGTTACGCTGACAGCGCAACTGGATCTGCAGAGCTCAACCAGAAGCTTTCTGAGAAGCGTGCCGCTACCGTCGCTGACGAACTCGTGAAGATGGGTATCGACCGTGCTAACATCAACACTGTCGGCAAGGGTGGTAACAGCGAGTTGTCTCCTGTTTCCTTCAACCGTCGCGCTACTGTAGAGGTTGCAGAGTAAGGCACTTCCTTAGTCCTCCAGCCCTACCCATTCCCTCCCCAAGGGGAGGGAATGGAGAAAAATCCACAAGGACGGACTGGAATCTTTAGAACAAGACTAAGGCTCTTAGTAAAGACAAAAAAAATAACCGAATATCGGGAATGTTCCTGATATTCGGTTTTTTGTATATAGACTTCGTATATATTCTTTATATTCGGTTATCTTCTTAATTCCATCGAAGATGGAGCGTTAAATGCAAAAAGATATTCTGTGGACTCGGTATGGCAAAGCCATCTCTGTGAGAGCTATATATATAATAAGGAGTCAATCTCCGTGGCTTTGCATGTGAGAAATTACTTTCAAGGGGGATAGGGAAGGGCTTGGCTACTTCCCTTATTCTCCCAGCATCTGCTCTATTTCCTGCTGTTTGAGGATGCAGAGGATCTTATGGCCGTCAGGCGTGTAGTTGACATTACTGCAGAGGAAGAGGCTGTTGACGATATTCTCCATCTCGTCGTTCTGAAGCACCTGACCGTAAGGAATCGCGGCGGCACGCGCCATCGTCAATGCCAGTTGTTCATTGACCTTCTGTAAAGCCTCATCACCCGTAGCATGAACACCGTCAAGCATGTCGTGAAGCAGGTCCATCACGTTAATGCCGTCAAGACCTTCCGGCATCGCATTGACCGACCACGTACTGCCACCTAAACTTGTCAGCTCAAAGCCCATAGCCTGCAACTCCGGCATGATCTGTCCTAAGGTCACCTGCTGCTGAGCCGTAAGTTCCAACGACTCGGGAAAGAGCACCTTCTGCGCCCGCATCTTCTTTGCCTCCAACTGCTTCTGATACTGTTCGAAGAGAATGCGGATATGTGCCCGATGCTGATCCACGATCATCAGTCCCGACTTCACGGCTGTCATGATGTATTTTCCTTTATATTGATAGTGCGACGGTGCCTTTTCTTCTAGCACCTGCTTGGCACCAGTTGCAGCACTCTTCTCCTGAGGGAAGAGATCGTCAGGCGCAGAAGAGGGAACATCGTTGAAAGATGACGACGAGGCACCGCTCATCAACGTGTCGAAATCAGCAAACGCCGATGCCGTGCCGCCCATGCGGGAGGCGTGGAAGTCTTCAGAGCCAATCTGAGAAGCATGGAAGCTCTCTGAGCCCATACGGGAAGGATGAAAGTCACCGGAACCGGCGGAGGAAGAAGCCGGTGCCGTGAAAGGATTGTATTGCGGGTCGAAGTCCACCTTAGGCATAGAAGCCCCGTTGTCGGGATCAAAGACAGGGATGTCAGGCCTACCCTCTGTGTCGAAGTCCAGCGTGGTGGCGTTGCTGAAGATGCCCACAGCGTCCTTGACAGCAGCGTTGAGGATCTGCCACACCGCCTGCTCGTTTTCAAACTTAATCTCAGTCTTCGTCGGATGGATGTTGACATCGATGTCCTTTGGCGAGACATCGAAATAGAGGAAGAATGGCACCTGCTCGCCTTGAGGGATCAGACGGTCAAAGGCCGACATCACCGCCTTGGCAAAATAAGGATGGCGCATATAGCGACCGTTGACAAAGAAATACTGATGGGCATTCTTTTTCTTTGCCGACTCCGGCTTACCCACAAAGCCATGGATGCCACAGAGCGAGGTCTCCACCTTCACGGGCAGAAGGTCCTGGTTGAGACGATTGCCAAAGACGTCGACGATGCGCTGGCGCAGCCCGCAGGCACGCAGGTTGAGCAGTTCCGTGTCGTTGCTGTGCAGACGGAAGACGATGTCGGGATAGACCAGCACGATGCGCTGGAAGGCCGTCAGGATATTGTTAAGTTCAGTATTGTTGGACTTGAGGAACTTACGGCGGGCAGGCACATTGAAGAAAAGATTCTCCACCATGAAGTTGGAACCTTCGGGACAGGCACACGGTTCCTGTCCCGTCACCTTACCACCGGCGATGGACAGATGCGTACCGATGTCCTCTCCCCGTTGCCGCGTCTTCAGTTCCACCTGCGCTACGGCAGCGATCGACGGCAGGGCCTCGCCCCGGAATCCCATGGTGTGGAGGTCGAAAAGATCATCAGCCTTACGAATCTTGGACGTAGCATGGCGCTCAAAGGCCAGACGCGCATCGGTCTCGGACATACCTTTGCCATCGTCGATGACCTGGATGGACGTACGTCCTGCATCGACGACAGCGACATCGATGTGCTTGGCACCGGCGTCGACAGCGTTTTCGACGAGCTCCTTGATGACAGAGGCAGGGCGCTGGATGACCTCGCCGGCCGCAATCTGGTTGGCTACGGAGTCTGGAAGAAGTTGGATAATATCACTCATAACGTCATAACATCAAAACAAACAAAACGACACACAGGAGGATGAGCACGATCAGCAACAGATGGCCCGAGAACAAGCCCGGCCGGCGACGGCGCACACGGCTGTCGGCGGAAAGGAAGGTACCCCGCAAAACCTCAGGACGGAAACGGCGCAGTGCCTCTGCGTCGTCATCCTTTAAGCGCTCTGCTGCCCTACCCTCCTTGGCCAGCTGATCTTCAGCGGCCAGTTCTTCACGAGCGTGCTCCTCCAACTGTCGCAGACGCTCCCTCCGCTCATCGTAGTAGATGAACGTATGATGAAAGGGACGGGGGCGACGGGAAGAGAAAAACATAAACAGTGAAGATTATTTACGTGCAGTCCTCTTGCGCGGGGAACGGGATGTCTTCGGCGACGGCGTCTGATGACTCTTCGCCCCGGCAGCAGTCGGTGCAGGCGCTTCCGCCTTTTTCGAAACGGCATGATTGCCGATCTGCTGGATCGGCGCGGCATGGCGCTTGATGTGTTTCAGCTCCGTACCCGAAGCCTTGGGTTTCCAGATAAACACATCGTCCTTGTTCTTCGGCCGTATATCATCAAACCACGCAAAGACATCGAGTTTGTCCTTGCCAGGAGGAATCTGTGTCATCGGATAGAGTGTCCCCTGGGCTTTCGGCATCCAGATACGTTCGAGCTTGCGCTGGTCGTTGACAAAAGAGCGCATGGTATCGGTCTCGATATAGTTGAGTCCGATCAGCGTGCTGTCCTTGTCATCGACGGGGTAGAAGATGGCCCGCACATTGCCCACAGCATCGCTGCGCCGGATCTTACCGCCGAGGAAATAAGCAAACATATTGGTGGAGGACACCTGATTGTAGTGCGTGGAGTCCTGCATGAGTTCGATGGAGAGTGCTTGTCCGAGGACATGAGCCTCCCGGATCGTGGTGTCGTTCATAAACGTCAGGATCTTCTCGCCCAAGAGCTGCCGTTGCCCGTTCCAGAGTATAGGATCACGATACATCGTCATGCACGAGTCCTTGGAGTTGAAGACCAGGGAGTCGCACACCGCCTGCGCGTCGTTGCGGAAGATACGTACCCGAGGATAGCAATGCACCTTGCGGTAGGCCGAGTCGGTGTTGATATGGAAGGTCTCCACGCGCATCGTGTCGCCATGCATCCACAGCGTGTCGGGACGTGAGTAGTCCATGACGAGGGCACGCCCCGTGGCGAAGCCTCGCCCGGTCTTCTCGTTGTAGACGACGAGGTGAGCCGTGAGCTTATTCTTGTTGCGCTTGTCGACATACACCACATTTCCCCGCCCATAGTTGCGTCCGGTCTTGCTATTATAGAATAAGGTGTCGGCAGTGATGGTCTTCTCCTTGTTGACAACCGTCGAGCGTCCATAGAGGTCAGCCTTGTCCGTCTTGGTGTTGAAGTAAGCGTCGGTGGTGGTGATCACATTCTGCCCGTTGACGATGCGTGAGGCACGTGGCGTGCCCTGTCCCTTGTTGGGGGTGTACTGTCCGACGACATGTGCCCGCGAGGTGCGGGTATCGTAATAGAGCGTATCGGTGGAGACACGTGTCTTGGGCGTATGGAGCTGCACATCGTAGTAGAAGACCGCCTGCTTAGTCTGAGTGTTGTACTCTCCCCAGTCAGAACTGAGCTTACTCGATCCGTCGATGAGCCGTCCGCCACGAAAGAAATACGCATTGTTGTAGAGCCGGTCGTAGTTGAGCGAATCGGTGTATAATGTCTGTCGGGCATGATGGAGCACGACATTGTTACGTGCCTCCATGAGCTGCTCCTCACCGTCGTACCATGCACGCTGACAGGTGAGCGTGATATTGTCCAGCGGCTGACGGAAGTGCACGTGTCCCATGGCCCGTACAGAGTTTGTCGTCTGGTAGAAGTAAGCCGAGTCGCACGTCAGCGTGGCTCCCCGGTGCCGGAAGTGTACATGTCCCTTGACGATCTGCGCGTCGGGATTAGGCCCGTACATGTCGAACTTCAACTCATCGGCATGTACGAGATAGACTCTGTCATCCACCGCCTTGCGTTTGCGTGGTGCTGCAAAGGCGGTCAGCATACAAAGTGCAAAGAGGCATAGAGCCGTAAGAGAAACGGCTCCATGCCTATATGATAAGTGTTGGAAAAATCTGCGGAACGTCATCTGATCCATCCCTGATACTGAAATTTACAATCTTTATAACGGTCGTTGACCCTGACATAGGTATGCTTGATCTTGTCGACAACCCAATCGTTGAGCACCTTCTCCCGCTCTTTGGCCAGGACCACATCCTTCATCACCTGGAAGTCCTCCGTGATGGTGGCACGGTGTCCTTCCACCCGACTCTTGAGCTTGATGATGCAAGCGACCGTCTTATTCTTGTTGTTGATACGTGTGAAAGGTGCTGAGATCTCACCGACCTTCATCGTGTCGACAACTCTTGCGATCTCTGTGGGCAACTCCTTCATCTGGAAGCGCGAGGTCATGCCGTCAGCAGTGCTGTTGGACATCAAACCCTGGTTGTTCTTCGTGTCCTTGTCATCAGAGATATAAGAGGCTCCGGCCTCGAAGGTGAACTTGTCGGCAAGGATGTCAGTGCGGATCGAGTCGAGGCGATGCTCGGCGGCATCGATCTCGTCCTGCGACACCTTAGGTCTGAGCAGGATGTGGCGCACATTGATCTTGTCGCCACGCTTGTCGATGAGCTGAATGATATGATAGCCAAACTCCGACTCTACGATCTTGGACACCTTTTTAGGATCGGTCAGATTGAAAGCCACCTGAGCAAAAGCAGGATCCAGCATGCCACGACCCATGAAGCCCAACTCACCACCCTGACGGGCTGAACCCGGATCCTCGGAATAGAGGCGCGCCAAAGTGGAGAAGCTTGTCTCCCCGTTGTTGACGCGCTCGGTGAATCCGCGAAGCTCGTCCTTGACACGGTTGATCTCGCTCTGCTTGATCTTCGGAGAGACCTGTATCACCTGCACCTCTACCTCAGTAGGTACGTAAGGCAGACTGTCCTTCGGGACATTGCGGAAATAGCTGCGCACGTCGGCAGGGGAGACCTTCACGTCATCGACGAGTTTCTGTTTCATCTTCTGGATGAGCTGCTGGTTCTTAAACTCATCGTGCATGTCGTTGCGGATCTCATTGATGGACTCCTTGCGATACTCTTCGAGTTTCTCCTGACTACCCGCGATCTCTATCCAGCGGTTGAGCTGTTGCTGCACACCGGCGGCGATCTCAGACTCACTGACCTCAATAGAGTCGATCTCGGCCTGATGGAGGAAGAGCTTCTGCACGGCAAGCTGCTCGGGAATGGCGCAGTCGGGATTGCCGCCCCACGTCATACCTTCCTGCTGGCCCTGCATACGCATCATCTCTACATCGGACTTGAGGATAGGCTCGTCGCCCACCACCCACACGACTTCATCGATGACACTGCTCTCGGGAATCGGAGCTTCCTCTTTGGTCGTACTGTCATGTGACGTAGAATCTGAAACCACACGACCCAGAGAACCCGGCAAGCCGGGAACGGTGGTCATGGCCGAAAGAGAAGCCGCAGCCAACAAAAGTGCTGCGACAAAGGGGATATGACGCTTATTGCTTATTTTCATGTTGCTATTTCTGATCTGTTTCTTACTTGACCGTGTCGACGACAGCCTCATTGACGGTGACGGGATACTTGCGGCGGAGCTGCTCTACCCATTTCTTTTCCAAGGCATCCTGATAATCAGCCACGACGAGTTCACGCACATCGTCCATCTCTTTGGGTGCTTTGAGTTTCTTGCCGTAGACAGCCATATAGGGATAGTCCTTGACAGGCTTGGCAATCGTGTCTTTACCAAAGACTTCTTTGTCCACCAAAGCGTTGTCGCCCATGCGGAAGATTCCTTTTTCCACACGGATGCGAAGCACGGAGTCGGCATTGAAAGTGGTACGAAGCTTCTCTGCCCACTGGCTGAACGGCAAACGCTTCACGGTTTTCTTCACCTTATCTATATCTTCCTGCGCATGTGTGCAGTAGGCAATACCTTTGAAGCGAGGCGCATCCCAACGGTAGCGCTTGCGGTTCTTGCGGAAGTACTGCTCCAAACCGGCCTCGTCGTTCTTGGCTTTCTGCCACACCATGCTGTCGGCAATGGCGAAGAGCAACAGCCCATCATGGTATTCTTGGATAAGATATTTCAGGTTGGGATCTTGCTTCTCCATCTCTTCCCGCTTAGCCGCCAACACAGCGTCGGGAGTGGTATGGCGTTGCTTGGCCAGTGTGTCGAGTTTCTGATTGATGATCTGCTCACGCAGGTTGCGCTGGTCGATAAACCGCAGAATGTCGGCACGCTGACTCTCGTAAGAGAAGAAAGGCTGATGGCCTTGTCTTAAAACGATATGCCAACCGGCCGGCGAAAGGAAAGGCTTGCTCAGCTGACCGTCTTTCAGACTCCACACCTGATTCTCGAATTCCGGAAAGGTCTGCCCCTTGACAATCCAAGGCAACTGACCGCCCTCACTGGCGGATCCCGGATCCTGAGACACTTTGTGAGCTAAAGCAGCGAAGTCCGCACCATGCTGCAAAGCATTATAAACCGAGTCGATGCGCTGCTTGGCAACCTTCTCCTCATCGGGTGTGGCCTTCTGCTTCATGGCGAGGAGGATATGCGAGACGCGCACCATGCCACCATTATCGTCGATGCGCCGGCGGGTCTCCTCATAGATCTTCCTGGCCTCTGCCTCTACGTCCGCACTGTCGATCATCGCCGGACGGATCTGCTGGTCGCGATAACCGGCAAACTCCTTCTTGTAGGACGACAGCGTGTCGAGATGCGCATCCTTGGCAGCCTCCACCTTCAACTTATAGTTGATAAACAGCGGCACGTAGTCGCGTACGCTCTTGCGGTCGAGAACACCATTGGTGTTGTTCTTTTTATAGGAATACGCAAACTCAGAGCGAAGAACCGGATGACCATTGACGGTCATGATGACGGGATCGTCGCTCTGAGCAAAAGAGAGGGTGCCACACAAAAGCATGGCGCCCACTATCATATATTTCCTATAGAATAATTTATTCATGCAAAGTAATGATTACTCGGGACGCGAGTAGTTCGGAGCTTCACTTGTGATCGTGATATCGTGAGGATGGCTCTCGAGCACACCGGCATTGGTGATGCGGGTGAACTTAGCGTCGTGCAGACGTACGATGTCAGGAGCACCGCAATAGCCCATACCTGAGCGCAGGCCACCGGTGAGCTGATAGATAACCTCCTGTACGGTGCCCTTGTAAGGTACACGGCCGGCAATACCCTCCGGCACAAGTTTCTTGGCATCGCGGATGTCGTTCTGGAAATAGCGGTCACGTGAACCGTTCTTCTGCTCCATAGCCTCCAAAGAACCCATACCACGATAGCTCTTGAACTTACGTCCGTTGAAGATGATGGTCTCACCAGGACTCTCCTCGGTGCCGGCAACAAGTGAACCGATCATCACGCTACTGCCACCGGCAGCCAATGCCTTGACGATGTCACCGGAATAGCGTAGGCCACCGTCAGCGATCAAAGGCACGTCTGTACCCTTCAATGCAGAATAGACATCATAGACAGCACTCAACTGAGGCACACCGACACCGGCAACGACACGCGTGGTGCAGATAGAACCCGGGCCGATACCTACCTTAACTGCGTCAGCACCGTTGTCGACGAGATACTTGGCAGCCTCACCAGTAGCGATATTGCCGACGATGACATCCAAGTTGGGGAAGGCAGCCTTCACGTCGTGGAGCTTACCCACCACGCCCTTAGAGTGGCCATGAGCGGTATCGATAACAATGGCATCTACGCCAGCCTCTACCAAGGCCTGTGCACGGTCGAGCGTGTCAACAGTGACACCGACACCGGCAGCTACACGCAGACGACCCTTATCGTCCTTGCAAGCCATCGGCTTGTCCTTGGCTTTCGTAATATCTTTATAAGTGATCAGACCCACGAGATGGTTGGCATTGTCAACCACAGGGAGTTTCTCGATTTTGTTTTCCTGAAGAATCTGTGCGGCAGCAGACAGGTCTGTGCGCTGATGTGTGGTTACCAGATTCTCTGATGTCATCACGTCGTCGACGAGCTTATCCATGTGACGCTCGAAACGGAGGTCGCGGTTAGTGACGATACCCACGAGGTGGTTTTCCTCATCAACCACGGGAATGCCGCCGATATGATAGTCGTGCATCATATCCAAAGCATCCTTGACGGTGCGGCCGCGACGAATGGTGATCGGGTCATAGATCATACCGTTCTCTGCACGCTTGACGATGGCCACCTGACGAGCCTGCTCCTCGATAGACATATTCTTATGGATGACACCGATACCGCCCTCACGCGCAATGGCAATGGCCATCGATGACTCGGTCACCGTGTCCATAGCGGCCGTTACGAAAGGAACGTTGAGTTCGATGTGACGTGAAAACTTGGTTTTCAACGACACTTCCTTAGGAAGCACTTCTGAATAAGCAGGAATCAACAGGACATCATCAAATGTGAGTCCGTCCATCACAATTTTATCTGCAACAAATGATGACATAAAACGATTTTTAGAAATTTATTGCGTGCAAATATACTCATTTTTTTCCGATTGTAGAGGATGAACGGCTCCATTTCTTTAGCCTTTAATGCTATTTAACAGCGATAAGGAGATCAGTTGGCCTGCTCAGAAAGGAATTTGATCAGAACGAGGCGTACTTTCTCCTCTGCGGTGAGACCTCCGTCATCGTCATAAATTTCACATTCATCGATGGCTGTGTCGACATCATCGCTGTCGCTGTTGCGGAAATAGTCATAGATGTCGTCCACCTCATCGGGGTCGATGACATCATCGTCATCGAGGTAATAGCTGATGTCAACCTTCATGCCGCTGTTGACAATGGACTCGATGTCGTCGATCAGATCATCGAAGCCACAGCCCTGCATCGAGGCGATCTCATCCAAGGGCACACGGCGGTCGATGAGCTCGATGATCTTCAGCTTCTTCATCGACTTCTTCGGCAGACTGATGACACGCATCATATCCACCCGCTGGATGTCATTGTCCTCACAATACTTCTTGATGAGATCTACAAAGGGCTTGCCATATTTATGGGCCTTGCCCTGCCCTACACCTTGTATCTGCTGCAATTCCTCCAAAGTGACGGGAAAGCTCGTCGCCATCTGCGAGAGAGAGATGTCCTGGAAGATCACATAAGGCGGAAGGTTATGCTTGCGGGCCACATCCTTGCGCAGACCTTTGAGCAAGCCGAGCAATTCCTGATCGAGGGCACTCACACCGCCCTCGGAATTCTCTTCCACATCGTCGTACTCACGGTCGTGAACAGCGAAGAACGGTTTCGGGCTCTTGATAAACATCCTGCCCTCGGGTGTCAGCTTCAACAGTCCGAAGTTCTCCACATCTTTACGGATATAATGCGAGATCATGGCCTGACGGATGACGGGATTCCAAATAGAGGAGTCCTCCTCGTTGAGTTTGGCTCCGGCACCGAACTCCGGCAGTTTGTTGTGACCATGGCGCACGATGTTGTCCGTAGCCCGCCCTTTGACGAAGTCGGTGATATAAGCCTGGTCGAAGTTTTCCTTCACTGCCTTGATGGCATTGAGAACGATGAGCAAAGCATCGGTAGCCTCGAACTGCTTCTGGGGATGCAGGCAGTTGTCGCAATTACCACAGTTGTCCTGCGGATATTCCTCACCAAAATAGTGGAGCAGCATCTTGCGACGGCATACTGAAGACTCGGCATAGGCCTTGGTCTCCTGCAAGAGCTGATAGCCTATCTCTTTCTCATTGACATCCTTGTTCTCCATGAACTTTTCAAGTTTCTTCAAGTCCTTTGGAGAATAGAAAGCGATGCAGATGCCCTCACCGCCGTCACGTCCGGCTCTGCCCGTCTCCTGATAGTAGCCCTCAAGGCTCTTGGGGATGTCGTAATGGATGACAAAGCGCACGTCGGGCTTGTCGATGCCCATACCAAAGGCGATGGTGGCCACAATGACATCGATCTCCTCCTTCAAGAAGTCGTCCTGCGTCTTTGTGCGCAACTCTGAGTCCAGACCGGCATGGTAAGGCGCTGCCTTGAAGCCATTGATCTGAAGCTTCTTGGCCAGCTCTTCCACCTTTTTACGCGAGAGACAATAGATGATGCCGCTCTTGCCGGGATGCTGCTTGATAAACCGGATGATCTGGCTGTCGGTGTCTTCCTCACTGATCTTCTGCCGCACCTCGTAGTAGAGGTTAGGACGGTTGAAGGAACTGCGGAACTCCTCCGCGTCGAGGATGCCGAGACTCTTCTTGATGTCTGACCGCACCTTGTCCGTAGCTGTTGCCGTCAAAGCGATGACCGGCACCGAGTCGACATGCTGTATCTCGGCGATGCGATTGATGGTAGGCCGTATGTTGCGGTACTCAGGGCGGAAGTCATGCCCCCACTCCGAGATGCAGTGCGCCTCATCAATGGCGTAGAAAGAGATATGGAAAGAAGAGAAGAACTCAAGGTTCTCCTCTTTATTAAGAGATTCAGGGGCCACATACAACAACTTCGTGCGCCCGCTGTGCACGTCATCCACCACACGGTTGATGGCAGCACGGTTGAGCGAGGAGTTAAGGAAGTGAGCCAGGCCATCTTCCTCTGTCAGGCCATTGATGACGTCGACCTGGTTTTTCATCAGTGCGATCAGAGGCGACACGACAATAGCCGTTCCATCCATGATCAGCGACGGCAACTGATAGCACAGGCTCTTGCCGCCACCGGTAGGCATCAGCACAAAGGTGTTGTTTCCCGCCATGAGATTACGGATGATCGCTTCCTGATCGCCCTTGAAATGATCAAAGCCGAAGTATTTCTTCAATGCTTGAGTCAAGTCCACTTCCTTAGTCATTGCATGCTCCTTAGATGATTCTTATTAATAATGTAATATGCAGAGGGCCGCTTCCACGGCCTCTGCCATTGATTTCCTACCTGCGAGTGTCTTGAATGCCAAGCCGGTTAAGCCGATTCGAGTCGCTGCAGATGAGCCTTGTCCAATTGCTGCTTGGCATAGTCGAGCGTCACCTCAAACTTCTTGATGCGTTTTGACGGCACGTCAAACATGGCATCCATCATCACCTCCTCCACGATAGAGCGCAGGCCACGGGCGCCGAGTTTGTACTCTACAGCCTTGTCGACGATGAAGTCGAGAGCTTCCTCGGTGAAGGACAACGTGATGTGATCCATCTCAAACAGCTTGATGTACTGCTTGACAATAGAGTTCTTCGGCTCTACCAAGATGCGGCGCAGAGCATCACGATCCAAAGGATTGAGATAGGTCAGCACCGGCAGACGGCCAACCAGCTCTGGGATCAGACCAAACGACTTCAAGTCTTGCGGAAGGATATACTTCATCAGATCGCCGCGGTCGATATGACGGGCGTTCTGCACGGAGTTGTATCCTACCGTATGCGTGTTGAGTCGCTGTGCGATCTTACGCTCGATGCCATCGAAGGCACCACCACAGATAAACAGGATATTCTTGGTGTTGACATGCACATAGTCCTGATCAGGATGCTTGCGGCCGCCCTTTGGCGGTACGTTGACCATGGTTCCTTCCAAGAGTTTGAGCATGCTCTGCTGCACACCCTCGCCACTGACATCGCGTGTGATGCTGGGGTTGTCGCCTTTGCGGGCAATCTTGTCGATTTCATCGATGAAGACAATACCACGCTCGGCAGCTGCCACATCGTAGTTGGCCACCTGAAGCAGACGGCTCAGGATGCTCTCCACATCCTCACCAACGTAGCCGGCCTCGGTAAACACCGTAGCGTCGACAATGGTGAAAGGCACGTCAAGCAATTTGGCGATGGTGCGGGCCAGCAACGTCTTACCTGTACCCGTAGAGCCTACCATGATGATATTGCTCTTCTCGATTTCCACGCCATCGTCGTCCGACGGTTGGAGCAAACGCTTGTAGTGGTTATACACAGCCACAGACAGATAGCGCTTGGCCTCGTCCTGACCGATGACATACTCGTCGAGATATTTCTTGATTTCCTTTGGCTTGGGGATACGCGTCTTCTTGCGGAAAGCCTCCTTAGACTTTTCGCTGGCCTCCTCATCCACATTACCGAGAACGCCGGTATCCTTTACTATCTTGTAAGCCTGCACAGCACAGTCCTCACAGATATAACCATTGAGTCCTGTGATGAGCAACTTTACCTGTGATTCGTCACGACCACAGAAGCTACATACTTTTTTCGGCATGTTTTCTTATTCCTCCTGGTTACTAAGATTATTGCTTTCTTGTTAACACCGTATCGATCATACCATACTCCTTAGCCTCCTCGGCGGTCATCCAGTAATTACGGTCACTGTCTTTCCACACTTTCTCGTAAGGCTGATGAGAGTGGTTGGAGATGATGGTATAGAGTTCTTTCTTGAACTTCTGGATCTCACGGGCCTCGATCTCGATATCCGAAGCCTGTCCCTGCACACCGCCTAAGGGCTGATGGATCATCACGCGGCTATGAGGCAGTGCGGAGCGCTTGCCTTCGGTGCCGGAGACGAGCAGCACAGCAGCCATAGAGGCAGCCATACCCGTACAGATCGTTGCCACATCGCTGGTGATGAACTGCATGGTGTCGTAGATACCCAGTCCTGCCGTCACGCTGCCGCCGGGAGAGTTGACATAGATAGAGATGTCCTTACCGTTGTCGACAGAGTCGAGGTAGAGCAACTGAGCCTGAAGCGTATTGGCTGTATAGTCGTCGATCTCAGTTCCCAAGAAGATGATGCGGTCCATCATCAGTCGTGAAAACACATCCATCTGCGTGACGTTGAGCTGACGCTCTTCGAGAATATACGGATTGAGATATTGTTGCTGCGCCTTGACCACATCATCCAGAGCCAGGCCGTTCATGCCTAAGTGCCCCGTGGCAAATTTTCTAAAGTCGTTGTTCATTCGATTTCCTTAATATATTCAATGTTAATAGTCAAATACGAGAAAAGAGGTTATCAGCTCTTTTTACCGGTTTCAAACCTAATCCTCGTGTTGATTACACAAAGATAATAAAAAAAGCTGGTAACCTCTTCAATCAAGAGATTATTTTTTATTAAAATCTTATTTTATGCGCACATTACTCGCCCATCATCTTGTTGAAATCATCAAGGCTGATCTCTTTCTTGTTCAGCTTGACGACTTTCTTCAAAGCGTCAGAGAGCTTCACGTCGATGGCGCGATCCACAAAGCCCTGAGCGTTCTCGCGCTTCTTGAGGAGCTCGTCAGCGTAGTTGTTGATGTACTCTTCAGGAACGTTGCTCATGCCATACTGTGCGAACTGGATGCGAGCGGTCTCACGGGCTGCCTCCTTGACATCGTCGTCATTGACCTTGATGCCGGTCTGCTCAGAGAGTTTGTTGCGGATCAGGCTCCAGTTGAGTTCCTTGAGGCTTGCCTCGTAGTTCTTGTCGATCATCTCGTTGAGCTTCTTCTCGTCCTTCTCCTTGCTGCCCTGCTTCATGACACGCTTCAGAAGAGCATCGGGATAAGTCAGCTGGCCGATCTTGTCCTCAGCATACTTGCGGACATCGAGCAGGAACTTGTAGTCGCTGTCGCGAACGAGCTGCTCCTTGAGTCCCTCAGCGATCTTGCTACGGAATTCCTTCTCGTCCTTAACGGCATCCTTGCCGAAGGTCTGATCGAAGAGCTCCTGATCCACAGCGTGCTTCTGGAAACGCTGGATGCCAGTAATCTGGAAGCTGAAGTCGCCCTGGTAGTTGGCAACCTGATCCTTCTCGATCTTCAACAGGGAAGAGATCTGTACCTCATTGCCGTCGTATGCCTTAGAAGGATTGAAGGTGATGATGTCACCCTTCTTTGCACCCTCGAAGAGCTTCTTCTGGTCGTCGTTCTTCAAGTAATTAGGCATCAGCACAGCAGCCTCAATGGTCAGGCCACCTTCCTTGGTGTTGCCCTTCTCGTCGAGCTCGCGGATGTCACCCTTGAGCATATCGTTCTCCTGATAGTCCTCAACGTCAACGTATCCGCCAAGACGGTTGGCGAACATATCCACCTGCTTGTCAACGAGAGCATCGTCAACAGTGATCTCGTAATAGTCGACAGTATCCTTGTCGCTCAGCTCGATGTTGAACTCAGGAGCGACGGCGATGTCGAACATGAAGGTATAAGGAGCCGGCTTCTCCAGATCCTGAGGCTCCTGCTTGTCAGAGGCCAAAGGCTCGCCGAGCATCTGAATCTTGTTGTCAGCAATATACTTCTGGAGCTCGTCATTGAGCACCTTGTTGATAGCGTCCATCTTGGCGCTGGGCTCAAACTGACGCTTGATCATGCCCATAGGAGCCTTTCCGGGGCGGAAGCCGGGGATATTAGCTCTTTTACGATACTCTTTGAGCTCCTTCTCGACATCGTTTTTGTAGTCATCTTCTTCGACAGTGATGGTCAACAGTCCGTTGATCTTGTCGGGATTTTCAAATGAAACTTTCATCTTTGGTTTATATTGTTTATGATTTATCTCCGCAAGGATTATATGACTTATCTCCGTAAGGAAACAGCAAACTCTTATCGCCCGTCGAGCGACAAGAGCCATACTGACTGGCAAAATTACGCATATTTTACCAATCTACCTAATATAAGGTGGAAAAATTTGTTTTTTTAACCATCATCTCAGCACCGTAACTACTCAGCGATAAGGCACGACAGGATTGTCCGCAGCACCGGTAGGATTACTTCAAAGGGAGCCTGCTTGCGAACCGGAAACTGCGAGGAAGAACAGCAATTGTTGGATAAACTGACAAAAAAGCGGGCACGAGAAGGCAATCTTTGCGAGCAGACATGGTCTTGGGCGTGATTTTACGATTTTCACAAGTATTCTATAACTACCTGATAAGCAGGAAGTTGAACTATATTTACATTATCTCACATTGCAAAAACGCCTTTTTTCCATAAAATTATCTAGAGAATTTTCGATCATCTCAGTGGTTTTACCTCATCAAAGCACCGTTCTGACAAGGTAAAACCACTGAGATGACACCCAGAAATCACTGTTTTCTCACTTTCAAAGTCCTTTTCTGATATTCAACTCCCTATTTCTTTGGCTTTTCGCTCTCTAGAATGCAAGTTATTGCAGAAGCACTTTTGTAAGTTTTTATCTCCATTGTTAGTTACTATCCGCCATAAACTTCTGCAAGCAAAGACTTTCGAGATTGGGCGGCAAAGGCTCTGTCCTCCTCGTTGGACTGGAACTTACGATAGACAAAGTTGTCGCTCAGATAGTTCTTTCTCACGACTTTGTTGGCTGCCAGTTCCTCGGGCAATCCCTGAAAGAGGATACGTCCCTCAAAGAGCAGATAGGCACGGTCGGTGATGGACAAAGTCTCCTGCACGTTATGGTCGGTAATGAGGATACCGATATTGCGGTATTTCAGTCGCCACACGATATGCTGGATGTCTTCCACGGCAATAGGGTCGACACCGGCAAACGGCTCATCGAGCATAATGAACTTCGGATCGATAGCCAGACAGCGGGCAATCTCCGTACGTCGGCGCTCACCACCGGAGAGACGGTCGCCCTTGTTCTTCCTCACCTTGTTGAGTCGGAACTCGCTGATCAGACTTTCCAATTTGTCGAGTTGCTCCTGGTGTGACAGCTTCGTCATCTCCAACACCGCCATGATATTGTCTTCCACGCTCAGCTTACGGAATACGCTGGCCTCCTGCGGCAGGTATCCGATACCGGCACGGGCGCGCTTATAGACAGGAAACTTCGTGATCTCCTTATCATCGATGAAGACATGTCCCTCGTTGGGCACGACCAATCCTGTCGTCATATAGAAAGAGGTCGTCTTACCAGCACCGTTAGGTCCGAGCAATCCGACGATCTCACCTTGCTTGACGTTAAACGTGACATGATCAGCCACAGTACGTTTGCCATAGCGCTTGACCAACCCCTCAGCATGCAACTCCTTATGTTTCAACTTGCTCATGAGCAACTTGTCCACTTCCTCAGGAGTCATGTGCTCCACATCGGGGCGAGCCTCGGTCTCCTGCTGCACAAGTGCTTGTAATGTTTCGTCCATGATAATAGTTTTGAATGCAAAAATACTAAAAAAACACCTAATAACATTGATAAAAGCAAAAACTCTTCTGTTTATTGCAGTTTTTTATGGGATTTTGGTTACTTTTGCATCATCAAATAGGTTATAGCCCATGCTTTTATTGAAGTTGCTTCATCGTTATCTCACCACTTTCGGACGTTATCTCATCCTGATGGGACGCACCTTTGCGCGTCCGGAACGCATGCGCATGTTTTTGAAGCGCTATGTTAAAGAGATGTCTCAGTTGGGAGTCGACTCCATCGCCATCGTGCTGATGATCAGCTTCTTCATCGGTGCAGTCATCTGCATCCAGATGAAGGTGAATATCTCCAGTCCGTGGATGCCACGTTGGACTACCGGCTACACCACGCGTGAGATCATGCTCTTGGAGTTCTCTTCTTCCATCATGTGTCTGATTCTCTCCGGTAAGGTGGGGTCCAACATCGCCTCGGAGTTGGGCACCATGCGCGTCACACAACAAATCGACGCGTTGGATATCATGGGCGTGAACTCGGCCAACTATCTGATCCTGCCGAAGATCCTCGGTTTGGTGACCATCATGCCGTTCCTGGTGATCTTCTCTTCAGCCATGGGCATCATCGGTGCCTACGCCACAGCGATCATCGGGCACATGATGTCGCCCGACGATCTCACTGCCGGCATGCACCACGCTTTCAATCCCTGGTTTATGTGGATGAGCATCATCAAGAGTCTGTTCTTCGCCTTTATCATCTCCAGCGTATCGTCGTATTTCGGCTACACGGTGGAGGGCGGCTCCGTCGAGGTGGGCAAGGCTTCCACCGATGCCGTCGTATGCAGCAGCGTGCTCATCCTCTTCTCCGACGTTTTCCTTACGCAATTACTGAGTTAAGCTATGATAGAAGTCAAAAATCTAACGAAACGCTTTGAGGACAAGACTGTTCTCGACAACATCAGCACTGTCTTTGAGACGGGTAAGACCAATCTCATCATCGGACAGAGTGGTTCCGGCAAGACGGTGCTGATGAAGAATATCGTAGGACTGCTTGAGCCGACCGAAGGCCAAATTCTCTACGACGGGCGCGACTTCACGGCGATGACGAAGAAAGAAAAGGTGATGATGCGGCGCGAGATGGGCATGATCTTCCAAGGAGCGGCTCTCTTCGACTCGTTGACCGTACAAGAGAACGTGCAGTTTCCGTTGGATATGTTCTCCAACATGACCTCCCGTGAGCGTGCAAGAAGAGCACAGGAGTGTCTGGAGCGTGTCAACCTCCTGGATGCCCGCAACAAATACCCCGACGAGATCTCCGGCGGTATGCAGAAACGCGTGGCCATTGCGCGCGCCATCGTGCTCAATCCGAAGTATCTCTTCTGCGACGAACCTAACTCTGGCTTGGACCCGAAGACTTCACTGGTCATCGACAAGCTGCTGTCAGAGATCACCAAAGACTATCAGATGACGACGATCATCAACACCCATGACATGAACTCGGTCATGGGCATCGGCGAGAACATCGTCTTCATCTACAAAGGACATAAGGAGTGGCAGGGCAACAAAGACCAAGTCATCAGCTCCACCAACAAGAAACTCAACGACCTGGTCTTTGCCAGCGATCTGTTCCGCAAGGTGAAGAAGGTGGAGATGCAGGAAGAAGAGAACGCTTAGATCACCCGGCAGCATAAAAAAAACGCTTCCTCTCCATTGTGAGAGGAAGCGTTTTTCTATTCTATATTATCTACATGATGAGAAGCGTCAGCGTGTGTACCACACGCCTTTCTTCTCCACCATCGGCACGCACACTTCTTCGCGAGTGCTGTCTCCATATTCAAATATCAGATACACATTGGCCACATGCTTGAGCGTATCAGCCTTGGCGTCGAGAATCTTCACCTTCTTGATGCCACGATGCTCTTGCTCCTGCTGTGCCACAAACATCCGGGCATTGTCCTCCAACTGTTTGCGATAGCTGTCCGGAATCTTATAGGGCATGTAGGTGCCAGCCACAAAATCCTCATACTTCCCTGACAAAAGCTGGTCGTAGTAGCCCTTCGCGGCATGGGCGGCTATCTCGGCGGGTGTCGGAGCTTTCTTGCATGCCATAGGCAAGGACAAGATAGCGGCCGACACCACATATCGCCATACTCTCTGCATCTTACTTCTGACGGATAAACACATTGATCGGGCAGCCATGCATCGACCAGTTCTCACGGATCTTGTTCTCCAGGAAGCGGCGATAGGGCTCCTTGATATATTGCGGCAGATTGGCATAGAACACGAAAGAGGGTATCTGCGTGTTGGGCAACTGCGAGCAATACTTGATCTTGATATACTTTCCCTTTGTAGAAGGTGGCGGCGTCTGCTCGATGATCGGCAGCATCACCTCGTTGAGCTTCGTCGTACCGATACGTGTCTCACGGTTGAGATATACCTGCTTGGCGGTTTCCAACACCTTAAAGATACGCTGTTTGGTCAGTGCGGAGGCAAAGATAATCGGGAAATCAACAAAAGGAGCCATACGGTTGTGGATGGCATTCTTGAAGGTGTCGATGGCCTTCTGGCTCTTGTCCTGCACCAAGTCCCACTTGTTGACCACGACAACCAAACTCTTGTTGTTCTTCTGTATCAACTGGAAGATGTTCATATCCTGAGCCTCAATGCCTCGTGTGGCATCGATCATCAGAATGCAGACATCACTGTTCTCGATAGCACGGATGCTGCGCATGACGCTATAGAACTCCAGGTCTTCGCTCACCTTATTCTTACGGCGGATACCGGCAGTATCGACGAGATAGAAGTCAAAACCAAATTTGGTATAGCGCGTATAGATACTGTCGCGTGTGGTACCGGCAATATCTGTGACGATATTGCGCTCCTCACCGATAAAAGCATTGATCAGACTTGACTTACCGGCATTAGGGCGACCGACGACAGCGAAGCGCGGGATATTCTCTTCCGGTGCTTCGTCGACATTGTTTGGCAGTTTGGTCAGTATCATGTCGAGCAGATCACCCGTACCGCCACCCGTTGCCGCGCTGATGCACACAGGATCTCCCAGTCCGAGACGATAGAACTCTGCGGCTTCGTAAGCGTTGCCACTATTGTCGACCTTATTAGCCACAAGGATGACCGGCAGTTTGGCACGACGCAGGATCATGGCTACATCCTCATCCCAGTCTGTGACTCCTGTCTCCACATCCACCAGGAAGAGCACAAGGTCTGCCTCTTCTGTGGCGACCCTCACCTGCTGACGGATGGCATCCTCAAAGATATCATCTGATTTCACGACCCAGCCGCCCGTATCTACGACAGAGAACTCTTTGCCGTTCCAACTGCACTTGCCGTACTGGCGGTCGCGTGTGGTACCGGCCACATCACTGACAATAGCCCTACGGCTTTGGGTCATACGATTAAAAAGTGTGGACTTACCCACATTAGGGCGTCCTACGATAGCTACTAAATTTGCCATTTCGTTGTTTGATTTCTGAAGTTTAACATTCTTCGGCCCTCCCGAAGGAGAGTGCACCCTGCCATACAGTCAGGGGAATATAGGAGTGTAGAATGCGTCAACACTCACCATTGATCATTCTTATTGCGGGTTGTACCCGAAGTGGTCGAGTTCCCGTTGAGAGTTACGCCAGTCTTTGTCAACCTTGACGAAGGTCTCCAAGTAGATCGCCTTACCAAAGAACTTCTCAAGGCTCTTGCGGGCTTCCGACGACACCTTCTTCAAAGCAGTGCCCTGATGTCCGATGATAATACCTTTCTGCGAGTCGCGCTCTACATAGATGACAGCGTTGATATGGATGTGATGCTCGTCTTCCTTGAAGCGCTCCACGACGACCTCCACGGAATAAGGAATTTCCTTATCGTAATAGCGCAGGATCTTCTCGCGGATGATCTCCGAGACAAAGAACTTCGCGGGCTTATCGGTCAACTGATCCTTGTCGAAATAAGCAGGACTCTCGGGCAGCAGCTCTTCGATACGCTTCATGAGCATGTCTATGCCGAACTTGTTCTGCGCCGAGATAGGCAGAATCTCAGCATTGGGCAACAGGGCATGCCACTTCTCCACGATGTCTCCGAGATGCTGTTGGTCGGTCTCGTCGATCTTGTTGATCAGCAACAACACCGGGATTTTCATTTCCCTAACCTTTTCCAGAAAGTCGAGGTTCTTTTCCGGGTTCTCCACCACATCCGTGACATAGAGCAGGATGTCGGCATCTGCCAAGGCTGACTCAGAGAATGCCAGCATCATCTCCTGCATCTTATAGTTAGGTTTCAACACGCCGGGGGTGTCAGAGAAAACGATCTGCATGTTGGGCTTGTTGACAATGCCCATAATGCGATGACGTGTCGTCTGCGCCTTAAACGTGGCGATGCTGATCTTCTCACCGACAAGTTGATTCATCAGTGTGGACTTGCCAACATTGGGGTTTCCTACGATATTTACAAAACCGGCCTTATGCATAAGTACTTTTAATTAAACATACAATATCAATAAACAAAAAAACGCATTCTTACTATAACAAGAAGGATGCGTTTTTCTGTTGTTATGAATAAAGGATCTTACGTGTTACTTTTTGTCCGCTGCTGCGGCAGCACCATCGTAAGCCCATTTCAGATACATAGCTCCGTGAACAAATCCGGCTCCGAAAGCAGTGAGGATGACGTTATCGCCCTTCTTCAGCTTAGCTTCGTTGTCCCACATAGCCAAAGGAATGGTAGCGGAACTGGTATTGCCGTAGTGGTCGATGTTGATCATCACCTTCTCGATCGGCAGATCGGCACGCTTGGCCACTGCATCGATGATACGCAGGTTAGCCTCGTGCGGGATCACCCAGTCTACGTCATCAGCCGTCAGGCCGTTGTGCTTCATGATGTAGTCCACATCATCGCTCATATCTGTCACGGCATAGCGGAACACGTTGCGCCCCTCCTGATAGATATAGTGCAGACGATGGTCTACCGTGAAATGCGAGGGAGGGCATACACTGCCGCCGGCCTTCATGTGAAGGAAGGGCAGGCCTGCACCATCGGTACGCAAGAACGATTCTTGGAAGCCAATGCCTTCTTCCTCCGTTGCCTCCACGAGCACAGCACCGGCACCGTCGCCAAAGAGCACACAGGTCTGTCGGTCGGTGTAGTCGACAATCGACGACATCTTCTCGGCAGAAACCACGATGATCTTTTTGTAACGGCCGCTCTGAATCATCGAGCAAGCCTGCTCAAGGGCATAGATAAAGCCGCAGCAGGCACAGGACATGTCAAAGGCGAAAGCGTTTTTCAGTCCCAGTTTACCCAAAATGATGCTTGCCGTAGAGGGGAAAGGATAGTCAGGAGTCGTTGTCGAGACGATGAGTGCATCAATGGTATCCGGATCTACGCCGGTTTTACGAAGCAGCTGCTTAGCAGCCTTGCGCCCCATATAGCTTGATCCGAGGCCTTCCTCAGTGAGGATACGGCGCTCTTTGATGCCGACACGCGTAGTAATCCACTCATCGCTGGTGTCTACCATGCGCGACAGTTCCTCGTTGGTGAGGACATAGTCGGGCACGTAGCCGCCAACACCTGTGATTATCGCGTTAATCTTTCCCATTACTCAGCTGCTTCCTTAACGATAGCGACCTTGCCACGATAGTAACCGCATGTCGGGCAAACGGTGTGATAGACATAGTAAGCGCCGCAGTTAGGGCATACTGCCAATGTGGGGGCTACTGCCTTATCGTGAGTTCTACGCTTGAGTGTACGAGTCTTAGACTGTCTTCTTTTAGGATGTGCCATAATTGTTTAATCTTTAATTTTTATCTTTTATCTTTTTCAATGCTGCCCATCGGGAATCCACAGGCTCTGTATCCTCATCACCGCTTCGGGCGGCCGAATGTTCTTTCAGAATCTTCATCATGGCAGGGTCGCATTTTCCAGGTGCATGCACATGCCTGAGTGGAATACTGAGCTCTATAAATTCATAGATGAACCACGACACGTCGAGAATAGCGTTGTCTTCCCTGACCGTGACGAGGTCGTCATCCTCCGAATAGTCTTCTCCAAACTTTGCCACCAGATGGTCGTCGCTCTCTATGGGCTGTTCCATGTCTTCCAAGCAGAGATCGCAAGGAACAATGACAAAGCCGTCTGTGTGAAAATCCAAATAGAACACGTCCCCCGTACGACGGATCGTCAACGAGGAATGCACACGGCCACGTTTCACTGCCGGGGCCTGAATAGCCTCGAAGTAAGGGTCGCTCAAATCGAAGTCAAAGACATTGTCGCCTTCCGACAAGCCTTTTAAGTCTATCTTAAACTGCTCTAAATTAGACATATCACAAACAGACATATCACATTTGGTTTGCAAAGTTACTACTTTTTTTTGATAGCGTCAAATTTATCTGCAAAAACTTTCTTAAAAGAGGAATGATAACAAAGGCTATGCGTGGCACTTACGCAATTCTATACGGAAAGTAGTTCCCTTGCCTACCTCCGACTCCTTGACATAGATGCGTCCATGATGATATTCCTCTACGATGCGCTGGGCGAGACTGAGTCCAAGTCCCCACCCTCGTTTCTTTGTGGTGAAGCCGGGACGGAACACATTATTTATATTACGCTTGCGGATGCCCTTGCCCGTATCGCTCACATCCAAGTACACCCATGTGTCGGTCTCTTCCACCTTCAGCGTGATAGTTCCCTGCTCGCCGCCCATGGCATCCACAGCATTCTTGCACAGGTTCTCTATCACCCATTCAAAGAGGGAGCCATTGAGATCCACGATCACCTGATGAGCAGGGAAATCGGTCAGGATCTTCACCTTCTTACTTGTACGGCGGTCCATATAGTCGACAACATGTCCCAACAACTCCAAGAGGTCGGTAGGCACAGGAGCCGGCACAGAACCAATCTTAGAAAAGCGGTCAGCGATGAGTTGCAGACGCTTTACGTCCTTGTCCATCTCCGGTATCAACGTATCATCGGGATAGGTCTCCTTCAGTATCTCCACCCAAGCAATCAGACTGGAGATCGGCGTACCCAGCTGATGAGCAGTCTCCTTCGACAATCCCACCCACACCTTATTCTGTTCTGCACGCTTAGAGGTGAGTAAAGCAAAGATGGCTACCACCACAAAGAGAAGAACCACTCCCAACTGCACATAGGGATACCAGGAAAGACGTTTGAGCATCAACGACTCATCATAGCAGACATCAATATAGTCGCGATGCCGCTCTTCGAGGAAGATCCTGATGTTACGTTTTCTGGCTAAAAGCTCATGACCGATCCGAGTGACCTTCGTCAGGCTGTCCGCACGGGAAGAGGCATTGATGGAAAGATTGCGGAAGTCTGTCACCTTTCCATTACTGTCGAGCACAATGACTGGAATCGTATTGTTGTCGTTAATCACTTTCAACACAAGATTCAGATCCGTGTTCTCATCAGCCTGGTTGAGCGACCGCATAGCTTCCGCCCAGACCTCCATGCGACTGCGTTCCTGGGCCTCCAAGTCACGCGTCATACTATGCGACACAACAAGCGAGGCCACGGCAATAACGATTGCCATAACCACAAGAATAATCTTCACCTGTCTGATTCTATCTGTCCATTGCATAGTATTATGGATAACGAAAAGAAAAGGAAATTATTATAGGCCCCTCCCTAGCCCTCCCCGAGGGGAGGGAACCGCAATACCCCACAAAGCATATAATTCGTGCAGATGGTATGGTTTAGCAATTCTCTCCCCTCGGGGAGAGCTAGAGAGGGGCGTACAAAAAAGCCCTTGAAAACATTTCTGTCTTCAAGGGCTCTTGTTGAAAGAGGGCGGCCTCCTACTCTCCCGCATTGCATTGCAGTACCATCGGCG
>OGQX01000513.1_pt1 | contig 42846 bp, 46 predicted proteins | sample 1553291 | NCBI WGS metagenome assembly OGQX01 (sample SAMEA2580030, study PRJEB22360) | human gut metagenome | biome: human gut; feature: human-associated habitat; material: faeces | place: Denmark | collected 2008/2010
TTATTAGCAATTACATTGTATCATAAGTTTCTGATATGACTCCTTTTTTGATTAACAACAGTGTTGATGATTTTTACTCACCAACACTATTTATTATAGAACCTTTATAGGAATCGAAGTGATTCCTTTTTCTATGACCCAATCATAAAAAATGTATATGTTTTATGGATAAATACGATGGCTCAGAACTGAAATATAAATCTTATCTTATTGAAATAAAATAATATGTAAGCCCTAACTCTATCTTTATAAGTTGCCTTATATTTAATTGAAATAATAGTTTTAATACTAGCTATTTCAATGTTTCTAATTTCAACATTGTTTATTTTTAATTTACTGTTCTAGCAGAAATAATTACTTTTAAAGTTTTACTACTAGGGAATAGAGGGTTAATAGTTATAAACTTTAGTATATTAAAAAGTGTCTTTGTTTTAGCAAAAAGCACTTCTTGTACTGTTAAGTTAAACGTGGAGTTTGACTTGAAGTAAAAGAAAAAAGTACACCTTTCGACGTACTTTGAACTCAAATGGAGCGGATGAGGGGAATCGAACCCCCGTCACAGCCTTGGCAAGGCCGTATTCGAGCCACTAAACTACATCCGCAATTTTTGGAGGGCCTAGTCGGATTTGAACCAACGATCAGGGAGTTGCAGTCCCACGCCTTACCACTTGGCTATAGACCCAAAGTATTTGAATTACCTCAAAAAGATAACTCATGAATATAATAGTACACTAATAATTTTTTTTTGTCAATTCATGTTTTTGCTTTTTTCTATTAAATTATATGAGAAATAGAAAAAGAAAGTACCTATAGTAAAAAATATTTAAAAAAATAATGGAAAAAACTCCCATGCCTAATATTGTGTGATAAAATTAAAATAAAAGATACAAGAATAATACTATCTAAGAAAGAAGGTGTAGGGAGTAATATTATTCCTAAAAAATGAAAGAGAAAATAGAAGAGTATTTAAACCGAATAAATGAGGTCAAGGGTACTGAACGTGAACAATTAAAAGAAGATCTTTTAATCCATATTTCCTTTTATCAACATGAACGTTTAATTCACCTCCTAGTTACGATAACTTTTGCCCTCCTTACTTTTTTCAGCTTATATTTCCTAGTTACCGTACCAAGTATCGCAATTGGAATCTTGTTCATCATTTTTTTAATCATGTTAGCATTCTATATTAAGCATTATTACTTTTTAGAAAATAATGTTCAAAAGCTCTATAAAATTTACGATGACTTAACCAAAACAAAACACTAAAAAAGACTTGCATTTCTTTCTTGCAATGATATAATAATAACTGATAATCATTATCAATAAGGAGTGTTATGAAATACCGAAACACTAAACAAAAAGAATTGATTTTAGACATCATCAAAAATAATCACGATCATCCAACAATTTACGAAATTTATGATGAAGTCAAAAAGGCTGATGCCAGTATTGGCCAAGCAACAGTCTATCGCAATGTGAAACAATTCATAAAAGAAGGAAAAATTAGTCTGTTAAAAACAAAACAAGGAATAGACCGTTATGATTTTTATCAAGACCATTTTCATCTTGAATGTTTAACCTGTGGTAAGCTATTTGATTTCTATGACTCGAAACTACTCAATCAACTAAAGAGTAAGAATTATCTAGATGGCTTTCAAGCGACAAATTATAATTTAACGATTGAAGGATATTGCTTAGAATGTAATGGAGGAAAACGTGAAGAAGTTTAGATGTAAAATATGTGGTTATATTGAAGAAATGGAAGAGTTACCAGATGGGTATACTTGCCCTCTTTGCGGAGTAGGCAAAGAAATGATGGAAGAGGTAATCGAAGAACAACGCCCAAAGAAGAAGTACCGCTGTAAGCTATGCGGCTATATCGAAGAAAATGGCGATTTGGTTGAACAAGGAGATTATCGTTGTCCAATTTGTGGAGTTCATCAAGAGTTTATGGAAGAAGTTACTTTAGAAGAAGCTCCACCTGAAAAAGAAGATAAAAGAATTCCTATCGATGAAGACAATCCAGGAATCGCTAGAATCATGGAAAAGTGCATTAATTGTGGCCGTTGTAAAGATATCTGTCAAAACGTAGTTGGCATAAAATACCAAGACAAGGTAAAGGGACACCCAGCTTGTGTTTCTTGTGGTCAATGTATCTTGAACTGTCCAATGGGAGCAATTGTCCCTAAATATAACTACAAGAAAGTAGCTCAAGAAATTGAAAATAAAGATAAAATCGTCATCGCATTAACTTCTCCTGCTGTCAGGGTTGCCTTAGGGGAAGAATTTAAGGAAGAAGCAGGTACCAATGTTGAAGGCAGAATGGTAGGAGCTTTAAAAGAATTAGGGTTTGATTATGTATTCGATACCACTTTTGGCGCTGATTTGACTATCATGGAAGAAGCTAGTGAGTTGGTCTTTCGAATAAAAGAAAACAAGAACTTGCCTCAATTAACTAGTTGCTGCCCCGCTTGGGTGAAATATGTAGAAATTTACTATCCTGATTGGATAAAGAATTTATCTACTTGTAAAAGTCCAATTGGTATGCAAACAACAATGATTAAAACCTATTTTGCACAAATAAAAAATTTGGATCCAGCCAAAATAATTACGGTAGCAATAACTCCTTGTACAGCAAAGAAGAGTGAAGCGCTACGCGAAGAACTAAAATCAAGTAGCACTTTTTGGCACAAAGAAATCACAAGAGATAATGATTATGTCATCACGACTAGTGAACTAGGCTTAATGTTACGAGAAAAAAGAATAGATTTTACGAAAGTTTCTGAGCAACACTTCGATTCTTTATTAGAAAGAGGAAGTGGAGCAGGTGTCTTATTTGGTAACAGTGGTGGGGTAATGGAAGCAGCTATTCGAACTGCTCATTATCTACTGACAGGAAAAGACCAAGAAGCATTATTAAACTATACACCAGTTCGTGGCTTAGAAGAAGTAAAAGAAGCAACGGTTACTATCGGAGATGTTGTACTTCAAGTTGCTGTCGTATACGGCTTACCTAATTGGGAACGCCTCTTAGAGAAAATGAAGCAAGAACATAAAAAGTATCATTTTATCGAAGTGATGAATTGTCCAGGTGGCTGTATCGGTGGAGGAGGACAACCGCTAACCGCAATTAATAAGCAAAAAGAAATTCTAGAAAAAAGAATGGCTGGAATTTATCAAAGCGATAAAGAAAGTCGTATTCGTTACTCTTATCGAAATCCCGATATTGAAAAAATTTACCGTGATTTCTTAGGAGAACCATTAAGCCCAATTAGCGAGGAACTCTTACATACGAGTTACCAAGATAAAAGTAAGTTATTAAAAGAACAATCTTTTAATATAGATAAAAAACAAGAAAAGGAAGGAATGAAAAAAATGGATTACGCAAAATTAAAAGGTTCTAAAACAGAACAAAATTTAATGACAGCTTTTGCTGGAGAAAGTCAAGCTAGAAACAAATATTCATACTATGCTTCAAAAGCAAAAAAGGATGGTTATGAACAAATCGCTGCTATTTTCGAAGAAACAGCAAATAACGAAAAAGAACATGCTAAATTATGGTTCAAATACCTACATGGTGGCGACATCCCATCTACAATGGAAAACTTAGAAGATGCTGCTCAAGGCGAAAACTACGAATGGACAGATATGTATGCTGGATTCGCAAAAGAAGCTAAAGAAGAAGGATTCGATGAATTAGCTTACTTATTCGATGCAGTAGCAAAAATCGAAAAAGAACATGAAGAAAGATATTTAACCCTATTAAAGAATGTTAAAGATGACCGTGTATTCCATAAAGATGGAGACAAAATTTGGATCTGCCGTAACTGTGGACATGTTTATGTTGGAAAAGACGCTTTAGATGTATGCCCAGTTTGTAAACATCCAAAATCATTTATGGAAGTAAAAGCAGATAATTATCAATAAACATTCTTAGTAGTTAAGGAGTAAAAAGTACCGGCACAATATAAAGTTGGTACTTTTTCAATGAAACAAAGTAGTCGAAAAGAACGAAAAAATAGTCAAAAAGGAAATAAAATGATTGGTAATTTTCCCCAAACAAAAGCTCTATAATCCGCATAAAATAAGGGTAAATAGGAATAACAGAGTGCATATTAGACCTCCCGAATTTGCAAAAGCTAGTCCCCTATGGTATAATGGTAACTGTTCGAAAGAGAGGAATTATGAAAAAAAATTGTAATTATGCTTTCAGAATAGTATGTGTCTATATCGTGGTTTTAACACTATTTAGTCTAGCTAGTGCCAATGTTACAATTGAAAAAGAATCTTACCTAGTACAAAATAGTAATATTACCAAACAATTAAACAGTAAATTGATCGCAAATGGAGTAATAGAACAAGAAGAAATAAAAGAAGAATTAGAAATACCACAAGCTAAAGTAGAAGAAAAAGAAGAAGTAATACAGCAAGAAACTACTCCAGTTATAGAAAAACAAGAACCAGTAGTAGAACAACCACAAACATCTGCTCCAAGCTATATTGCACCAATAGACACAACTAGTTTTCCAGTACTTTCTACGAATGTTGGAACTGTAAGCCATTATGGACACGATTGTTACGGATGTACATCAGGTAAAACAGCATCAGGTTATTACATTGGTGACGGACGTATCTATTATAATGACCCTGTCTTCGGTAGCGTACGAATCGTTGCAGCAGGAAGTGAATATCCCCTAGGATCGATTTTACGTTTAACCAATATCGGTGATGCCCCTATGTTAGTTATCGTCTTAGATAGAGGAGGTGCAATCGGATCAGGTAAAGGTCGTATTCTAGACTTACTGACCGAAAGCAACGCCGCAGCATACCAACAGGGACTAAAATATAATGTCAAAGTAGAAGCATTAAGGTTAGGTTACTAATTTTAATGCTTTTTTTCTGGAATTTTTAGTGGGATATGATATAATGGAAAATAGGAAAAGGTATAAATAGGTGGTTCTATGAAACAAGAAAAGAAGTTATTTAAGCATCAAACCGCAATTACAGTAATAGCGGTAATTATCACAGTAACAGTAGCAATAGGAAGTAGCTATCTACTATTTAATCGTCAAGATAATAACAAGGAGTATAATGCATTTAAAGAAGAGGATTTTGAAATTAGTTATGTCGATAATGGCAAAGGAAATGGAGATGTCTTATCCCTAGTAAATGCAACGCCAATGTCTGATGAAGAAGGATCTAGTCAACAACCATATCGCTTTAACGTAACGAATACAGGAGAAGAAAAAGCAAAATTCGTGATCAAACTTTCTTCTGATCAAGCCTTGATCGATGAAGATGATTGCGAAACTAAACAATTATCTACCTATTATATAAAATACAAAATTGATAACCAAGAACCAAAAATTCTAAGTACAGTAGAAACAAAAGATTACGAAATTTATGTTAGTAACAATGAACTTATGCCAGGAAGTAGTGAAATCCACGAATTAAGAATTTGGTTAGTGGAAAATAGACCAGAGAGTGTAAAAAGCAATCACTTTCATGGACGTCTAGAAATTGAACAAATTACAGAAGAAAAAACATGGCAAGAATTCCAAGTAGGAGAGGCAGTTACTTTACCTAATGGAGATAAGTATCATGTAATCGAAACAAGTGATAATACGATGTCTAAAGTAAAATTACTAAGTGATTACAATTTAATCCCAACAGGTGTCCAAGACAATAGTTGTGTAATTAGTGAGTTTATCCAAGGCAAGATAAATGAAGGAAAAATTACAGATCAAGCCGAAACTTATTATTGCAGTACAGGAAAATATCAAGAATTAGGAACTACACTATATCAGAATTATTTTACCAACTTGGAAAAGGCCGAAATAGTAAATACTTATGATGAAGTACGTTTAATCACTGTTCCAGAAATCGAAGCTATCGTTAATGACCAAGTAGACTCAGCCACTTTTTCAACAAGTTTAAAAAATGAGAATATAGCATGGTTAATAACAGGAAATTATTGGACTTCGACGCCTAATTCTAATAACGAAAATTTCTTGTGGGCAGTAAGTGTAGATGAAACAGGAGCATCTCTTCAAGAATTTGAAAATACTTCTGAATATTTTGGAATTAGACCAGTTATCGTTATCGATAAAGAGGTGTTACAATAGCGAGCAGAAAAACTCGCTTTTTTTATTAAGTTATGGTATAATAAGGCCACAATTAAAGGAAGGAGTAGTGAGTATGAAATTATTGAATAAATTAATTCCCGTGACAGGTGCAGTTATTGGAGTTATCGTTCCTTTCATATCCCCTTTAGCACCAAGTGTAATTACGGTTGTAGGAGGAGGGCTTATTGGCTTAATAGCTGGTGCAGCCATAGTAACAGGAATTAGTCTTTTATTTAATGAAGATGAAACTGTCACTGAAGCTAATAAAGAGCAACGTCCGCCAAAACGAAAAAGAACTGAACGAAAAAAAGTCCAAAAACGTAATACGTATTCTTTAGAAAAAAAGAAAGATGCTAGAGGTACAAGACCTGTCAAAAACATTCTAACTTTAGATGATGAAGAGGAGTCAATTAAAACGTCATCAGTTAACCAAAAACAACCAGCTAATATTTTCAAATTGGACGATGAGGATGAGCAAATTAAAACCACCACTACTAATCATCCCGTTAAGAATATCTTAAAATTGGATGATGAAGAAGATATTGAGCAAGAAAAAGCATATAGCCTTAATCCAATTTCTCAAAAACAAAAGGTACTATTTCAAGATCCATATAATCAAACGGCTATAAGTGGAAAAAATAATTTGCGAGTAAATGATGAAAAGATAATAAATGATGTTAAAAATAGACTCGAACAGTTGAAAAAAACGCTAACAGAAACGCAAAAACAAATCAATGAAATTCGAATGATTTTAGATGATTTGCAAGAACAGCAAGAAAACTCTCGCCCAAAAGTAAAAATGATTTCTTAATCAATAAAATTAAAGAGCAATATGAAAAATATAAAAATAAGTAAATAAATTAACGCTATTGAACCTCGTTTTAAATGTAAAAGACGAGGCTTTGCTTTGTACAGTTACTTGGAAAGAAATTTGTCAAATACTTTCTAAAGTAGGGGAGAAAAGTATGAAAATGGAGAAGAAAATGAATAGCTATGAAAAAGGGTTAAGAAAAGATATCAAAAAATGCTCTAAAAAGATAGCTTTAAATCGGTTGGCCCTATGCTGTGTTAATGGGTATGAAGCACTATCAGTGTTAGGAATAATTACTGGAGCAGTTGGTTTAATCCTTAGTACAAGTCCGATTGTGTGTGCCGCTATGTTTTTCTTGGGCTTTTTCGCGAGAAGATATTATTCTACTCAAGAAAAGGAGTTAAAAAAAGAACTCGAAAGGAAGCTAGTTGAAAGGGATAAATTTAAAGAAGAATTAGAACGGTATGAAGAAAGAAGTAGAAAAATTTTTGTATCACCAAAAGTTAAAGCTAGCTCAGAAAAAACTATAGATAAGGAAAATACGGATACTGAGGAGAAAACAAATCAAAAAGAGAGTATTACTCCTCATGAAATATCAGCTAGAAAAATCGGAAATTATCAAGTTCATTCTACTCCTTCAACGCAAAAACCATTATTCCAAGATTCATATAATCAAACAACTAAAAGAAATCATGAAAAATTAACTTGTAATCAAGAAAAACTATTAACAGATGCTTATCAACAAATACTTCAACGTCAATATGCTTTAAATCAATTAAAAAATATAAAAACAATAGAAGAACCTCAAAAGAAGAAAACAGTAACAGGAAATCAGAAAACTTTACATCGCTAATCGCAAAAAGATTAGAGCAAGCGTTAAATCAGTTAGCTTTTTAAAGAGAAATATGATATAATAAACAACGTTAAATGAAGGGGAGATAAGAATGGAAAAGAAAAAAATAAAAAAATCAAAACGCCATTTAGGAAGACGTTTATTGGTATCCACTTTAATTGGTTTGATTGCAACTCCAGTCATTGCTACTTTGGTATTATTAACTGTAATTCAGTTACCTATTGGGATGGCACTTCCATATGGAGCAATTCTAGGAACTGTTTTTGGTGGATTAGTTGGAGTTAGTGCTGGAGGAATCAGCTATATTTTAGGTAAGCAGAAATTAGAAGCTGAAGAAGAGGAAGAAGAATTAACTACAAATGAAGGTAAAAGTGATGAAGAAGAAAAGTCGCTAACTAAAGATAAGAAGAAAGAAAAACAAGAAAAACGAGAAAAGAAAAAAGCTGAGCGCCAAGAAAAAAAGGAAGCAAAAAAACAACAAAAACTAATCAAAAAACAAGAGAAAGTTTCAGCATCACTAACAAAAAGTAACAAGAAAAAAACAGAAAGTATAAAAGAAAATTCCCAAGAAGAAAGAAAACAGACTACTGAAGAAAGCATACAAGAGTATAAAACTAATTCTAAAGACAAGCCAAAGAATAAATCCAATGATTCACAAACCCTACCAAGAGAACAAAATCAACCAACAATTTATCGATTAGATAAAAATATGGATCCAAAGAAAAATAAGGTTTTATTTAGTGATCCATACAACCAAACGGCGAAAACGCAAAGAACACTTGAACATAATTTAAGTATTAATGAAGAAAAAATTGTTACAGATGTAATGGCTCGCTTAGAAAAACTAAATCGACAACTCCAAGAAATTCAAGGAGAAATAGAAATGTTAAAACAACAGCTAGCTGTTTTAGATAGTGTTCAAGAGGAAAAACAATTAAGAAGAGTAAAATAAAAGAATCTGTTTGGTCAAAAACAGATTCTTTTATATACTAGACATTTATTAAATATATGAAATGAAGATGCCAAACGATGAGTCAAAATAAAAAATTATAATATTTAAAGAATGAATTGACATGTACATAGATGTTCTATATAATGACATCGAGAATGGTTAATATTAGGTATCAGAATTACTAGGCCTGTCTTTACTCAAAACATAAATAAAAAGACATGATTGAAAATATTTGGATACATAAGACTATTTATAATCATTGAAAAAAAGAACAAGATCTATGGTATGAACTTACTACAAGCTAAGTATGCGAAGAATAAGAAAACTTATTATTGAAGCAGAAATCTTGGAAAGAGACGACCAGAAGCGAATTTTATAAATTAAAATTCTTTTGTTCTACTAATAGTGGTGGTGATAATATGGAATTTAAACAAGTACTAGAAAATAGAAGAAGCATTCGTAAATATACAAAACAAGCAGTTGAAAAAGAGAAAGTAGACGCCATAATCGAAGCAGGGTTACTAGCGCCATCAGCGCATAACACTCAGCCTTGGCAGTTTATTATCGTAAGAGATAGTATTCCTGAAATTGTTAAATTATTAAAAGAAGAAGGAGAAAAACATCCTGAAGACGAAAGCATCAGTAAAACCGCTGATACAATATCAAGAGGAAATACACTGATATTAGTCTATAGTGATCGCTTAGAAAATCCTGATTTTACGTTATTATCGATGGGCGCAATGATCGAAAATATGCTTTTAAAGGCAACAGATCTAGGACTAGGTTCCTTATGGATTGGTAATATTTTAAAAATCAGTAGTCAAGTTGCTCACTATTTTGAATTAGATGATACAAAACTACATCTAGTTAGTGCTGTTCTTTTAGGATATAAAGAAAAAGATCCTAAACCATTAGAAAGAAAAACCTTAGCTAATTCGATCATTAAAGAAGAAAAATAGATTATCTTTCTTTTCAGTAAAGTTTAGTAAAAAGACTAAACTTTTTTTCTTTAGTTTGTTACAATGAAAATGGAGGTACATACTAGATGAATCAAGAAATTATTAACGAAATTAGTGAACAATTAGCAATTAAAAATAAACAAGTAGAAGCAGTTTTAAAACTATTACAAGAAGGAAATACGATTCCGTTTATCGCTCGTTATCGAAAAGAAGTAACAGGGGCTTTAGATGAAGAACAAATTAGAAAGATTAACGAAGTCTACGAATATCAAGAGAGTTTATTAAAACGTAAAGAAGATGTCATTCGTTTGATCGAGGAAAAAGGATTATTAACAGAAGAATTAAAACAATCGATCATGGCTTGTCAAAAATTAGTCGAAGTAGAAGATTTGTATCGACCATATAAAGAGAAAAAGAAAACTAAAGCAACCGAAGCCATTAAGAATGGATTAGAACCATTAGCTAAAATGATGATGTCTTTTCCGACAACGGGAAGTCTAACTCAAATGGCAGAAAAGTTTATTACCGATAAAGTACCAACTGTCGAAGAAGCTATTCAAGGTGCTAAATATATCATTGCTGAATGGATCAGTGATAATGCTAGCTATCGAAAAGAATTACGTCGTAGAATGTTTAGAGAAGGAATACTAACAGCTAAGAAAAAGAAAAATGCGATCGATGAGAAAAAGGTATACGAAATGTATTATGATTATAGCGAACCAGTTAAGAGAATGAAAGCTCATCGTATTTTAGCAGTAAATCGTGGAGAAAAAGAAGATGTTTTAAGCGTGAGTATCTCTGTTAATGAAGAAGAGATGTTAGGCTACTTAGAAACAAAAATCATCAAAAATAAATCTTCATTTGTAACACCAGAGATCAAAGAAGCAATAAAAGATAGTTACAAACGTTTAATTGCTCCTAGTATTGAACGAGAAATTCGCGCTGAATTAAAAGAAGATGGTGAAGTTGTTGCCATTGAAAACTTCGCGAAAAATGTAGAGAGTCTGTTGTTGACTCCACCGATGCGAGAGAAAACAGTATTAGGCTTTGATCCGGCTTTTCGTACAGGATGTAAACTTGCTGTACTTGATCCAACCGGTAAAGTACTAGCGATTGAAGTGATCTATCCAACTGAGCCTCACCATAAAATAGAAGAGAGTAAAAAGGTTGTCCTTGATTTAATTAACCGTTACAATATTGATATTATCGCTATCGGAAATGGAACTGCCTCTCGAGAAAGTGAAGCCTTTATTGCCGATACGATCAAAGAGTCTTCACGACCTGTTGAATATGTTATTGTCAGTGAAGCAGGGGCTTCCGTTTATTCCGCATCTCCACTGGCGATTCAAGAGTTTCCTGATCTAACCGTCGAGAAGCGAAGCGCTATTTCTATTGGTAGAAGATTACAAGATTCTTTATCTGAACTTGTAAAAATCGACCCTAAAAGTATTGGTGTTGGACTCTATCAGCATGATGTACAAGGAAAGAAGTTAGATGATACTTTAGAGTTCGTCGTTACTAAAGCGGTAAATCAAGTTGGTGTAAATATTAATACAGCCTCTTCTTCTTTATTAAAATATGTCTCAGGGTTAACCAAAAAGGCCATTGATGCACTTCTTCATTATCGTGAAGTTCATGGTAAAATTACCTCTCGAGAAGAAATTCATCAAATCCAAGGAATTAGTGATAAGGTTTACGAGCAATCTATTGGATTTATCCGTATCCAAGAAGGAACGAATCCATTAGATAGGACTTCTATCCATCCAGAAAGTTATCCTGTTGCGGAAAAGTTATTAGCTTCACTAGGGTTTACGCCTAATGATGTAGGGTCGACAGCACTAAAAGAAAAATTAGTGACTTTCGACTTACAAAACAGTAACTTAGAAGTAGATAGCTATACCCTTCAAGATATTGTTGAAGCGCTTCAAAAACCAAATCGTGATCCACGCGATGAATTACCTAAACCACTTTTAAAAAGTGATGTTCTTCATATCGAAGATCTTCATATTGGAGATAAACTTCAAGGAACAGTACGTAACGTTGTCGACTTTGGTCTATTTATCGATATTGGACTCCACCAAGATGGATTGGCTCATATTTCTAAGTTAACTGATCAATATATCAAACATCCTTCAGAATTATTTTCTGTAGGGGATATTGTCGACTGTTATGTTATTGATATCAAAAAAGAACAAGAGAAAGTCTCTTTAAGTTTAATAGAAGGAAAATAGAATGGGAAAAATCGAAATCAAACAACAAATTAAAGAGTTAGAAGAGGAATTAAGAAAACTTTATGCGTTAGAAAAATACGGATATTTGACGGACACTGTTCAAAGAATCATGAATATTAACCACCAGATTGACCTTCTAAGACTTGAGTATCCCTATGCTGATGGCCCAACTTATCAAGGTGAAGAAATTGATCTCTATTTAAATGAAGATGAACAAGAATCTAGTGAATTAGAAGGGAAGTACTATACGATTACTCTTCATGGTACAACAAAGAGAATAGGAAGACTTCGACTTAGTTTGGAACTAGACAAGATCATTCCTTTTTATGCGAATATTGGCTATTCTATTCTTCCAAATTATCGAGGAAATCACTATGCCTTAAAAACTTTGGAACTTGTTCGTTCAAATCTCCTAGAAAAAGGCTTTTCCAAAATTAAAATTACTGCTTATCCCGATAATATTGCTTCAATTAAAACAATCGAAGCTTTCGGTGGACAAAGAGTAAAACCTGAAGAAGGAGAAATTTGGAATACTTACGAAGTAGACCTCACACAGCATAAAAAATAAAAAATGTATTGAGAAAACAAAAAAACTAAAAAGCACTTGTAAAGCAAGTGTCTTTTTCATTTTCTATTGTGTAAATCGAACAAGAAAAAATTCGAAAAAAACAGAAAAAGTCAAAATTAGAGAAATCGAAATTTATGAAAAAAGCAAAAAAATAAAAAAAGTCAAGAGAAAAATAAAGAAATGTAAAACCTATATAAGATAAGGAAAAGATGAGATGTTGACATAATTTTTAAAATAAGAAAAAAATCAAAAAAATACAAAAAATCGAAAAACGAAAAATGTAAAATTTGAAAAAAATATCAAAAGTCGTTGACCGACTGACCGACATAGTTATACAATCGAATTAACAAAAGATAGGAGTGGAGAAGTGATAAAATGACAGATACAGTAGAAGAAGTAAAAGAATTGATAGTAGTAAAACGAAACGGAAAAAAAGTAGAGTTTGATGGCTCGAAAATCGCTTTAGCGATAAAAAAAGGTTTCGATAGTATCGTCAGTTCGGATCAAGAAGAAAAAGGCGAAAGAAAATACAGTGAAAAAGATATTCAAAAAGTGTATCAAGCGGTACTTAATCGTATTGATAAAGAATATCGAGATGCTGGAAAAATTAAAATAGAAGAAATTCAGGATATGATTGAAGAAGAATTAGAGAAAAAGGGTTATGAAGATGTTTATCGTTCTTTTTCTGAATATCGTGATCGTAGAAATCAGTCACGTCAAAACTTCGCTGATGATAAAAAGATGCATAAATTTTTAAAATCACTAGAAAATTTAGGCTTAAAGTCAGCAAACGAAGAAGATGCTAAACGTGAGAATGCTAATATAGATGGTAACAGTCCAATGGGAACAATGCTTCAATATGGAGCAACCGTATCGAAAGAATTTGCTAAAGCTTATTTAATGAAGCCAAAATATGCAGAATCTCATGATAGTGGAGAAATTCACATTCATGATATGGATTTCTTCGCAATGGGAACGACGACTTGTTGTCAAATAGATCTAGCTCGTTTATTTAAAAATGGGTTTGATACTGGACATGGATATATCAGACCACCACAAGATATTAGTACTTATGGTTCGCTTGCTGCAATTGCTATTCAAGCAAATCAAAACGATCAACATGGTGGCCAATCCGTACCAGCTTTTGATTATTATATGGCACCAGGCGTATTAAAGACTTTCAAGAAGCAATTCAAACAAGCAATCTATGATAGTTTAGATTTAGAAGGATTTCTTCCTTTTGTCAATATGGATAAAATAGCTAAAGAAATAGATAAATTAGAATCAATTGAATTTGATCATCAAATTTTCTATCCGTTTGCCAAAGGATCAGCGGAAATCGAAAAAATAATCGAAATGGGTTATGATAAAGCAATTCAGAAAACCAATCGTGCAACACAACAGGCGATGGAAGCCTTCATTCATAATTTGAATACAATGCATTCTCGTGCGGGAGCTCAAGTTCCATTCTCATCAGTAAATTTAGGAACAGATACTTCCCCTGAAGGTAGAATGGTAACAAGAAATTTCCTAGAAGCAACGGAAGCAGGATTAGGTCGTGGTGAAACTCCGATCTTTCCAGTATCTATTTTTAAGATCAAAGAAGGCGTTAACTATAATCCTGAAGATCCAAACTACGATTTATTTAAATTAGCATGTAAAGTATCCGCTAAGAGATTATTCCCTAACTTTGCCTTTGTCGATGCCCCATTTAATTTACAATTTTATAAACCAGGTGATGTAAATACAGAGATTGCTTATATGGGATGTAGAACGAGAGTAATTTCTGATGTGACAGATCCTAATCATCAAGTAGTAACTGGTAGAGGAAACTTGTCATGGACGACAATTAATTTACCACGTTTAGGAATAAAACATGGAATTTGTTTAAAAGAACGCGATAAGGCAGACATGAAAGGTTTCTATCAAGAGTTAGAAGAATTGATGGACATGGTAAAAGATCAACTGTTAGAGCGTTTTGAAATTCAATGTAACAAACACAATTATAATTTCCCATTCCTTTTAGGACAAGGAGTATGGAACGATGGAGAAAAGTTAAAACCAACTGATCGTCTTCGTAAAGTATGGAAACATGGTAGTTTATCGATTGGATTCATCGGCTTAGCAGAATGCTTAAAAGCATTAATCGGAAAACACCAAGGTGAAAGCGAAGAAGCACAGAAATTAGGTCTAGAAATTATTGGCTTTATGCGAAAGAAATGCGATGAATACGCTGAAAAATATAATTTAAATTTTGCTTGTTTAGCTACACCAGCTGAAGGATTATCTGGTAGATTCACCAACATTGATAAAGCGATCTATGGAAAAATAAAGGGAGTAACCGATCGAGAGTACTATACGAATTCGTTCCACGTACCTGTTTATTACAACACCAGTATTACCCATAAGATTAAAACAGAGGCTCCATATCATGAATTGACGAATGGTGGACATATCTCTTATATCGAGTTAGATGGAGATGCTGCTCAAAACGTGGAAGCTTTCGAAAAAATCATTCGTTTGATGAAAGAATCAGGCATTGGTTATGGCGCAATTAACCATCCAGTAGATCGTGATCCAGTTTGTGGTTATGTCGGCGTAATCGGAGATGTTTGTCCAGGATGTGGAAGACATGAATTTGAAAGCATCCCAATCGAACGTTTACACGGTAGCGATTGTGAATGTTAAAAAAAGAAGAATAATTCGAAAAAGTAATAGAATAGAGGAGGAATAAAAATGGAAAGAACAATAGGAGAAGGAGTAAAATTTGAAAGGATCAGAAGAGTGACCGGATATCTTGCCGGAGATGTAAGCCGCTTTAATAATGGTAAGAGAGCCGAAGAAAGAGATCGCGTTAAACATAGTGGTCTTAAAGAATTAATGAATCAAAAAACAGAAAAAAATATGGAAGCAGAGTAAAAAATGAAAATTAGATTAGCCGCTAGCTTACAAGCGGACAGTATCGTCGATGGCGAGGGAATCAGAACTGTAATTTGGACCCAAGGTTGTCCCCATCATTGCCCAGGTTGTCATAACCCTGATACTCATGATTTTCTAGATGGAAAAGAGTTTGATGTTGAAGAGATTATGGCAGAACTGGATAAACTAGAAGATCAAGATGGTTTGACTTTTTCTGGCGGGGACCCCTTCGTTCAGCCGGGTGCTTGCTACGCTATCGCTAAATATGCCAAATCGAAAGATTGGAATATATGGTGCTATACAGGCTATCTTTTCGAAGATTTAATTAAACTGTCACACACTAATCGCGATATCACCAACTTCTTAAATTATATTGATGTATTAGTCGATGGAAAATTTGTCCTTGCGAAAAGAAGCCTCAGCACCGCCTATCGTGGAAGTACCAATCAAAGAATTATAGATGTAAAGAAAAGCTTAAAAGCCGGGCATGTGATCACAATTGATAAGTACGATCACAAAGAAGAAATGCGAACCAAACCAAAACCGGTAGGGCTATATCTTTAAAAAAGAGGGAAGGCCTCTTTTTGTTTGGAAAAATATATTTAAAAGTATACTTCCGTCTAAAAATCAATAAAAAGTAAAGACAAAGAGAAAAATATTTGCTAAAATAAAATAGAAAATAAAAAGAAATAAAAGGAGTGGAAAAATGAAAATAAAAAAAGAGCAGTTAATTCCTATAATTATAGTTGTTTTAGGACTAATCTTAGTCATCGTTGGTGTTATTCTGTTAACGCAAAATAAAGATTCTGAGCAAAATAATAATAACAATACTCAAGAGACTTTAGCGAAAGAATATTTCTGTACTCGTGAATTATCAACCGATGAGTATGAAATGAAGAGTGAATATCATATCTATGCCGATGATAACGGAAATTTAATTAGAAATCAATTCAACATGAAAACCACATATTTAACTGATGAATTATACCAACAATATACAGCAGATAGTAGTCAATATGAAGATCCGATGACAACTTACGATCCTGAAACACGAACAGTAACTGTATCTTCAGATTATCAATATGATACTGGCGAAGGCGCAACGATTATCAATTTCAAAGAGTTTAAAGAAGAAATTGAAAGTAATGAATTTGTCTGTACGAGTATAGAATAAAGATCAAGTCAATTGATCTTTTTCTATGAACCAGAAAAAATTCTAAAAGAAAAAAATAAATAGATGCCTATATAAAACTGGAAAAGGACTAGTAAAAAATCAACTAAGGAAAGGAAAATAAGAAGATGGAGGAAAAAGTATTACTCGCTAAACCGATAAAAGAACACATGTTTACACAGTTAAATACGAAAATATCAGAAATTAAACAACCATTAAAATTAGTTGTTTTTCAGATCGATCCTACTCCAGAAAGTCAAATCTTTCTAGCTAGTAAACAACGTTTGGCTAAACAACTCGGTATTCTATGTGAAGTGATCCATTATCCTATATCTACATCCGAAGAACAAATAATTGCGAGGATAGAAAAACTAAACAAAGATCATAGCGTGACTGGTATCATGATTCAAAAACCGATTCCTTCTAAGTATGATTATCAAAATTTAATTGATCATATCGAACCGAAAAAGGATGTCGAAGGCGTGACAAAAAGTCAACAGCAAACTCAAACCTTAATCGCCCCAACCGCACGTAGTGTTTTAGCTTTTATCGAATATTATCACATTCCGATTAAGGATCGAACTATCGTAATTATTGGTAGAAGCAACATAGTCGGTATGCCACTTTATCAGATACTCCATAACCAAACTCAGGTATATTTATGTGGCCATAATACTCCGAATATCCAAGAGATCATTCAAAAAGGGAATCTCATTATCATCGCGATTGGAGAAAAAGAATGGTTACGAGGAGATATGATTAATCCTAATTGTACCGTAATAGATGTCGGAACCAATTACGAAAATCATAGAATTTATGGCGATGTCTGTTGGGAAGAAGTCTATCCAAAGGTACAGAAAATCACTCCAGTTCCTAAAGGAGTAGGGGCCTTAACTTCCCTCATGTTGATGGATAACGTCGTAAGAGCTTACTCACTACAATAATAAAGTAAAAAGTGAGGATAGAATTATCGATAAAGACGTGTTATAATCTATAAATAAGAGAATAAACGACAAAGAAGCGGTGAAATATGAAACAAAAAAACATCAGTATTAGTAAATTCTTATATAAAAATATTCGGTGGATTCTTTTCGTAATCGCCTTACTTATTTTCTTTCTTCTAGCTATAACGATACTCAATCAAGGAGAATTTGCCTTTGACGAACAAGCATTTAAAGTACTAAAAAATTGGGAAAGTCCAGGCTTAACCGCTTTCTTCAAAACAGTTACTGCCTTAGCTAGTGCCCCAGTATTAATTCTATTTTGTCTTTTGATTTTTATTTTTATCAAAAAAAGAACCTATTTTTATTTAGTTGGGCTTAACTTAATCAATACTGTAGTATTAAATAGCGCCTTAAAGTCTATCTTTAGAAGAGAAAGACCGATAGAATCGATCATTGAAGAAAGTGGATATAGTTTTCCCTCAGGACACTCCATGGCGTCTCTTGCCTTTTATGGATTCCTAATTTATTTACTATATAAAAGTTCTATTCAAAAGAAATTAAAAATATTTTTAATTACCGTTTTAGTGATAATCATTATCCTAATCGGTACTTCTAGGATTTACTTAGGTGTACATTATCTAAGTGATGTGTTGGCTGGGTTTAGTTTTACCCTTGCTTATTTAATCATCTTTACCAAATTAATTACCAATTATACGAAGGAGAAGTAACATGAAAAAGAAGTTTAAAAAAATAGTTAATGAGCCACTATGGAGAAGTTTCTATTATGCCTTTCAGGGAATGAGACATTGTATTGAAACAGAAAGAAATATGTTGATCCATTTTTGCGCCTTTTGTTTAGTTATTTTCTGTGGTTTTTTCTTCCAAATTTCTAGTAGTGAATGGATTGTTTGTCTTTTACTCTGCGCCTCAGTGATGTCAGCAGAACTGATCAATACAGCAGTAGAAACGACGATTGATTTATGTATGCCAGATATTCACCCCAAAGCTAAGTTGGCCAAAGATACCGCTGCAGGAGCAGTCTTAGTCATCGCCATTGCTGCTTTTATTATCGGATTGATTATCTTTTTACCTAAAGTGATTGCTTTCATAGAATCTTTGCTTTAATACGAAAAGTGATGAAATATCGTTCCTTTATTGGAGCGATATTTTATTTTACATATCGTTTTTTAGTAAAGCAAGTAAAAATAAGCCATAATATCTTTTTATCTATTCAATTAATTGTCTATGATATAATAATTAACAATTGAGGTGGCAATATGGGAAAATTATCCAATATGATGTACATGATTGACTTGTTAAATACAGGGAATATTTACACTTTAAAAGAGTTGTCAGAAAAAATTGGCGTAACAGAGAGAATGATACGTTATTATAAAAATGAGATATGTAATAATGGGATCGCGATAGAATCTTTTAAAGGTCCGAATGGTGGATATTTCATGATAGATAAAATTAAAAATTATACGAGTATTAATAAATATGATATTCAATTATTAGATAGTATATATAATTTCTTATTAGAAAACAATTTTGAATATATAGATAAATTTAAAGAATTTTTAGATAAATCAAAAAAAATGTATTCTGTTTATGAGGAGAAAAGTAAATATTTTTCAAATATAGATATAAAAAATCCGGGAGAAACAGAAAAACTGATTGAAACTGCAATAAATAAAAATGAGAAAGTTGAAATTATATACAATGATTTTGATGGAAGTCAATTAAAGAGAATTATACATCCACTTCATTTATTTAAATACAAAGAAGACTATTATGTTACGGCTTTTTGTGAGTTAAGAAATGATATAAGACATTTTGAAATAAAAAGAATTGCTAATATAAAATAAATAAGACCAAATATTTCATTTTTTAATGTTATAATGCAATTAAGAGGTGAATATATTTATGACAAATGACTACACTTTTATTGACTTAGATGGAGTTATATTAGATTCTGAAAAAAGAATGTTAGAAAGAAAATATGACTTAGGACTTCGTGATCATAAAAACGAAGAGGAGTTTGGTCAATATTTTGAATATACAAATTTGCATCCAGAAGAATGGAATTATATACTTAAAGAAGCTAAGCCGATTAATAATTCCGTTGAAATAATAAAAGAACTTGAGAGTTTGAAAAGAAAAATCGCAATTTTAACAAAAATTCATACTCTTCAAGAGATGAAAGTAAAAATGGAGGTTTTAAGAGAAAATCAAGAAATTACATGTCCAGTTATTTTTGTTCCACCAGGAGTAAAAAAACATCAAATGATAATTCCAAATACTCAATTATTAGTGGATGATTCCCCTAAAAATATTAATAGTTGGATTGAAAATGGAGGTGTAGGCTTGATTTTTGATCCATCAATTGACCATGATACTTATGAAAAAGTTAGAAGTTTAGAATTCTTGATAAAGAGGTAGTTGTGATGAAGAAGGATATATTATTAATAAATTATCTTAAATCATTAGAACAAAAATATCATGCAGTATGCTTTGATATTGATGGAACATTAACAATTAAAGACTCTAAGACTATTGATGATAGAGCAATAGACATGATTATTAGTCTCTTAAAGAAAAAGATTCCTGTTGTCTTTATAACGGGGCGTGGTGAAGTAGGATTGGACGACTTAAAAAAAGACATTTATGATCGCATACGAAATAGTAAAAATATTACTGATAATGATATAAAAAGAATATATGTTTTGACAAATGATGGTGCAAGGTTATTTTATAGTGTAGCTACTACGCAAGAAGATTTTTTAGAAGAAAATATTTATATATCAACCAAAGAAGAGTTAAATCAACTATTAATAGTTAATAAAATGATTGAACAGATAAAAGAAAACTCAATATTTGGTGATTATTTTAACATAACGTATTCAAAAGATTTAAAGACAAATGAAATTATAAATGTAAGAATAGTATTTAATATTAATGATAATAAAATAATTAATTTAATATTTGAAAACGTAGAAGATTATATAATTAATAGTGATTTAACTGGTGTTCATCTAACAAGAGGTATATATAAAGATAAGTCAGTTATTCAATTAGGAACTGCTACTAAAGACAAAGCGATCGAAAGAACAGAAAAGATAATTGGTGTACCTCAAAATTCTATGATGAGAATTGGCGATTGCGGCGATTTGCGGGGTAGTGATTATGCGATGTTAAATTGTAATCAAGGATACAGTGTGGATAAAATAAGCGGTTCTAATAATTCTTGCTTCCCAATATTCGACAATCAAGGTAATATAATAAAAGGTGTGGAAGCAACTCTACAATTGGTAAAAAGTGCTAAAATATTACCAACTGTATGTTTAGAAAAAGCAGATAAGAAAATCTATACCCATAACTTTGCAGGAGTAGAGAAAAATATAGTATTAGGAAGAAATAAACTTTTAAGTCAATATAATGATATTATTAATGTGAATTTCAATGGTATTAGTGGTATAGATGGCTTATTTGATAGGTTTAGTGGCAGTATTAAAGTCCCTATGTATGAGTGGGAACTACTAAAAGATAACCCATTAAAAGAATTATGGGCATCGTCTAAAGACGGTAATTTAAAATACTCAATCAGAGATGATAATAATTATCTTTTAAGGGGCTCTGATACTTATTATTATTTTCTTTCAAATAGAATAAGTATTAACGGTAAAGATATCACTTCAAAAACAGATGTAATAAATTGGCACAAGAATTATTTAGAATTTTTAGAAGATTCATTAAAGGCCTTAACAATAACTGATAATATTAATGAAGAAGTAAATAAAAAATTATTACTTGGAATTTTAGACAATTGTAGAAATATCTTGTTGGTTATAATGAATCATAAATTAGTTTTGAATTATTTTAATGAAAATGTATTATTAGATATGTCTTCATGTAAAAATACTTGTTTCAATCACATTTATCAAAATCTTATGACAGTTGAATATATAATGAGTAGTATATGCTTTGAAAATAACTTTTTAATAAACATCGAGGATGTTATAGAAAGTATCAATATTACCAAAAATATAATGGATGATAATTTAAAAGCTGAGACTATGAATGAAAAGAAAGATGATTATTCAAAAGATTACAGGGCTTATAGAGAAATAGATAATTTTGGAGAAAATTATGTTGCTGTTTCATTGTATAAAGAAAAGTGTGATAATAGTCAGTTCGTTAGTGCTTGTGGATTGAGTTACGGTGGTATTGAATTACCAATTATTGCTAAAATAGTTAATCAAAATAAAGTTGAAAGAGCGTTATTGTTAAGATTTAATGAAGCTGTATCAGGTTATACAAACAAACAGCTTATAGATCTAAGAAAATTTAATATTAAAAATTTTGGCGGATTGATTAACTCTGAATTTTTTAAAAATGCCAATGTTGATTTATTTGATGATAATGTGTTAACAGGTAAAACATTACAATTAGCTATTAATTCATTATATGATTGCAATATTAATGTAAAAAATATTTGCATTGTTAGATATCCAAGTATTAATAGAATTGATCAAATGTTTTTGAATAGCCCAGCCGCAGTCGATTATAACTTGTTTTTTAATTATATATATGGATTGTGTTTTAGCAGTCCATATAGTTGGAAAGATAATGAATGGGAAAATGATAATGGAAAAATTGATTATACAGATACATTAGGAATCTTTGATTTAAACAGAAAAAAGATAATCGAGTGTTTAAATCATAAATTTAATGAAAATAGTGAGGTTGGAGAATATAAAAGGAGATTAGTAAAGTGAGAGTAGTAAGTATAGGTGATCTTGTTATAGATTATTATTATAAAAATGGAAAATTATTAGGGATAAATGGTGGGATGACATCCCATAATATTATCGCTAACTTAGCAAAAATGGGAATTGATACAGCTGTATTTGGAGTATGTGGAGATGACTTTCAAGGTAAAATAGCAATTAAGAGCTTAGAAAATTTAAATGTTAATACAGAAAATATAAAAATTATCAAATATGTTAGAACACGTTGTTTTCATGTTTCATATTTTGAAAATGATGATAAGTTATCGTTTACTTCAAAAAAAAGATGTCCGTTTTGTAATAATAAAAAATGGTATGAAGATAGTATGATAGATACTGATGTTATTATTAAAAATATTAATAATGATGATATTTTGGTATTTGACAATTTAAACGATAAAAATCAATTAGTTATTGATAATACCAATAATAAAAAGATTATTGATTTAGGACAATATTTTGAACTTGAAAGATTATCAGATAAAGAAGTGATAGATAAATTAACTAATAAATTTGAAATGATTAATTTCAATGAAAGGGTAACAAAATATTTATTAAAAAGATTAAATCTTAAAAATGAACTGGAGTTATATAATCTTTTTAAACCTATTTTCATGACAGTTACACGTGGAGAAGATGGTGCAACATTTATTTATGATAACAAGGAATATAATTTTAAATTAATTACTAAAGGTAATGTCGTCGATTCAACTGGTGCAGGTGATGCATTTATTTCTAGTATAATTAAGGATTGTATAAAAAATAACTTTAAATATGATCCTACTTTATTTGAAAAATGGTATGAAAATTCTAATAAACTTACAGCAAAGGTTGTTCGTAAAATGGGGGCAAGAGGACATATTATGCATTATTTAAAGTAAAAAAAGTAAATAATGAATGCACTTGTAACAATTTTGAATACAACAAGAGAAAAAAAATTAGCCGTTGTAATATAAATATAAATAATTTAGAAGCAAGAATTGTTAATGCGATTAATACTTCTGCTAGCAATAGAATTGATGCTATATGCTTTAATGAACATGACAGTTGCTTATTTATTGGAACAGGTGGTTCGTTTGCTGGTGCATATTTTGCGGCAAGAGTTATTAATTTATTATATGGTTGTAACACTTATCCAATGTATCCGAGAGATGTTTTGTATAGGAATAATAAGAATATAGATAAGGTAATGCTATTTTCTTATTCTGGTACTACAAACGATATTATTAATAGTATCAAAGGATTGGATAGTAAAAATACTTATATTATTACTAAAGGTGAATTGAAAGAGATTGTATTAAAAACAGGAATTTCAAAGAAAAATATAGTAAGCTATAGAACTTCATCTAATAAAGGAAAAGAAAGAGGATTTTTGTCATTTGAAGGGGCAGTCGCACCGGCAGCAATATTTTTAAAACATTATCTTGATAAGACTAATAGCTCAATTGATTTTACAGATTTTATTAAAAAGTCAATAAACTATTGGAATAATCAAGTTGAAAAGTTAATAAACAAAGATGTTATAATAAAAATGAAAGAGCATACATTAATAAATTTATTTCGTGGTGATTATACTGACACTGCTTGTTATGATTTAGAAAGTAAAATCATTGAGTCTGGTATATTTAATTGTATTATTCATGAAAAGAAGAATTTTTCACATGGAAGATTTGTTAATTATGAAAATTTGAATAATACCTATTCAATTTATTTTAAACAAAAAACAACTACCAGATACGAAAAGGAGTTGTTAAAATATTTAGGTAATAATAATATTCTAATAGAAAGTGAATATGATGGGATTTTGGCGGAATTTGATTTACTAATTGCTTCACAATATATTGTACATTATATTGGAAAGGTAATGGATGTTGATGTTTCAAAACCAAAGTATTCCGAAAATGCAATGAAAATTTATTTTTATAAAGGAGAACTATAAAAATAAATTGATATATACAAATGTAATATTTTACTTGTTAATTTTTATATTTTTTTAACAAAATTAAAGATAAGAATGATAGTACTAACTATTAGTATTATCTTTTTTGTTGAATAAAGAATGATTAAGTGTTAATTTTTTATATTTAATTTGCCTGTACTCAAAAGCTTCAAAGAATTCATCATAAATAGATATTGTAATGAAAAAGTACACTGTCCTTTGAATAAATCTTGTGACATACTAAATTGTAAAACTATATCTTGAATATTCGTTTACTTGTAAAATTGAAGGGTAAAACTTCTGTGATCAAAAATTCTTTTGTTCCACTTAGAGTTATGATATACTAGTGGAGAAAAAGGAGTAATCATGAAATTAGTAATTAAAAATTTGAAAAAAAGTTTTGAAAAGAAGCAAGTATTAAAAGATATCAATTTCTCCTTTGAAAAGGGGAAAATCTATGGCCTATTAGGTCGAAATGGAGCTGGTAAGACAACACTATTCAACTGTATTAATGAAGATCTTCCTGTTGATGGTGGAAGCTTCTTAATTGAAGAAGATGGAAGTTTACGAACAATCGAAGCGGAGGATATTGGCTATATTCTATCGACTCCAGTAGTTCCAGAGTTTTTAACCGCTAGAGAATTCTTAAAGTTCTTTATCGAAATCAATCAAAAACGAATAAAAAATCCTAAGACAATCGATGAATATTTCGACTTTATGAAAATAGAAGAAGAGGATAGAGATAAACTATTAAAAGATTATTCTCATGGAATGAAAAACAAGATTCAAATGTTAGTGAATATTATTGCGAGTCCTAATATTCTACTTTTAGACGAACCATTAACTTCTTTTGATGTCGTCGTTGCGGAAGAAATGAAACAGATGCTAAAAGAAATAAAAAAAGATCACATCATTATATTCTCGACTCATATCATGGAACTTGCCTTAGATTTATGTGATGAGATCGTGATCTTAAACAAAGGAATATTAAAAGAAATGCCACGTAAATCGAAAAAATTAGACGAATGGAAAAAACAAATTATCGAAGAGTTAAAAGGTGAAAACGAAGATGAATGATTTTATTTTTTCTTTTCGCTTGCGAAATACGTATAAAGTAAATAGTATTCTTTACTCCCTACGTCAATTACCATTCATAAAGAAGATTTTACCACAGAGTCTTTATAGTAATCATGCCTTAAAAATACTAGGGAATGTAATTAGTATACTATTAGAAATCGGTTCGATTTTCGTAGGCAAGTTTCTCTACATTGTGTTGATGATCGCAACAATTGCGAGTGTTTCTAAAACGAATTCCGCTAATTGGTTTGTTCATATTTTTGTCTTCTTAACTTTTGTTGGTGCGCTATTGAACACCCAGATGTTTAATCCAACGAAAGATAAATATTATGCTTTAGTTCTGATGAAGATGGATGCCAAAAGATATACGTTAACGAATTATCTTTACTTTTTATTAAAGATGGTGATTGGCTTTCTACCATTTACCATTATCTTTGGATTAAGCTTGAAAGTTCCTCTTATCGTTTGTCTTTCTATGCCTTTATTTATTGTTTCTTGTAAACTAATCTACAGTGCAATCTGTCTATATAAATTTACCAAAGAAGAAAAAATCGTCAACGAAAATTTACCGACACCACTCGTTTGGAGTTTAGTAGCCATTTTCCTTCTTCTAGGATATGGTTTACCATTCTTAGGTATTGTCATGAATGAAATGATCTATAGTGGAATCTTTTTACTCGCAATTACTTTAGCTGGAGTTGCTACTTACAGAATCGTTACCTTTGATCAATATGCTCGTATTTATAAGTCACTCCTAAAAAAAGATGTTGTAATTTTTGATGCGAAAGAAGTCAGTAAAAAGACGACCCAAAAAACAGTACTCGGTCAAATTGATAATCAAGTAATCATCACCAGTCAAAAAAGTGGTTATGCCTATTTAAACGAAATCTTTACTAAGCGTCATCGCAAGATTTTAACAGAATCAGCGAAAAAAATTGCGACTATTGCTTTGTTTATCATCATAGCTGTAATTTTAGTTCTTGTATTCTTTGAACAATCTCGTCCAGTTATAAACCATGTGATGCTCACTTATCTACCATATTTTCTATTTATTATGTATTTCATCAATCGGGGAACCGTAGTTACTCAAGCGATGTTTATGAATTGTGATCATAGTATGTTAAGCTACCGTTTTTATCGCCAACCACAAGCTATCCTTAGTTTATTCAAAGAACGATTAAAAACATTAATCAAAATTAATTTGATTCCCACAACAGTAATCGCTATCGGGTTACCATTAATTCTCTTAGTGAGTGGTGGTACTAATGATCCATTAAATTATCTATTTTTAGCAATTACCATCCTCGCTATGTCTATCTTCTTTTCTGTACATTATCTAACGATGTATTATCTACTACAGCCTTATAATGTGAATTTAGAAATGAAAAGTATGACTTATAATGTGATTAGTTTATTAACTTATGTTGTTTGTTATATGGGAATGGATATTCATTTACCTACGATATTATTTGGTACAGCGATGACTTTATTTTCTATCGTCTATGTGATTATTGCTTTGATTTTAGTTTATCGCTATGCCCCAAAAACGTTTAAAATACGTCCATAAAAGAGTTGATTTAACTCTTTTTTTGTTGCCCTAAAGCGGACTTTAAGTGTTATGATAGAAAAGTAGAAGGAGGAATAAAAATGGAAAAACAAACCGCTGGAAGAACACAATTAGGAGATTTTGCTCCTAAGTTTGCGGAACTTAATGATGATGTATTATTTGGAGAAGTATGGAGTAGGGAGGAACAACTCTCTTTACGAGATAGATCACTAGTTACCGTTGTTGCTCTAATGAGTAAAGGTATTTTAGATTCTAGTCTAAAAGCGCATTTAATTAATGCTAAAAAGAATGGAATTACTAAGGAAGAAATGGCAGAGATCATTACTCATGCTGCTTTCTATGCTGGATGGCCAAATGCTTGGGCAGTATTTAGAATGGCTAAAGAAGTCTATGAATAAAAGAATTAATTTTAATTAGAAAGGAGATCTTTATGACAGATACGTTAGTTATTTATTATAGTTTTACCGGAAATAGTAAAAAAGTTGCCAATTATGTAAAGGAAAAATGTCAAGCAGATAGTCTAGAACTAGAACCACTCATTCCTTTTTCTAGTGATTATGATGAAGTGGTAGCTGAGTGGCAGAATAATGAGATTAAGCGTGATGTCGAAATTAAGAAAATTGATAAAGACTTATCTCAATATAAAAAGGTAGTACTAATTACATGTACTTGGTGGTATGGAATTAGTCCAGTAATGAAGAAATTCTTAAAAGAATATGATTTAGCCGGTAAAGAAATTATTGTAGCGAGTGCGAATGCGGGATGGCTTGGACATTCTTTTAAAGACTATGAAATATTATTACCAAATTCTAAAATCAAAGGAGAATTAGATTTAGTATTTTCTGCAGAGGATAATAAAAGAGATGAATTATTAACTTCAAAAGAAGAAATCGATGCATGGATAGAAAAATTGAATTAGGAGGATTTAAGATGAAAGATAAAAATGAATTTAATAAAATTAATGTATTTGGGTTAGGACAACCTAATGATGCATTTGCTGAGTATTTTACAGGGTCAAGTTATTTAAATCCTTTAACAGATCCGAAAGCATGTAATCTTTTCTTAGCTAATGTTACTTTTGAGCCGAGTGTGAGAAATAATTGGCATATTCATCATGCAAAAAGTGGTGGAGGGCAGATTTTAATTTGTACAGCAGGATATGGATGGTATCAAGAAGAAGGAAAAGAGGCACAGAGTTTAAAGCCTGGAGATGTTGTTACTATTCCTGCAAATGTAAAACATTGGCATGGAGCAAAAAAAGATTCTTGGTTTAGTCATATCGCTATTGAAGTTCCAGGTGAAGAAACACAAAATGAATGGTGCGAACCTGTCAGTGATGAAGAATATAATCGATTAAATTAGGAGAGAATTTTATGGAAAAATTAAAAATATATTTCGCAGGCTCAATACGTGGTGGCAGAAATAAAGCGGAAGATTATAAAAAGATTGCGGATTATATAGAAGAATACGCAGAAATTTTAGATAAGCATGTTGCAGATCCGAATTTAAATTCTAAAAGTGAATCTATAAAAGCAAACGAAATTTATGAAAGAGATATAAATTGGATAAAACAATGTGATATTTTAATTGCTGAGGTAACTAATCCTTCTTTTGGTGTCGGATATGAAATTGCATATGCAGAAAAGTTAGGTAAAAAAATAATATGTCTATGTGAAAAAAATACTAATCTTTCAGCGATGATTAATGGTAATCCAAACCTCGATGTGATTTCATATTTATCTGTTTGTGAGTTGAAAGATAAGTTATTAGACAGACTTGCTTAAATTCCAGCCTCCTACCAAGAAGAAGGAAAGGATGCAGTTAGTTTGGAACCAGCTATAGTTATTGTGATACCTGCAGGTATAAAACATTGGTATGAAGTGAAAAAAGATTCTTGCTTAGCACGTACATAATAGCGCCGATATAGTGATATAAATAATTATGTGCATTGACTCATTTAGAAAACAAAGAGTATAATATATCTAATTTTCTGGAGGATTATGGTATGAAAGAGATAATTAAAAACAATATTATAAATTATGAATTAATAAGAATTAGACAAAACACACCTGTATTAGAATATTTAAAAAAACATAATTTTTCTTTTAGATTAAAGCAAGTTTCACCTGAATTATTAGAACAATTAAAAATTTCTGATCATCTTATCAATATGAAATATGGAAACTTTATTGCTGGATATGGAAGATTAAAAGGGGATGATTTTAGATCTAGTGGCGGTTTAAAAATCTCTGATTCTAAAGAAAATATTCTTGGTTCATTTATAATTGAAGATAAAAGAATAATATATGATGCATTGAAACCTTTTTAGAAAGAAAGAGATTCATATGTATACATGTATGGAACAGAATTTTATACTGATATGTCAATGTTAGATGTTTTAAAAGAAGAATTAAAACGAAAAAGACAATATTTAATTTATTCAGGTGAGAAAACACAAAATGAATGGTAGTGTTCAGATAGGTCCATAAATTTAATATTAAAGATATAGTTAATTATTACAAGGAGAAAAAATATGTATAATGAATATTTAGAATTTGCGAAAGAAATTGCCTTATATGCAGGTAAAGTAATGATGGATGCGTATCAACAGAATATCGATTTAGATTATAAAGCCGATAAGACAGTTGTTACCGCTGTAGATAAAAAGATAAATCGTTATTTAATTGAACGGGTAAAAGAAAAATATAAAGATCATGCTGTAAATGGGGAAGAAGAAAACTATATTAAAGATAGTGAATATGTATGGGTATGTGATCCATTAGATGGAACAGGTATGTTTGTTAATCAAATTCCTGTATTTGTTTTTTCTCTTGCTTTAGTTTATCGCGGTGAACCTATTGTTGGTGTGGTATACAATGCCAATGGAGATAAAATGTATACTTCTATAAAAGGTGAGGGAGCTTATTGTAATAATCGTAAAATATCTGTTAATAATAAAAAATTAGGCGATTTAGGATATAAAACGAATGTTGAAATATTTAATAATGACATTGTTGATGAAGTATTATTAATCAAAGAATTAAAGAAATTATCAAAAATCTCAAGTATAGGTAGTGTAGCTAGAAGTGCTATGGCTATTGCAACAGGAAATTTCTCTTGTGATATATTCCCAGGAACTGCACATGGTAACTGTGACATAGCAGCCTCCTATCTTATTGTTAAAGAAGCGGGAGGTAAAGTGACTGATTTGTATGGTAATGAGCAACGATATGATAGAGGAATTAAAGGGGCTATTATTACCAATGGAATCTCTCATAATCAAATATTAGAGATAGTTAGAAAGTATGTTATATAAAGAGTTCAGCGTAGTAAATTAATGATCATCTTTTTGACCGAATAATCCCTGTATTTAGATAAATTGTGATATAAGGGGAGTTTTTATCGCTTGAATTACTCTTCTTTTTGATATAATATAATAGGTAAATGCGAATGGGAGGAATCAACTTTGGTTAAAACGAAATTAGATAAAATTACATTACGAAAAGAAGAAATAGCCAAACAATTACAAGATTTAACGGATATTCAAAAAAGTATTATGTTTGCGAGAAGATAAACGAGTTGGGTTTAAATGTCAATCATAACCATTTTCAAAAATCAATAGGGAATGATTGGACACGAGCTGATGAAGTGTTAGCTTTGATATCAATTTTATTAGATTTAGAATCGAACGAAAAAGTTAATCTACTTCAAGGTGGCCTTCTTTTAGTAGGAAAAAAAGAACAAGTAAAAAATCAAACTTTGTATCAAGAAGAGATTGCTCTTTTTCAAAACGTATTAGAAAATTATAAGAAATTAGCTGAAGAATTACATCTTGAAACGACTATTGACAAGTGCAATTTATTTAGTTATCTCCTATGGAATGGCTATTTTTCCTATAATAAAGAACATTTTTATGATTTGAATGATCGTCATCCTATAATAGGAATGTACTTTTTAGATATTATTTTCGGCCGTGGAGTTTGTCTAAATTATGCGGATGCTTTAAATAGATATTTACAAGTCTGTGGAATCGAAAGTGCTCCTTTGGCTTGTAAAGTGAATACTTTTAAAAGCCAGGAGTTAGAATACTCTCCAGCGATTACATGTAATAGTAAGAAAGTTAAATTTAGTTTTTCAAACACTATACTTTCTCGTTTAACGATTCTTATAGAAAAAGTTGGAAATCATACAATTACTTTAGTAAAAGATCATGATCATTATTTTGCCTATGATCCAACTAATCTGATTGTATTAAATATAGATGGTGATAAAACGTCGTCAATAGTTACTGGACCTTTTCAATTTGACTTAAAACTTTTTTCTAGTTTTCTGATTACTAATGATAGCGGGCAACTTTATAATGAAATGTTATCTCATCCTGTTATTCAGGGTGCCTCTAAGGAGCAAGTGATTACTAGTTTTGAAAATACACTTTCTATTGTTAATGAGAATAGACAACTTTTGGATTCTGCTTATGATAATATCCAACCAACTTTAGAAAAGATTACACAAACATGTATAGAAAAAAAGAAAAGAAAAAAATTGTGGTAGAAAGAAGCTAATATAAAACAACAAATAGCTTAAATGAGTAATCATTAGCTAGTGTTGTTTTTTTGTGCGATAGAAAATTTTGTAATTTGTACAAAACAACTTGACTATAGAACAAATGTATTATATAGTTGGCTTGTTAGAAAAATTAATAGTTAATGTTATGAAAAATAAACTAGAGGTTATTGAATACTTAGGTTTGACATCTATGACTAATGAATAGGGGGAAATGTATGAATGATATTATAGTAAAAGATGAAGTGGTAATTGAAAAGTTGATTTATGAAATAAGAGGAAAACAAGTGATGCTTGATTCAGATTTAGCAAAACTTTATGGATGTGCGAATGGAACCAAAACAATAAATTTGGCAGTTAAAAGACATCAAAATAGATTTCCCGAAAGATTTATGTTTAGATTAACGCAAGAAGAATATGATCATTTGCGGTTTCAATTTGAAACCACAAAAAGAGATAATATGTCAAGAAGCTTACCTTATGCTTTTACTGAGCAAGGAGTAGCGATGCTTGCAACTATACTTAGAACAAAAATAGCCGAGATAGTAAGTATAAGGAATATGGATGCGTTTGTATCTATGCACAAGTATATCTCCAATAATTTAATAGAACAAAAATACATTAATAACATGGTAATAGAACATGATTCACAAATTAAGTTGCTACAAGAATCGTTGGATAAATTAGAAGAAAAAAGAAAGGTCAATGAAATATATTTTAATGGCCAAATTTATGATGCCTATTCTAAAATATTAGAAATATTTAAACAGGCGAGGAGAACTTTAATAATTATTGATGCTTATATAGATACTATAATCTTGAATATGATTAAGAGATTGAATGTAGAAGTAACGATAATCACTAAGGATAATCACTTACTAACACCACAAGACATAACAAAATATAACGAGCAATACCATAATCTAAAAGTTCACTACGACAACACTTTTCATGATAGATATTTTATATTAGATGAAAAGGAAGTTTATCATTGTGGAGCTAGTATCGATAGAATTGGTTATAAAACTTTTTCTATTACTTTAATAGGGGATAATGATGTAGGTAAATCATTAATGGAGAAGCTAGAAAAATTATATAAATAATTTGAAAACAAAATTCTAAAGTTTAATGCTCTTTGATTAGATTATCAGGTATAATAAATTATATAATAATTAAAAAGTAAGTGAGGGATATATATATGCGTAAATATTTAGGAGAATATGTTAAAGAAATCGATAAAAAACTAGAAGAGAAAAAAATTACGAACCAAGATATAGAAGAACATTTAATAAAAATAGAATTTTTTCAGCATGAACGACTTATTCATCTATTAGTGACTTTATTTTATGGAATATTTCTATTTTTATCCTTAATTATCTCATTTAAAGTATGGCCATTTCTTCTTATATTCTATACGATTTTAGTTGTTTTGATTTTCTATGTAAGGCACTATTTCTTCTTAGAAAATGCGGTTCAGTATCTTTATAAACAGTATGATAGGATGAAAAAGCTAAATAAAGAAAATGAACAATAAAGTTAAAAATTAGTGTAATAGGAGAGAAATAATGAAATACAAAAAAATCACGCAAAAGCCGTATTGCTGTAAATGGTATTAAATAGACAGCGGATAAAAAATGATGATGATGGCTGGATGGATTGGGTGATCAAGAAGAAATTGCTTATTTATCTGATTAACCGTTCTTGAAGAAATAAGAAATTATAAAAAACTATTACAAGCAATACAAGTTCATGGTAAGGATAGTGAGGTGGCTTTCTATTTAATAGAACCAATCGAGAAAATGAAATAAGAAAGAAAACCGTGTAACCCATAAAATAGACGATCTTAATCAAAATAGATATTGTTAGAAAAAAGACAAGGGCAATTAGTTTTTTTTGCGATAAATAAACATCAAAATAGAAATGTTAAAAATCTTTGCGCAAGTTCCAAAGTTATTTGATAGAATGCTAAGTTTTATTTTTGTATAATGATAACGAGGTGAACAAAAAAATGAAATTAGGAGAACAATTAGTCGTTTTAAGAAAGGAAAATAAATTGTCTCAAGAACGCTTGGCAGAAAAGATAGGGGTAACTAGACAGACAATTTCTAACTGGGAATTAGGAGAAACTTCCCCCAATCCTGAACAGTTGAAAGCATTGTCCCAAATATTTCAGGTTAGTATTGATGAATTATTAAATAACGATCAAAAAACCGTATTAGTAGAAAAAATTAGTAATACCGAAAAACTAGCAGGGATTATCATCAAAATATTAAAAGTAATTGGTATTTTATTAGTTATTTACTTAGTGTTAGCCATAGTTGGTTTCTTCTTGTTCAATACTGTATCTGAATCCACTTCAAATGTAGAAAGCTTAACTGCTATTTTAGAATGTAGCTTGGATGGACAAAAATACACTTATTCCATTGAAAGTGACCGAGATGATGATATTGTAGAAACAAGTGGAAGTGAATATATCAGCGACCTTCTAGAAGAACAAAACTTTACGAAAGGAAAAATGACGGTTGCTTTTATCGAAGCCTATTTTGAAGAACATGGTGGAAGTTGTAACTAATGTTATCATGTCAATGAAGATGCTGAATAACGAGTTGTTTTAGCCCAATGATGAAGAGGAAAAAATAACTCATTTTATAAGAAAAAATAAAAATAACCGAAAAAGCTACCTGAACCTAGAAAAATGATATATGATGAATATAAAGTACAAATGAAAAAGGTGAAGGTTGGTAGAAAGATGAGGGATAAAATGAAAAAACAAACTCAACATAAATTGGTCGAAAAAGAAGATTACGTCGCTCTAGGTATATCTTTAGGGATGTGTTTTGGATCTGTGGTAGGAATAATTGTAGGAATGTTTATCCATGAGATTCCACTTAGTATGATTTTTGGTATTGCGATCGGTCTTGCGCTTGGTAGCGGGATTGGAAGTATAATGAAGCATTCGAAGACAGAGCCAAGTAAGAAAAGAGGAAGTAAAGAATGATTATTGAATATGAAGAAAAATATTTAGAAAACGTGCGCGATTTACTCGTCGAACTAGAAGAATATATCTTAGAAATTGATCATGATCATTTAGATCAACTTCATCCAGATTACCGTGAAAAAATGGCTTTATATGATTTGAAAGAATTAGAAGAAAATGAGGGAAAATGTTTTTTGGCTATCGATGAAGGAAAAGTAGTAGGATTAATTATGGGATTGATTCGTTCTTATGAAGAGCAAGACTATCTAGACTATATTTGTCCCAAGTCTGGTATCATTACCGAATTAATTATCAGTAAAAAAGTTAGAGGAAAAGCATTAGGTAAACAGTTAATGACTAAGATGGAAGAGTATTTTCTAAAAATGGACTGTAGATATATACTTGTTGATGTATTTGCCTACAATAATCAGGCCATAAAATTTTATGAACATGAAGGCTACCATACTAGAATGCAAATCATGATGAAAAAAATCGTAGAAGGAGAAGAAAACGTATGAAAAAGATATTAATTGTAGAAGACGATATTGAACTAAGTAAAGAATTAAAGCTATTATTAGAACAAAATGGCTATCAGGCAGAAATAGTTAGTGACTTTTCCAATACTAAACAACAAATCTTAGAAAGTAATAGTGATCTTGTTTTATTAGATATCAATATTCCTAATGAAAATGGAGAATATCTATTAAAAGAAATTCGAAAAGTAAGTAATGTACCTATCATTATGGTTACTAGTCGAAATACCGAGTTAGATGAAGTTGTTAGTATGAGCTATGGAGCCGATGATTATATTACCAAACCTTATAATCCCACCATTCTCCTTCTTCATATTGAAGCATTATTCAAACGAATAGAAAAAAATAGTCCTCGCCTAAGATATCGTCATATTCAATTAAACTTAGAGAAGGGGACCATAGAAACAGAAAACGAAGAAATTACCCTTTCTAAAAATGAATTGATGATATTTACTTATCTATTAAAAAATCAAGGGAAAATAGTTACTCGTGAGGATATTATGAATTATCTATGGGATACAGAAGAATTTATTGATGATAATACGTTGACTGTAAACATTAATCGGCTTCGTAAACGCCTTTTGGATGTCGGCTTAGGGGATTGTATTGAAACGAGAAGGGGACAAGGATATATTCTATTATGAAATTCCGTGAGTTTATTCAAGACTATCTTTTATGGATAGTAAGTGCTGTTATTGTCGGTGTTTTTCTCGTATTATTCGCATTAGCGTTCAAGTGTCCTATGCCATTTATCCTTCTCCTTTCCATCACTTGGATTCTTTTTCCAACTATCTTTCTTCTTAGTCAATATCATAAAAAGAGAGTTTTCTATTCTTCACTTCGCCAAAATCTAGAACAACTTGACCATAAATATTTACTCAGTGAGTTAGTACCTGAAGCTTACTTTTTAGATGCCAAAGTTTTTAAAGAAGTATTATGGGAAATCACCAAATCCTATCAGGAAGAAATCAATCAATATAAATACAGTGTAGAAGACTTTAAAGAGTATGTTGAATTATGGATTCACGAAGTAAAAGTACCTATTGCGAGTAGTTTACTCATTATCCATAATCATAAAAATAAAGATCCTCAAAAAATCGTCGAACAAATTGGTCGAATTGAAAACTATGTAGAACAAATTCTTTATTATGTAAGAAGTGAAAATGCCGAAAAAGATTATCTAATCAAACCATGTAATCCTCGCGATGTTGTAAATAAAGTCATCGTCAAAAATAAAGAACGTTTTATTTACGATAAAATTAAATTAGAAATAGAGCCTTTTGAACAAGAAGTATTAACGGATAGTAAGTGGTTAGAATTTATCCTCAGTCAGATTTTTCAAAATAGTATGAAATATCGGAGTAAAGAGGCCAAAATTAAAGTTAGTTTTCTTTCACGAGACAATGAAGTTCAACTGAAGATTTGGGATAATGGTATTGGTATTTCTAAGAGTGATTTACCTAGGGTGTTTGACAAATCCTTTACTGGTCAAAACGGAAGAAAAGTGACGACTTCTACCGGAATGGGTCTTTATATAGCCAAAAAACTATGTCAAAAATTAGGCCATAAAATAGAAATAGCTTCGAAAGAAAACACTTTTACCGAAGTTACCATTACCTTCTATCAAAATGAATTCTATGATGTAGTACGCTAATTCTTACAAAATTGTAAGCTTTTGTAAGGAAAATGAATGGCACCACTTTGTGAATTTTTCTATAATAGCTACTGAAAGGAAGGGAAAAGTATGCCCAATATTTTAAAAATAGAAAAGATTGAAAAGTACTATGGAACACGTGCTAGCTTAACTAAAGCAATCAATAATATTTCTTTTGAAGTAGAAAAAGGAGAATTCGTTGCGATCATGGGCGCAAGTGGTTCTGGTAAAACAACACTCCTAAATTGTATTTCGACAATTGATAAAGTAACGAGTGGTCATATCTATGTAGAAGGAGAGGATATTACTCGTTTAAAAGGAAACAACCTAAATAAATTTCGCCGAGAACAATTAGGATTTATCTTTCAAGACTTTAACTTATTAGATACCCTAACTGCCTTTGAAAACATTGCCTTAGCGCTTACCATTCAAGGAGTAAAAGCAAGTGAAATAGAGACAAAGGTAAATGATGTAGCGAAAAAGTTAAACATCAAAGATATTTTGCCTAAATATCCTTATCAAATGTCTGGTGGTCAGAAACAACGAGTCGCATCAGCTAGAGCGATCATTACGAACCCCAAATTAATCTTAGCCGATGAACCAACTGGAGCGTTAGATTCAAAAAGTGCCAAGATGCTACTAGAAAATTTCATCTTTATGAACAAAGAACTAAAGGCTACTATTTTAATGGTAACTCATGATGCTTTCACCGCTAGTTACGCATCTCGTGTAATTTTCATCAAAGATGGTAAACTATTTAATGAACTAGTACGTGGTAATGATTCTAGAAAAGAATTTTTTGATAAAATCATCGATGTAGTAACCTTGTTAGGGGGCGACTTAAACGATGTTGTTTAAGCTTTCGATTAAGAATATCAAAAAAAGTTTCAAAGATTATGCCATATACTTTTTTACCCTTATCTTAGGCGTTGCCATCTTCTATGTGTTTAATGCCTTAGATAGTCAAACAGTCATGTTAGATGTTTCTAAGTCCACTCATGACTTAATCGATTTAATGAATCAAGTATTATCAGGAGTCAGTGTTTTTGTTTCTTTCATTTTAGGATTTTTAATCATCTACGCTAGTCGCTTTTTAATGAAACGACGAAAACAAGAATTTGGGATCTATATGACCCTAGGGATGAGTAAAGGAAAAATCTCTAAGATTTTATTGATGGAGACACTCCTCATCGGTTTAGTTTCCTTAGGTGCTGGTTTAATTTTAGGAATTTGTTTATCTCAGTTAATGTCAGTATTAGTAGCCAACATGTTTGAAGCGGATATGACAAAATTTACCTTTACTTTCTCTAGTGGTTCAATGATAAAAACTTGTATTTATTTTGGTATTATGTATTTACTTGTCATGATCTTTAATACTTTTTCTGTCAGCAAATGTAAATTAATTGACTTGTTAAATGCCAAGAAAAAAAGTGAAACGGTTAAATTAAAAAATCCAATCCTTTGTGTTGTTGTCTTTATTATCGCAGTAGCGATGTTATCATATGCTTACTATAATGTAACAGTAGGAGTAAATAATCTCCAATATTTTAGTGACATCTTATTTCAAATGGCTTTAGGCGCAATAGGAACCTTTCTTATTTTCTGGTCCCTATCTGGTTTAATTTTACGTTTAGTTCAATCGATGAAAAGAGTTTACTTAAAAGGATTAAATCTCTTTACCATTCGTCAAATCAACAGTAAAATCAATACAACTGTATTCTCAATGACCGTAATTTGTTTAATGTTATTCTTGACGATTTGTATCTTTTCAAGTGCTTTATCATTAAAAAATTCTATGTCAGCAAACTTAAAAGAATTAGTACCAATCGACATTGAATTCTATAAACCATTAAATGCCAGAGAAACTTACCATATGGTAGTAAACGATAGCGAAAATGAAGATTCTAAAGTATCTATTTGGGATACCCTAGAAAAGTATAACTTAGATATCAAAGATGATCTAAAAGATATCACTGAATTAACTTCTTACCAACAAGCTGATCTAACTTTCGCCAAGACTTTAGGTAATACATTAGATGAAGTGAAAAAAGACTATCCATTTTTATTAGTGGACAGTAAAGAAGAAATTGTTAAATTAAGCGATTATAATCGAGTAGCTAAGCTTTATGATAATCCAACCTATACTTTAGAAGATGATGAATATTTAATTTTAGCTGACTATGATTCTATGGTGGAACTTAGAAACAAGGCGCTCGAAGAAAATACCATCATCACGATAAATGGAAAAGAGTATCATCCTAAATATAAAGAATGTCAAGACGGTTTTATCGATATTGCTACTAACCATATCAATGCTGGAATCATTGTTGTTCCTGATAAAGCCGTGGAGAATTTGATCGAAGCTAAAGCCTATGTCTTAGCCAATTATAAGGCAGATACCAAAGAAGGAAAACGAGAAGTTGAAGACAAAATCAATGCCTTAGAACAAAACTATCCAAATATAGACCAAGAAACACTACTATCCGCATCAAGTAAAATTTCCTTATACGATGCCAGTATTGGGTTAAGTGCTATGGCCACTTTCATTGGTCTTTATCTAGGACTTATCTTCCTAATGGCTTCAGCCGCAATCTTAGCGTTAAAAGAATTATCTGAATCATCGGATAATAAAGAAAAATTTATTGCGCTAAGAAAAATCGGAGTAGACGAAAAAATGTTAAATCGTGCTTTGTTTAATCAGATTGCTATTTTCTTCGCACTACCATTAATCCTTGCCATCATCCATTCCATTTTTGGTATTCAAGTATGCAATTATATCCTAGAGACTTTCGGTAACGAAAAATTATTGCTCTCGATTGTTATGACTGCTTGTTTCTTAGGTGTAATCTACGGTGGCTATTTCCTAATTACATATTTCTGTAGTAAAAATATTATTAAAGAGTAAAAGAAAGTAGGGGATAATATGGAAAATTATATAGAGCCAATAAAATATGCGATAATCCTGTTTCCGTTTATCGCTTTTCTATTTACTCTTCCTTATATTCTCCATCAATATCATAAATATGGTTCAGTCTACTATTTACGTGTATTAATTGTCTATTCTTTTATTCTTTATTTAATCAGTGCTTATTTCTTAGTTATCTTGCCACTGCCATCCTTTGAAGAAGTTAGTCAAATGACTAGCCCAACTACCCAGTTAGTCCCATTTTCTTTCGTTCGGGATTTTATAGAACATAGTAGTTTTCAAATCCAAGACTTTTCTACTTATGTAAAAGCGTTGATGGAACCATACTGTTATGTGGTACTCTATAACATATTACTAACGATACCATTTGGTATTTACCTAGGTTATTACTTTAAATATAGTTTAAAGAAATGTGTCTTTTATACCTTCTGCCTCAGTTTGTTTTTTGAACTTACGCAATTAAGTGGACTATATGGAATTTATCCTCGAGGATATCGATTGTTTGATGTCGACGATTTAATCTTAAATACATTGGGTGGTTTAATCGGTTATCTATGTTCAATTGGAATTAGAAAAATTCTTCCTAGTCGCGAAAAGATCGATCAAAAAGCATACGAACTAGGAAAGAAAGTTTCTTGGTTAAAAAGAACAACCCTCTTTTTCCTTGACTTATTTTTCTTTACCATTTTCGCTTCTTTCGTTCAAGGTTTCGTATCTGGTAACTTATCGTTATATCTTACCTTTCTTTTCTACTATGTCTTATGCCCATATTGGCGGAAGGGAAAAACTCTTGCTGGTAGCTTTCTCAATGTAAAAATCGAAGTAGAATCCGATCGATCTGCACTCCTTGCATTATTTTTTAGACAACACTTATTTTATATTGGCTATTTTGTTCTTCCCTTTTATATTTTAATTTTAGGTGGAGGAATCATGGCTAGCTTGCCATTACCAAGAAGTATCCGTGCTGTAGCTTCTTTACTTGTTATTCTGATCGTATTTGGTTATCTGTTTGGTAGCTTCTTACGGTTAATTAGAAAGAAAAAACCATATTATGAATGTTTAAGCAAAACAAAATTAGTTAGTACTATTGGAACTTCTGATCATAACGAGAAATATACCTAACAATTTTGTAAGGCAAAATAAAGAGTAGTTATGGTATAATAATAAAAAGAAAAGGAAGAGATAAATGAAAAAATTAAGTTTGAAAACGATTTGTATAGCGATTATCGGAATTATTTTATCCGTTGTATGTTTTGTTGTTGTTGCCCCAATTTTACTTATTTTCTTAATTAGTAAATTTATTCGTCATCGAAAGAAAGTAACTCCTACCAATACCAGTAATGAACCATCTAATTCTCCAAAGAGAAAAAGAGAAAAAGAAGTAGTAGAAGGCGAACTAATCGTCTAATCAACAAAAAAAAGAATCGTGTGATTCTTTTTTTGCTTTATTTATTAACTATTATTGAGAAACAGTTTCTTTAGTCTTTTCTCTAGCACAAAGATAATCGACAGAAACTCCATACTTTCTAGCTATTTGATAGACAAAAGCAGTTAGTATCATTGTCTTCCCATTTTCATAAGCACTGATTGTTGATTGAGTAGTATTTAAAATCTGTGCCAATTGTAATTGAGTAAGATGATTCTCTTCCCGAAATTCAATTAATCTTTTTCCTATTTCATTTTTATCTAAAGTAGGGGATACAGGAAGAGGTGGTAAGTTTTCTTTTTGAAACCCTAGCGCATAGTCCATACTACATTCCATCAGCATACAAAATTTATGCAACATAGTAAGAGGAATAATTTCTTTCCCTGTTTCCCATTTTGAATAAGTAGCTTGATTAACGCCAAGAAAATGAGCTACCTGATATTGGTTTAGATCTCTATCTTGACGAATATCCGCTAATCGTTTAAATATCCTATTATCATTCGCAATCACATTATCACCTAATACTATTTTCCCAATTAATAAAAATAAGTGGAAAATTGATGCGTAAATACGATATTTTATGCTATACTACTAGATGAAACATAGAGAGGAATACAAAAATGGAGGACAAAAGTATAGAGTTATATTGCCAATACGTCATCAAACCCCTAGAAATGCGGATGAGAAAGCTAGAAGAAGAATTAACCCATAAACGCTTTTTTCGTCACAAAAAAGAAGTCGAATTACGAATTGTAAAAGAACTATTAACGGAAAAACTATTAGATTTGAATAAGATGATAGAAGAATCTCAAAAATAAAGAAAACAAAGTACGGTTATTCGGTTACTTTGTTTTTAAATTCAGGAATGAAACTTTCTAACTGCGTTTCTCCTTCTTGCTGATAAGCTTGAGTAATCCCAATATCTAAAGCGTAGTCGATTATCTCATCGTAATCATCTTCTAATAAAGTTTGGTTTAAATTAGAAAAACGTTTAAAGTGACGAATTGGTGTATATTGATTCATAATACTAATATAAATCTGATTATGATAGGTCGTATAGAGATAGTGTAACACTTTCTTAGAATCCTCTTTTAAACCTGGTAAACATAAGTGCCTAACAATTACCCCTCGTTGTAAAATACCCTGTTCATTAAGAATAGGTTCTCCCACTTGTTTAACCATTTCTTTAATTGCCTCAGTTGCATAGAAAAAATAGTTGGGTGCATGTGAATACAAAATACCATATTGAACATCAAAATACTTTAAATCTGGTAAATAAATATCGACAATACCATCTAACATTCGAATTGTCTCAACGCTCTCATAAGCACTAGTATTATAAACGATAGGCAAGTGAAGCCCTCGCTTTTTCGCTAGCTTGAATCCTTCTACAATCCAAGGAACATAGTGAGTAGGGGTTACCAAATTAATATTATTCGCTCCTTGCTCCTGTAAGTCCAAACAAATATCCGCAAATTGACTTATCGTAATCTCTTCGCCTAGAGGGTGATCATGACTAAGCCGATAGTTTTGACAAAAAACACATTGTAATGAGCAATGAGAAAAGAAAATAGTACCAGATCCTTTTTCACCAGATATACAAGGTTCTTCCCAGAAATGAAGAGCTGCCCGAGCAATCTTTATTGTAGTAGAAGCTCCGCATACTCCTAATTGATTTTTCCGATCCACGTTACATTTCCTAGGACAAAGATTACACTTCCAAGTCATTATTGTACCTCCTTAAATAATAATATAATACCTAATGTACTAGATAAAAGCAACGAAAACAACAAAAAGGTTGTATATATTTGAGTTCCGGTAAAATTTAGAGAGAAAAGGAAAAAGTGAAAATGTGTTATCC
>OGQX01000517.1_pt1 | contig 42656 bp, 56 predicted proteins | sample 1553291 | NCBI WGS metagenome assembly OGQX01 (sample SAMEA2580030, study PRJEB22360) | human gut metagenome | biome: human gut; feature: human-associated habitat; material: faeces | place: Denmark | collected 2008/2010
AAAGCCGTTGGAATTGTACAAGTTACTCCAAATTGCGATTCTGAGCGTACTTTGCAGGGCAACGTAAGCCCATGCCTACCCCGCCCCCGGTTTGCCCCGCCCGCTCCCCTCCCTGCCCCGGCAAAGGGCAAATTCCTGCCCCGGTTGCCCCCCGGTTGCCGCCCGGCGCGGTTCCCCGGCGGGCTCCAACAAAATGCTTGCTTTTCCGCTCGGAATGGTGCATAATGGTTTCTATGAAAGAACCCCGTGATCTTAATGCTCTCTTCTCTTGGCTCGAGAACCAGAGCAACTCATCTATAGCCGAGAACCTATACAACCTATTGTATGAGGGCGGACTTACCGACGCTGAGAAGGAGTACGTCTATTCGATTGCTAATCGCAAGAGAGCGACGAACTCCACGCTAAGCGATGATGATATATTGACTGATGAGTTCCTTGAGATGTATGCTGAGTATCGTTCCCTTGGCTTGTCAAGCGAAGACGCTGCAGGACTCATTGGAATTTCTTCGGAGCGAATGAAGAGCCTGTTGCTTGGAGGGAGCATTCAGGACAGGCGTCGCCACGCTGAACTTCTCAAGATTGAACGCAGGTCGGATCTTATCCTCAAGAAGACGTGCTTGACAACGATCGTGAGAGCGACTGAAAACGGTAATACCAAGACAGCTATGATGTTGCTTGAACGCAAGTGGCCCTCCGAATGGAGTAGCAAGGACGCTGGAGTCCAGACCAACGTGTTCGTGTCCACTGATGACTACGCTAAGAAGGCGCGTGCCGCGTCTGAACGCTTGAAGGAACTCAGGAGAATGCGTCGTGAGGAAAATTAACGATTTAATCGTTCATTGTGCTGCCACGTATGACACGATGGATATTGGCGTGAAGGAGATCCGCAAGGTTCACGTCGAGGAAAACGGCTGGAAGGACATTGGCTATCACTTCGTCATTCGTCGTGATGGAACCGTAGAGAAAGGCCGTGACGTGAGCGTTATCGGAGCCCATGTGCTCAATCACAACGCGAACTCCATTGGGATTTGTTTGGCAGGTGGCCTGAGCAAGAAGGACGGTAAGACCGTTAACTGCGTGAACTACACTCCTGAGCAGTACAAGTCGTTGTATACGCTTCTGCTTAAGCTGAAGTCCGAATATCCTCATGCAGGTCTGCATGGTCATCAGGATTACGCCAACAAGTTCTGTCCCGGATTCGATGTTCGTGAATGGTGGACAGGCTACACTGGAAAGAAATGGGAGGACGTATGAAGCCCTTGAGTACGGTCGCACGATGGTTCTATTCGTTCGTGATGTTTTTCGCACTGATTGCCTTTAACGGCATGGCGTCGGGATGCACCAAGGACGAGGTGGCGTTGAACTCCTACAAAGTCCTTGAGTCCTCCAAGGTAACGTACTACGCGGTCATGCAGAGCGCAAGCGCGATGCACCAACGTGGATCCTTGTCGGACGATAAGTACGGAGAGCTCAAAGAAGCGGCTCTCATTTACGTTGACTCATATTTGATTGCAGTTTCGGCACTTGCGACCTATGCTGAGCTCAACGAGGCTGACAAGGGCCTCAACAAGGATGACAAGCGAGCCCTGCTGGAGCAGAAGGTTGATATTGCGACTAAAGGCTTCAACGAGTTCATCAAGAAGGCCATTCAGCTCGGGGTGGACGCGAAGGAGCTGAAGACGACCGCCATTGCCGACGGGAGTACGGTTCACAAGAACCTGAATGTACGGGCGGCTCCGTTCACTGATCACGTTACAAAGTCATGGATCAATCTTCCGGTAATGGGGAACTAGCATGAGCAAGCTCGATAAGAATGCAGTACTTGAGATCCTGTTGCTGGCAATTCAGATTGGCGTTCCCGCCGTTAAGAAGTTGATCGAAGCGTGGGACAAAGACGAAATCACGCTCGAAGAAATTAAGGCTTTGGCCGATATAAAACGGCCAGACGAATTCTGAGACTTGGGTGATGGAGATGAGCAATGAACGAACCTTTTTCCGCAGACTATATCTCCATCATCAAACGTCTTGTTCCCCTTATGCTCACGGGAGGAGTTATGGCGATCATTCTCCATTCCTCCGAGATAATAAACAAGCGTCCTTGGTTCCGGGTCGTTAGTGAAGCAATCTCGATTTTCGCAATAGGTTCAGCCGCTGCGTTCGTGTCAGCATTGGCGATTCCGTACTTGCCTTATATTGAGAATCTGCCTGAGACGCATCTGCTGGTGGCTGCAATGGCGGGAGTAGGCGGTCAGAAGACATTTGACTTCATCCAGAAGAAGGTCTTCAAGACATTGTATGGAATGGGCGAAGTGAAGTGGAGACGCAGTAGCGATGGAAGATAAATTACTGGAAGCTCTGAAGTGGGCGTGTCACATCACTAATATCCAAAAGATATGCGAGAACTGTTCAAACGAGGAGTTTGAGGCTTGTCAAGCCCAATGTGCTGCTGAGAACAAGATGAGCCCTTCCAGAGCGTATAACCGCAAGAAGGTTGAATGCAGATTAAGACTCGCGCTTTCCCATGTTGGATTGGATGTGCGCGATCTTTATAAATAGGCGCAAGCCACGCATCGCTCAGCGTCTCCAAGAGCGAGGTTCCCCTAGATCTATGTGTAAGTGAGGGAATCCATTTGCATGTAGGCGGGGCCTAGGGGAACCATTATGATTCACTCTCTGTTCGATTATTGTGATCGCGTTGCAGGCGAGGAGAAGCGAGCGTTTGTAGATCTGGAGTACGAGCATCGCTTATGTGAAGCACTAGAGATGTGCGTAATGGGTGAGCTTCCCAATGGGAAGAAGAACCTGATCATAAACGTCCCTCCTCGCTGTTTTAAGACGACGTTCACTTCGCAAGGCTTTGTTAGCTGGTGCCTCGCTGAGGTTGCACCTGATTGTGAGTTCATCCTCACTTCGGCAACGGCAGGGCTGGCAACTGAGAACACAATGGCGGTTCACCGCATCCTGTCTAGCGAGTGGCACAGAGTACAGTACCCCGAAACGATAATCTCCCGCGAGTCTCGAGAGTTGCAGAACTTCTTCAAGACGACAGCGGGAGGAGCCGTTTATGGCGTCGGCTTGGGAGGCACGATAACAGGGTTTGGTGCAGGTAAGGTTCGCAAGGGTTTTGGCGGAGCGATCATCATTGACGACCCGCTCAAGGCTGACGATGCCAAGTCTCGTGTTAGACGAGAAAACTGCATCTCATACTACCTGAACACTCTCAAGTCACGCCGCAATAACGCTCACAACACGCCGTTCATTCTCATAATGCAACGATTGCATGTGGATGATTTGGCGGGATGGTTGCTCAAGAACGAGCCTGACGACTGGCATTTGATTTCGTTCCCCGCCCTTAATGACAATGAGGTGCTGAACCCTATCACGCTGTCCAAGGACGATCTGGAGACGCTGAAGGTAGTTGCGCCAACGACGTTCTTTGCTCAGTACCAGCAGTCGCCTCTTATTCCGGGCGGTAACATCATCAAGCTTCCGTGGTGGAACTTTTATGATCCGGCACAGTATACGCCCAAAGGTCTTAGGTACATCACGGCAGACACGGCGTACAAAGAGCATGACGATAACGACCAGTCGGTTGTGCAGTGCTGGGAAGGAACGGAGAGCGGGCTTTACTTCATTGACTCCATGTATGGCAGGTGGGACTTCCCTAAGCTGCTGCTCAATTCCAAGTTGTTCTACAACGTGATGGACAAGCCGAGGGAATTTTGGATAGAAGACAAGGCGAGTGGGACTCCGTTGGAGCAGACGCTGAGCGATACGGGATTGCCCGCCTTTGCATGGAATCCTAACAAGTTCTCATTCCCAGCGGACAAGGTGGCAAGGATGCAAGAGGCCTCGTGGTTTGTCCATGGAGGCAAAGTATTTCTCCCATTGGGGAATGTTCCGGTGCGGATAGACAAGGATACGGTCGTGAATGTGACTCCAGGAGCCGCCGCTCTGATGGAAGAAGCCGCCGCGTTCGCTAGGGATATGTCACATGCGCATGACGACCATTGTGACGCGTTCACGATGGCTGTAAGTTTATACAAAGACGCTGGCGGAAATGTCAGTTTGTAGGTGGTAAGATGTCGCGATCTCGTTTGTCTTTGGGATTTTCCCGCCGTCCCCATAGAACCCGGACGAACAATACGCTCGTTACCGGGTCTAGCGGCGCAGGTACGACGAATGACAGGGGAGCGACTCAGGTCACGGGATTCACGTCTCTCTCCCCGTACTACAATAATAACTTTCTCGCTCGGTACCAGACGTATGTAAACCTTTATGAGACGTCATGGGAAGTGCGAAAGATCATTGACATTCCGGTGGACGACGCTATGCGAAAGCCCACCATTCTAGAAGGACTGTCTCCCGAAGACGAGCTGATGATTGCGAGGGCGTGGGAAGACCTTGGTGTTGAACGCCAGTTGCGTCGTGCCATGAAGCAGGAACGCTTGCTTGGTGGTGCAGTCATCCTTGGTGTCATGCTGCTACAAGACGGAGAAAAGCTCAGTGAGCCTTTGAATCAGCAGAACCTGATGAAGGGAGACCTTAAAGCCCTCAACGTGATCGACCTTTCTAAGCTGTCCCGATCTCGCGTCACTTGGGATCCGTTCCAGCCTGACTACGATCGGGTGGACAGCCTCAATATTGATGGGATAGAGGTGGACGCCTCTCGAATGGTCGTGCTTGACGGCAATGCGCTCTTCGGAAGGAACAGCCAACGTCTCATGCAGAACTTCAGGTACAATCCTTTGGGGTTCGGCGAGAGTAAGATTGCCCCGCTCTATGACGTCCTTTGCAGGTCGTTGGGCACTCAGCAAGCGGCCTATCAGCTTGTGAACATGGCTTCGGCTATCATCCTTTCGGTTGAGAATCTGCGTAATATCAAAGCGTTGGATTCGGGTGCGGAAGGTAAGTTGCAGGAAGTAGCTCGCCAGCTTTCGGTCTATAATGCCGCACTGGTGGACGGAAAGGATGTTAAGGTGGAGTCGCTCTCGGCTTCCTTTGGTTCTGTCCCTGAGCTTCTCGTCACCTATACGCAGTTCCTTGCGGCGGCGTCTGACATACCGATTACTCGGTTCTTGGGTTCGTCGGCAGGTGGCCTGAATGCGACTGGTGAAGGCGACTCGCGTAACTATTACGATATGGTCGACTCGATCATAAACAACACGCGGAAACCCGCTGAACAACGTTGTTTGGATTGGATTGGCCCGAGTGTGTTTGGCTATGAAGAATGGAAACGCAAGTCAGCCAACCTTGTTCTCTCGTATGAGCCCCTTTGGAACCTTGACGCGGTTCAGCAAGCGACTCGTGATGAGATTATTACTCGCGCTGTGGTCTCTATGTATCAGGCTGGATTTATTTCAGCTGAAACAGCAGTGAACGAACTGAACGCTAGAGAGATCTATGAGACCAAGCTCAAGGCTGAAGAGGCGTTGTTAGGCTCTGACCTTGATACTGGGGATTTGCTGGAGGGCAAGGATGCCTATTCAAGTCGCGGGTTCACCCCGGCGGGGACGACCCAACAGACCAATCCGAGCTAGTGGAGTAGGCGGCTCTGTACGGCAAGCTCGTCAGTTATACGCTGAGTTGCAGAAGCTCGTTGGGCCTATGGTTGATGACCTCATGAGCATGGTTCCATGGCTTGAGTCAAGACCCGGCCCGGCGGCAGCCGCTTATGCGCTTCAAAGCAACAAAGAGAAATGGAGACGAGTCTTAGGGCCTTCCATACGAGGCATAGCCGGACGTTGGGTTCATGCTGTTTCAGAGCGTGACAGACTGAAGCTCCAAGCGAGCTTGGCTAAAGCTCTTGGGGTGCCCTTCGTTTCCATCTTTGACAATGACGCTATAAGGGAGACCGCTGAGCTAATGGGAGCTCAAGCTGTTCACCTCATCACCACCGTTCCTGAGATCTATTACGATAAGATCCAGGAAGCCGTGATGAAGACATACCAGCAAGAGCGATTGCCTGAAGGCCGTGGTCTTATTGCTGAGATCCAAGAGCTTACGAAAATAACGTATGAGCGAGCCAAGCTGATAGCAGTAGACCAGACCAACAAAATGCACGGCATGGTCACTCAGACGCGCCAAACGTCAATCGGAATAGAAGAGTACTACTGGCAAACGGCAAGGGATCAGCGAGTCGTTGGCGACCCTACTGGTCTGTATCCGAAGCCGACCAAACTGCATGGAAATCATTACATTCGTCAGGGCAAGATTTTTCGTTGGGACGAGCCGCCAGACGATGGACATCCGGGCTGGCCTATCCGGTGCAGGTGCCATGCCAATCCCAAAATTGACTATAGCAAGTTGAAGCTGCAATAAATGAGGCTAACGTCATGCGGTATTCTAACAGATATAAGTTCCAGAACTGGAGAATCGACTCCGATGGCATGCTTAGGGTTACGGCCAGAGTTTTGGCTGATGGGGTGTTTCCCTATCTTAAAGCCGAATCGCCTGATGATGCCAAGGAGAACGCTGAAGGGCTCGTGGGGCAGTACATCCCTGTAAAAGAGTTTACTGATGAAGCTCTCCAGTCATTGGAAGGCAAGCCCGTTATCGTCGAAGATCATGTGTGGAGAACGCCTGAGAACACGACTAAAGACGGGCTTACCGTTGGTTCGGTAGCAGGGACTCCCCGAGTCGAAGGCGGCTACGTTGTCACTGACCTTCTCATCACCGACAAGGAAGCTATTGAGAAGATCAAGAGCGGCGATTTGGTTGAAATTTCGTCTGCCTACGACGGGGATTGTTATTCCAAGGAAGGGGTTTACAAGGGCAAGCCTTTTGGGGCAGTCCAGACCAATCTGAGGTTTAACCATGTTCTCTTGCTCCCTGAAGGTGCAGGTCGGTGCGGACCAAACGTCCGTATTGTTAATCATAAACAAACAAAGGAGAAGGGAATGAAAGTCCTTCAGAGACAGTACGGAAATCGTCGTGTCGACTACAAGTTCAATAACGAGGACGACGCGGCCGAAGCTGAAAAGATGGTTGAAGATCAGAAGACCTTCAACGCCGATGCGCTCGCGGAAGCGGTGGAAAAAGCCCAAAGCATCAAGGCTCAGTTGGACGACCTCCAGAGCCAGTACGATGCGGCAATGGCGACCATCGAGAAGCAGAAGGCCACTATCGACGACCTTATGAGCGCGGAAACCCAGGAAGCTATGGCGCAGGAAGCCGCCGCTCAGACTGAAGCCGAAGACGCCATTCTCGACGACGCTATCGAAAATGAAGTGATCGAAGAGAAGGAAAAGGAAGAAGTCAAGAACGAGTGCGCCAAGGCGAAGACCTTTGCCAACCGTCGCAAGATCATCGTTCAGAACGCCATGAGTGTCCCTGCCGAAGATCTCTCCAAGTGGACTCAGGACGCCATTGATGGAGCGTTCGAATCCCTTGCTCGCCAGGCTGAAATCCGGCAGAAGCGTGCCAATAAGCGTGTCATGGGCGGGGCTTCCGCTCAGATCAACAACAGCAAAGCGCAGGGCTCTCTGGACAGAATTCTCCGTCCCATGCGCCTCAACAATGCTCGTCGCAAGAGCGAGAAGGAGTAAGCAATGGTTTACACTCCTCAGAGGGTCTTCGCTCAGTTCCAGTATTTTGATCAGCAAGCGACTGCTCTCGCGGGCATGCTCGCCAACGCCTCGGACATCAATCTGGTTGACAGCGCGTTTGTCGGACCTGTGGACGCTACTGTTGGTCTTACGGCTGGCATCGGCGTCATGGTGAACCCCACCGTTCGCAGCAACCGTCCCGGCCTCAACTATGACATCGTGATGCCTCCGGACAGCGCCGCTACCAACGAGTCCTTCGCGGGCATCGTGGTTCGCAACCAGTTCATGCGCACCAACTCCAATGGTGAAGCTTGCTACTTCTTTGAAGACATGGCGAACTACGCTCGTCGTGACCGCGTCGGGGCTCGCATTTGGGTTCAGCTTGCGCAGGGTTCCACTGTGTTTGGTGGCCCGGTATACTGGATCGTTCGCGATACCAAAAATGCTGGCCTGAAAATTGGCGCGTTCTCTGCCTCTCCCATCACTGGCACGGCTACGCCTACCCCCGGCTCTCTGAATGGCGGCACCCTGTCTGTGAATAACATTAAGGCCGTCATCAACGGTGGCTTTGACATCACTGTTGCCAGCACGCCCTACAAGGTTGCGACTCTGAACTTCAGCTCGGTCAATACCGTGAGCGACGTTGCCACCATCCTTCAGACCGCTATCACCACGGCCTCTGTGCCTGTAACCGTCAAAGCGGTCGGCAACGGCGTTGTGCTTACCACGACCGCCACTGGCGCATCCGCCACCATCACGTTCGCGTCTGCTCCTACGACTGCGGATACCACGGACGCTTCGGCTATCCTTGGTCTCACTTCCGCCGCCGGAGCCACTGTCACGGCGGGCTCGGCTGGCACCAACGAAGACACTGTGCTTCTTACCGGAGCGCGTTTCCTCGGGACGTTCACCGCAGGAGAAGCTCCCTGCAACAACATCGCTCTCGTTGAGCTTCTCTAAGGAGATGAAGAATGAGCCTGAAAAGATTCAATAACGCTGCCCCTACCAGCGGCGCGGCGTGCAACGTCACTGCCGCTGACATTGCGTTTGAGCTGACCACCCAACTGGACAGCCAGTTCTATGACGTTTTGTATCCTGACCGTGAATGGTACAACATCGTTCTCGAAGAGCAGATCTACAGCGACATCAATCCCGGCGCAACGTCCTATGCCTACATGAGCCGCAACCGCCACGGCGCGGCGGCCTTTATCGGCCACGGCCCGAACAACGACATCCCGATGGTCGGTCAGTCCATGGGTGCCGTTCAGGTGCCTATCGCCTATGCCGCTGTTGGCGCGGAAGTTACCAACGAAGATGCCCGCCAGTACAGCTTCGGCGTGAACGGCAATCTGGCTCAGGATCTTGGTGGTGCCATGCGCGAAGCGTGTGACAACCTGATGGAACTGAGCATCATCTTCGGTACTCCCGACCTTGGCTTCAACGGCTGGATCAACTATCCCGGCCTGACGGTCATGACTCCGGAAGCTTCTTCCGCTGTCCCGGCCTCTACTAAATGGGAAGACAAGAACGGCGTTGAAATCGTTCGCGATATCAACTCTGCCCTGAACTTCTTGTGGCAGAACAGCCGCACGATCTTCAAGCCGACCACCATCTTCCTTCCCCTGAAGCAGTTCGCCCAGATCACCAACATGCCTATGGTTATCGGCGCGACGAGCTCCTCCAGCGGCACTGGCGTCGCCGTCAACGTGATCGACTACGTTGTTACCAACAACGTTATGTATCGCGTGACCGGGCGGGAATTGGAAATCATTCCCTCTCGTTACCTTGAAGGCGCGGGCGCGGGCGGTTCTGACCGTATGGTCATCATGGATCGCCGTAAGGAGAACCAGATCTTGCCCTTCCCCCTGCCTTATCAGCTCAGTGAGCCCCAGCCGAAGCCTCTCGCTGTTGCATGGTACGCCGAAAACAAATTCGGCTCCTATCATGTTCGTCAGCAGGGTTCTATGGCTTACGTGGACGGCATCTAAACCATCAAGGGCTCCTAGGCGACTGGGAGCCCTTCTCCAAAGGAGACGCAATGATTATCGGCAATCGCTCTGAAACCCCTCGTACCATTTGCATCCGCGAAAAGCACTACCTGATCCCGCCTATGGGTTTTGTGACTCTTCCGGATGATAACAGCACGACCGAAGCTCTTGAAGCTCTCAAGAAGGTTGAAACCGTCAAGAAACTGATGGATATGGGCGTGTTGGTGTTTGGGGAAAAGGTAAATCCTTATGCGGCACCTGCCAAGGTGAAAGGGCCTCAGCCCCCTGCTGAACTGCTCGCCGAACCCCAGAACGAAAAGGTTTCCAGAGGGAAGCCTAGAAAGACCAAGGAAACAATGCAGGTGTGACCATGAACTGTTCTAAGAAGCCTATCCCAATGGACGGGATGGTAACATGCGTTGACGGTGAGTTGACGTTCGTAGACGAAAAGTTCTTGGAGTTCTATCCGGAGTTTTCTCGTGTTCCGTCCATGTCAGTCAATACGTCGGGTACAACGAGTGTAGCTATTTTGCGTGAATGTTCGTTCGGCCCTATGTTCCAGTTGGCTGTAGGGCTTCTTACAGCGCATCGCTTGGCTACCTTGTATGACCTTGGTGAGGCGTATACCGAGGGAGGGATGAAGGATCAAAGCTCCTCTGAAGTGGGAACTAACATCTCAGCCGACACTGGTTCTCTTTCCCAAGGTTCTGCTCCTCTGTCGTTGGTGATGGGAGACGATCCTTTCACCGTCGACTTAGCGGGAACTAAATACGGACTCCAACTGCTCGCGCTTATCAGCACTTGGATACCAGCCGCTGATATTGTTGGCGGCAGACCAATTGGTCGCTTCTTGTACTCATTGCAATGGCCTCCTGTGAACGCAGGGTACTGATATGAAAATAAGCCTGAAGTTGAAACGACAGCCTGTCCAGACCATGGAAGCCCTTCGTAAGATCAAGTCTGCTTTAAAGTACGCGGATAAGAAGGAGGTTGCAGTTGGCTATCCCGTAGACGCTTCGGGACTTGGGGTTCCTGAACCCAACTATGACGATGAAGCCTCGATCATTGAAGTCGCGTTGAAGAACAACTACGGGTTAGGTGTTCCCAGACGTGCATTCATGGACTTGGCTTCTCGATACATGAAAAAGACGTACAAAGAAGTAATGGAAGAGCTAGGGCCTAAACTGCTGAGCGGAGACGCGACGTTGGAAAAGGTTCTAGAGGTTGCCGGACTAGCCGCCGCTGAAGACGTACGAAAGGCCATTACGGAAGGCGAATGGCAACCTAACTCCAAGGCCACCATTGAGAGGAAGGGATCTGACGTTCCTCTCATCGACACGATGACTATGCATAATAGGGCAACTCACATGGTGAGGGATAAGTCATGACAGCGATACCTATGAATTTCGACAAGGTCACGCGAGCCTTCTCCAAAGTTGTTCAGGTTGTTCATTGTGTCGGAAAACACGTGGACGGGGTATGGGAAGAAGAGCAGATTGGAGAGCCTGAACCGCTGAGGGCAATCGTGTTAGCCCTTACTATAGAGCAGCTTGAATTCTATTCCGACGGAAACTCCTCGTCTGGCGGTATCTCCGTTACAACGGACAAGGAGCTGTTCTATTCTGATGTAAACGAGGAAGGACTGGAACACCGTCAAGATTACGTGCTGTACAAGGGGTTCAAGTTCAAGGTCAGGGGAACAGGGTTCATGATGGGGAATACCAATAAGCATATCTACCACTGCGTAAGGTACTTCACATGAGCGATGTTATTCAACTCACTCCTCAAATGGTCAATGTCCTTCTTAAGGACTACTTTGACTCGTTCTTTGGATGGGATCCTGAACCCAACAGAGTTCTTGTTGAAACTCAGGCAGGAACGAGACCGCCAAAGGGATTGTACATCACCTTGTGGTGGAGAAATATCGAGGTCATGCGTCAGGATCCAGGCGGAACATTCTCATGTTCTCCTGATACTGGCCCGATTGAGAGCCTGATAAACCTTTCCCTGTGCGAAGTGCAGGTGACTTTTAGAGGGCCTAGCGCACTTGAAAGTGCGGTAAACGCTCGCTTGTCATTGGGCTCTTCAGCAAGGGCTTTTGATCTATGGAAGCTTCTTGGCTATTCGGGTACGAGTGGAATACAAGATCTTAGCGCCTATTACAATGGCGCAATTCAGCCTAGAAGCTACTTCAACTTTTATTTTTATGCCCTCTTCAACAGAGAGTATCCAGCAGACTACTTCGATAAATCGAAGTGGAATGTTAACGGCATTGAAATCACAATCCCTGGAGAGAAGCCGGTATGCCCGTAGTCAGTTGCGCTAAGACGAGTTTGCCTCGTTCCCTTGACGTTCCTGTGTCCCTGTCTCGTTCTGTCGCCGAAACTGCGACGGATATGACGATGATGTGCTTTGTTACTCCCGGTGTGGCTTTCCCTCCCGGCAATGACAGAGTGCAGTTCTTTTCCACCTTTGACGCTGTGCAAGGCGCGGTTCCCGAGAACTCTGAGGCCATATTCGCGGCTCAGGCGTTCTTCAACCGTTCCGACCGTCCTCAGACCATGTGCATCGGTCGCGTGTTTACAGCTCCGACCAACGGCGCTCTTGTGTCTGGTTCCATTACGCTGAGCAATCTTGCCAACGTTCAGAACGGTGGTTTCACTATCAGCGTGGGCGACACCTCCTACACTGTCGCTAACCTGACCTTTGGCCTGAACCCGACAATGGCTGACGTGACCCGTCAGTTGAATGCTCAGATGTCGGCTTTTGCTAACACTGTTGCCAACGCTGACGGAAAAAGTGTTACCATCACTACAAACGCTATCGGAGATGGAGCTGATATTAGCTACGCTGGAACTCCGACTGAGTTTACTGATGTGAGCACGCTTCTCAAGCTCACTTCCGCCACGGGAACGTCCATTGCGGAAGGACAGGCTTCCACTCCTGCTAAGCTCACCTCTGGCGAGATTACCTTGGCTGATCTGTACAATGTAACGGACGGAGCCATGACCCTCGACATGAACGGAGTAACGTTGAATCTGCATGGACTCAACTTCGCCACCTATGGGAGCAGTCTGACTCTCAATGAAGTGGTTCAGATCCTTACGGCGGCTATCGGTTCTAGTGGCCTTGTGGAGACAAGCGGTCAGTCTATTGTTATTTCCACAAGTCAGCAAGGCGCAGACGTGACAATTGGTTACGCGTCCTCTGCTTCGTCTATCACCGACCTGTCCGCAATTCTGGCTCTTACCCAGAGCACGGCGGCTTCTCGTATCGATGGTTACACTCCTGGCGGCCTCGTTTCTGAAGTGGCTCTCATTCAGACCGCCGCTCGTTGCGCGGGTCGCAGCGTGTTCGCATGGACGTTGGATCGGCAGTATCGTGATACGCAGGATCAGAAGGATTTCGCTGACTGGGCAGAAGCTCAGGATCAGGCGTACTTCTCTGCCTGCACCAACAGCGTTCAGGCGTACAATACTGCGGACACGACCAACATCGGGTTCTATGCCCACAACAAGGGGTACATCAAGACCTCGGTTATGTACCATAACAATCCGCAGGTGTATCCGGACGTGTCCTACGCGGCCTTGGCTCTGTCGGTCAACTACGCGCTGGAGAACTCCACGTTGACCATGAAGTTCAAGCAGCTCACCGGGATTGAAACTGTTCCGCTCACGGAAACTCAGCTTTCTTCCCTTAAGGCTCGCCGCATCAACACTTACGTGTCCATGGGCAACTCTTCCTCTGTCGTGCGTGAAGGCGTACAGTCGGCTGATTCGTGGTTCACGGACAGCCATGTGAACCTCTCCAACTACAAGGAAGAGCTTCAGGTTGAAGTGTTCAACGTGTTCATGCGCAACAAGAAGGTGAAGTACACCTCCGCCGGACAGGATCTTCTTGTTTCTGCCGCAGCGAAGATCAATAACCGTTACATTCACAATGGCACTTTCGCTGATCGTGAAGAGGAAACGACCGATAACGAAACGGGTTACACGACCCTTCCGGCATGCACGATTACTCCGGCTCCGATCTACAGCGCAACGACTTCAGAGCGGGCAAATCGTGTTGCTCCCCCTATCGCTATTGTGGCGTATGAGGCCGGAGCCTTCCACTCCGTCGCCATTGACGTCACTGTTTACAACTAAGGAGAAGCAGGAATGCGTACCATTTATAATCAGGCTTCCACGAGTATCGTCGTGGACGGCAACCAGATCTACGATCTGTTTGAAGGTGCTACCATCACGTACACCTTTGACGGCGGCGAAGTCGCCAAAACGCAAGGCACTGACGGCGCGGGCATCAACATTGCCACCAATCAGGGCTCTACCCTTCAGTTCACACTGAAGGAAACTTCCCGCTCCATTGCCTTCCTGAACAACCTGCGCTTGCGGCAGGAGAATGGCGGCCCTGGTGTGACCGTTGTGGCCAGAACCGGAGCCAACATCCTGCTTACCATGACCAACGCCTATATCAGCCGTCCCGGTCAGCTTGCCACTGGCGACAAGCAGATGGCCGGATTGCAGTTCACCCTGACCACGGCTGAAGACGACATCACCAACCTGACTGTGGAGGGGTAAATGAGAGACCTCAAGTCGGGAATGGGTGAGTTCAAGGTGAACGGTAGAACGTATAAGTTCGACCTCCTGCCTCCCATGGAAGCAATTGACTTTGGGAGCCGTGTTCTTAAGGCCGCTGGCGGAGCCCTCGTCTCTATTTGCGGTGAAGGTGAAGTGCACTACGACGCCATTGCTAAGGCTCTCAGCGTCGTTGAAGCGTCGGAACTCAGTGCGCTCATGAAGGAAGCCCTCAAGCGTTCGTATACGCCTGAGCAGGAACCCCTCAGCAATGAAGCTGTGTTCCATTCTTGGTTCAACCAAAACCCTCAAGACCTCTTTGTTGCGGGAGCGTTGGCTGTCTTTGAACAGGTAAGGGATTTTTTTCCCTCTGGGCTGAGTACAGCCGTACGAAACTCCACCCCGCAACGGTAGGTATAAGCGTCCCAGTACCTGACTCCCATCAGGACGTGATCCTAGTCAATCGGCTCCTTAGACATGGTCTTTGCACCTATAAGGAGCTCATTGACGGGACGCTGTCGTTGAAAGACGTTGTATTCTTGATGAAGTGTGCAGACTGGGAAGATTACGCCACGAGCTACGTAAGAGTAATGCAGGAAGGTTAGTATGGCTGTTGTAGACGAACTAGTCACAGTACTGAGTACTGTTCTCGGTGACGGAAGCGAGAAGGCAGTAGACACCTATAAAAAGGGTCTTGATGGCGTTGTTGCGACTGTCAAAGAGGCGACAAAGCGATTCGCAATGGCGGCTACTGGCCTTACTGCATTCGTAGCCGGGGCAGTCAACAGCGCGGCATCCATCCAGAAGGTATCTGAAACCACTGGCGTCAGCACTGACGCCCTTCAGGAATGGGCTTATGCTGCAAAGAGCGTAGGCGTCTCCGCGAGTGCCGTTGAAAGCGACCTCGCTAAGATGCAGAAGCAAGCCATGTGGACGGGTCGCTCGCTTGAATCGTGGGCTGATACGTTCAAGGGCATGAGTGTTCCCCAGGCGAATATGTGGGGTGAGGCCATTGGCATCTCGCCTGACACTGTTCGCCTCTTGCGTGAAGGCCGTGAAGGTATCGCGGCCTTGCGCAAGGAAGCCCACTCTGTGGGCGCAGTTATTTCTCCGGAAGACCTGAAGCGGGCGGCTCAGCTAAAGACAAGCGTCATGTCCCTCACGACTCAATTGCGAGCGTTTGGGACTACTATCGCTATCGGAACGCTTCCTATGATTGACAAACTGGTCACTTCCTTCAAGGAGTGGCTAAACGTCAACAAGGAATGGGTCGCAAGCAACATCACCAAGTTCCTTGAGAACCTTGGAAGGGTCTTCAATGAGCTCTGGGAAGACGGCAAGAAGCTCGTTGATTGGTTCAAGGAAACTCTCGGGCCTATTGGAGACTTCGGCAAGAAGTTGTGGGAGGCAACCGACTGGGCAAAGCTCCTTAAGGGCGCGCTAGTCCTGCTGGTGGCCTATTTTGCCCCCGCAATAGCCGCTTTTGGTTTAGCCGTAGGCGCAGTCATTGCCCTCAGTGCGGCCTTTGAAGACTTCATTGCCTTCTTGGAAGGCAAAGACTCCATCATTGGTCGTCTAGTAGACAGCTTTCAAGAAAAGTTCCCGAACTTGGCTAACCTGCTCAAGAACGTCGTCGTTGTGGCGTTTGAGTTGGTTACTAAGACCGCTGGAATTATGTGGGAACTGCTCCAGAACATTGCCAAGGGCATCGGCGGAGTCGTTGAAACCATCATTACCGGGGTAGACAAGGCCATTGGAGCCGCGAGGCAATTGTTTGGGCTTGAAGATCTGAATGAAGACAAGGATCAAGGGCCTCCGCCTACTCGCCAATACAATTGGGACGGACAGCAACGCAATTACAATCCGTATGCCAAGCCCCAAGAAGGCGAGGAACAACCACAAGACCAGACTCGTCGCAACTATAATCCGTATAAGCAGACGGAACCGACTAAACGCAACTATAATTCTTACGGGGAAGTCAAGCGTCCTGTAGAGCGCAAACCAGAATCTCCCCAAAAGGAAGAAAAGCCTGCATGGTGGGATACGCCTCAGCGCAACTACAATCCTTATGCGAAGTCGGCATCCTCTTCCGCTCCTAAGAACGTCAGCGCAAGGGTTCAGTTGGAAGAGGCGGGTAAGGAGTTGGCAAGAAATTCCACCGCTATGCAGCAGTCTTCCCCTTCTGATAAGGGGCCTGTTATCGTTCCTAAGACTGAGACTCGTCCTAGTGTCACAAACCGCAATCAAACGAATCAGTCTAACCTGAATGCCAACGTGAAGATTGAGGTAAGAGATCCTTCCGAGATCGGCCCTGCGCTCAAGAGCCTTGAAACAGCGTACCCTGATGCGCAGATTAACACTCCAGGAACCTATGGACCAAGCGTAGGATAGCATGCTAGCAGACAACTATGAAGCCACTACCGTCTTCACCAGCGAAGACACCGGGATTGTAAGACAAGGCTCTGTGGTGGCTGGCGTTTCTGTGTCTGTAAAAGAGGCGGAAAGTCACAGCTTCACCTCTCAAATGACCGACATACCCTTGGAATCAGGGGCGGTCGTTTCAGATCACGTTATCCTGCAGCCTGAACAGTTGTCCGTGTCCATTGCGATGACCAATACTAGTGAAAACGGTGATAACTTTTCAGCTTTCGACCAATTCTACGAAATGTTGAACAGCCGCGAGCCTGTGGAAGTTATCACCGAACACTGGATCTACACTAACATGGTGTTGATTTCGTTCACGCCTAACCACACGGCACCATTCAGACAAGCGTACACCGCTGAATGCGTCTTCAAGAAAGCCAACATGGTCACGTTGAACGTAGTCGGAAAGTCTCCTACCAAGTTAAAAGGCGGAGCAAAGAAGACTGGAAGCGGCACAGTCAACGCCGGAACAGTGGAATCAGGCAACGCAAGCGACGCCGATAAGTCACAAGCCGCTGTTTGGTACGATACGATCAAGAAGGGGTAGCGGATGCCTGTAATCGAACTGCCTTTGACCTCAGACGGCGAAAGAAAGTTCACAACTGAAATTGCAGGGGTGAGCTACCTCTTTCGTACTACTTACGTGATGGGTCAGCAGAATCATTGGGTTTTGGACATATTTGACGCAAATGAGAACCCGTTGGTTTACGGAATCAACATCGTGACGGGATCTCTAAACCTGCTCAAGGGCTACGGGAATGTGTTTGATGAAATCCACCTGTTAGCCGTTCCCATTTACAACGAAGATCCTTCCGGCCCTGAGGCATTGGGCACCGTTCTGAAGGTTCTTTGGTACACAGAAGGTGAGGATTTTCCTTATAACCTTGGAGATCCCTTGCTTGACATTGATCTCCTATTAAACCTCTTCGAGTAATCTAATGGCTGACAGCGAAAATAGACCTTGGCTACGTAAAGTCCTTGTTACGTTAGGGCCTCTCGCTGAATGGCAAAACAAATCAGCGGGATCCACTGTTCAGTTTGCCAGTGACGGCACAATGAACGGTCTTCGCGTATCCGCTAATATACAGAAGACCTTGATGGGACTTCCTTCTCCTTCTACCATCAAGGTGTACAACCTTTCGGACGACACAAGGAACGCAGTAAAGAAAGGGCTCACCAAGCTGACTTTGCAAGCTGGTTGGGAAAACACCAACATGGCTACCATCTATAAAGGCTCCATCATGAACGTACAGAGTGAGCGAGCAGGAGCGGACATCATCACGTCGTTCCTTGTTCTCCCTGGATTTGGAGCCTTGGCTATGGGAGCCTCCAGCGTTACTTTTGGCCCTGGAACGTCTATTTCAGCCGCCGCTGGTCAGCTTGGCAAGGATCTCCCCGGAATTACAGTGAACCCTGAGAGCTTCCAAGGCGTAGAGGGGAACATTGGAGGAAAGGGCTGGAGCTACGCGGGATCTACCAAAGACGGTCTTAATCGCTTGGCAGAGGAATACGGCTTCTCTTGGTCAGTGCAGGAAGGCACCCTCAAGTGCATGGGAGACAAGTTCATGCTCGGCTCCTCAGTGGAGCTCAACGGAGACAATGGCGGTCTGATTAACATCTCCCCAATCCTATCAGGGCCTCTTCAGTGGACTACCGGGGTGAAGATTAAGGCGTTGTACGTGCCGGGCATCACAGTAGGCTCCTCTGTGAAGGTGTCCAGCAAGCTGAACAAAAGCCTCTCGGGAACGTATCGTGTTCATACCATTGGAATTGACTTGGATACGTACTCCTCCAACTGGACGATGGACATTGAAAGCTACAAGCTAGGCGTTAAGGTGAAGTGATGGCTGACTACTCAAAGACCTCTCCCAACGAGTCCCAGCGTCTGGTTATTAAGCGCATGTTGGATTCCATGGACATAGCCAAACCTTGCATCATCAAAGAGGTCAAGCCGGGCCCTCCATTGAAGGTCACGGTTCAGCCCACTGAACGCATGAAGATCACCATTGGGCAAGAGACCAAGTACATGGCTCTTCCTGAGATCAACGACGTTCCTGTCATTCTTCCTTGCGCTCAAACTGCTGGATTCCTGCTCACGTTGCCGTTGAAGCCGGGAGACACTGGTCTGCTCATAGTGGCTGATAAGGACATAACGAATTTCGTTGCCTCCGGGAACATTAACGATCCTCCTGTTGGTTCTGACCCTGACGTGTCCAATGTAAGGAAGAGGTCGCTCACTGACGTAATCTTCATTCCCGGTCTTTCCAGCGATCAGGTTGCTATTCAAAGTTACAACACTGAGAACATTGAGCTAAGGGACTTGACCCGCACGTCCTACATCAGCTTAGGGCCTGATGGCATCACGATGACAGACGGACAGGCGGTCTATTCGATGAAAGGTGGATCCGTAACAACTACGGCTCCGGGTACAGTTGCCACCCAAGCCGATGGAGCAATATCCATGAACACAAGCTCCACCTGCACCATTTCAAGCTCCAACATGGAGCTCAGCGGATCGGGCAACACGATTCAGGGAAACATTACTCAGCGGGACGGCACGTTCACTGACGGCAACGGCAAGAACTCGTCCTCTCACAGACACACTGGCGTTGAATCTGGCTCTGATACGTCAGGGCCTGTCGCATAAGGATCGCTATATGTCATGGGACTTCCGACTTAATGAAAATTGGGATCTATCGCCTGGCGAAGTGACCGGGTCTGACGAGATCATGCAAAGGCTCAAGCTGAGGCTCCTTCGCGAGTTGGGAGAATGGTTCCTAGACACAACGGCGGGGCTCCCTTGGTATCAGGATGGTCATGGCATGTTGGGAGCCAAAATGTCCCAGCAGAACAACGTCCTCTTGCTCATTCGTCGTTGCGTTATGGGCACTGAAGGCGTAAAGGCCATTGAAAAGCTCACCACCAGATACATACTGGGTAACAGAACCTTCTCCGTATACATCCGGGTGATCCTTACAGATCGCACTGTGAGAGAGCTTACTTTGCCCGTCACCGCTTCAACCTTTGCAGCGTAGGATCAATTATGGCTAACTTTGAATACGGAATGCTTCCCCAAGGGTTCGTTCCTAAGCGTCTTGTTGACATCAACAACGACATGCTGGAACGGGTTGAGGCCATTCAAGACCCGAAGACAGGTGAGTTCCCTTTCGCCAATGCGTCTGGTGATACAATTCTTACTCAACTTGTAGGCATCTTTTCCAACGCTCTGTCTGAGTGCTGGGAAGCGGCCTATGACGCCAGCATACAATTCAACCCGTTGTACAATACCGGGGCAGGTCAGAGCGGCACTGTTCAGTTGAACGGTATCGTGCGCAAGCCGGGAAGCGAAACGATTATCATTTGCACCTGCTCTGGTGCTGCTGGAACGCTAATTACTCAAGGTTCACTCATTGGAGACCGACAGGGCACGAACAGCTATCAGGCTATGGCTAATTATATCATTGGAACCAACGGAACCGTTGAAGGCCGCTTCCAATGCACGACAAAGGGTGCGATTGACCCTGCTGTTGGTTCTATCAATACGATACAAACCGCTACGGCGGGATGGTACAGCGTATCAAACACGTCCACCAGTTCAGTCGGTACGCCTGAGGAAACTGACGATGAGCTCAGGAAGCGTCAGCAGTTGTCCACCAGCCTTACCAGCTATCGTCAGATTGAGGCCATTTACTCGGCAATCATTGCCGTAGACGGTGTTACCTATTGCCGGGTCTACCAGAATGCCATTACCAACCCCGCGGACTCCAGAGGTATTCCTTACAAGGAAATTTCACCTGTAGTAGTTGGCGGAGAACCAGAGGATATTGCCAATGCCATGTTCTTGCGCATGCCTGTAACGATCCAAGGTTACGGCAACACCCTTGTGACTTTGAGGGACAGACAGAACCAGCCTTACAACATCAGGTTCATGCGTCCTACAATGGTTCCCATTTTCGTGGATATCACCATCCGTGTCACCGATTCTGCAGTCTTCCCAAGCAACTACGCCGAATTGATCAAGCAGAGCATTGTTGATTACTCTGTTTATGATATCATGGCAAATACAGGCTTCCCTCCCGGCGAGCCTGTTATCAGAACAAGGCTCTTTACACCTATTAACGATGCGTGCAACGGTTTCTCGATCGTGAACATGACCATTGGAACGTCAGCAGAAGCTCAAGGCAAGGTGGACATTCCAATCGATTGGAACGAGGCGTCCGAATTCACGGTTGATAATATCACCGTAACCTTGGTGGACTAGCATATGGCTGCAACTGAAAAGCTAAACGTAGACTTCTCCAAGGAGCGAATCGACCTTGTAACGCAGGGGACTGGACTGTCATTGTCTCAGTTCAGTAACTCTTGCATGCTAGGTCAGTTCTTCGCGGCCTTCCTTGAAGAGTCTCAAGAACTGTTCGACAGTATCCTTGCGATGGAAGAAGGTCGCACGTTGTATGCCGCTAAGGGAAGTAACCTTGATGCCTTGGGTCGCATAGTAGGGGAGCCAAGAACAGCTTTTCAGTACAGTGACCTTAGCTACATGTGGGCTGACAGAAGTACACAAGGCGTAGACAAGATTGAAGTTTGGGTCACGAATGCGACCTTGTCTAGCAAGGTAATTCCCAATGACGCCATGTACCGACTTCGTATCCTTGGGAAGATCCTTAAAAACTTCACTATAGCGGCGTCAGTTCCTGAACTGTTGAACCTGATCTCTAACCTGTACGGTTATGACGTCAGCTTCATAAAGAAAGGCCCATTCACTATTGACTTAATGGTTCCGGGAACGATCAGTACGACGGTGTATTCTGCACTCACTCGGTTCTTTGATGACCTCATGGCGGAGCGTAACTGTTATGTAAGCTATCCAGCCACCTTGTCTATTGAAGATGTGATATTTGCTCCCAAGAACTACTTCTGCGCTGACCGTATGGGAGGTCAGCAATGCGATGCAGGTAGGACTGGCATTGTTACCCACAAACCTATCCCGGGGAATTAAATATGGCAAACCAAGACAGAGTCAATTTCGTTTGGGCGGAATCTGCGCTCACGACTATTCCTCCTATTCCGGTATCCGAGGTCGCGTATAGAGACACTACGCAGACCCCTGAACAAATGGAGGTTGGTCAGCAGTATGACACAATCTACAACTCCGCCCGACACAACCAGTTGCTGTTTCTTCTTACCTCAGTCGCAAAGACCTTGTGCGAGAACGGCATAATGCCTTTTCTTGCTGGTCAGGAATACTCACAGTATGCTCGTTGTATTTTTACGGACGGCAAGTTGTATACAGCTTCTCGTGCTATCCTAGCTAATGAACAGCCGTATCCCACACCTGGAGATGACTCTGGTGTGTGGATAGCGGAAGAAACAAGTAAGAACCTTGTTCCAAATTCGCGGCGGGTCATCGCCGGAACGGGGCTCACTGGCGGCGGCCCGCTGTCCAGTGACGTTACACTCTCCGCGAAGCTCGACGGGAAGACCACGCAGGCTGCTGCGGACGGCGCGATCACCGTGAAAGACGTGGCGATTGGTGGGAACCTTGAGGATCTTGCGAGCAAGAGAGGGCAGATTGGTACGCCGCCTATCCAAAGCTTTGTGAAGACGTCGGCTGATGACGCCGCGACGCTTAACCTGAATGACGATAAATGGTGGGTCAATGGCGAGTATTCCTTATACCTGCGCGGTGAGGTTTTTTCATTTACCCCTGAGGTGAATAACACGCCTTTGGAGGTGAGTAACAATTACTCCGCGCGGCTGAGGGTTGCGAATCTTTATTCTACTGGCAATGGGATACAGGAATTTTCTATCGTCATTGTTGGTAAAATCGTCAGGATGTATTATAGAACGCGTTTCTTTAACTCGAATAATACGGTTTCTTACTATCCGTGGCGTGAGGCGATTCTCACGAGCAACTTGGGTGATGGTCTCCGTATCACTAACGGCATCATCTCCGTGCCCGAGTATGAGGGCGCGACGGCATCGACCGCCGGGACAAGCGGCCTTGTGCCGCCCGCAGCCGCCGGGCAACAAAACCATCTACTCACTGGCGGGGGAGCGTACATATCCAAAGTCCCTAATGCCACCCATGCCGACACAGCATATAATTCTTTGGCACTTGCAGGAAGGCCGTGGTTAGAGAGCTTATATACTGACAACCCTGGTTGGTTAATCGGTTCGGTTGATGAACAGCTGAGACCTATAAATACAGGTTCGTTAAAAGTATACTATGCGAACAGCGCGGGGAGCGCAGCCACAGCAAATACGGCGACAGGCCTCGCTTATGCCTTTACAAAAAATAGCTCCCTTGTACTGCCGCCGGGGGGAACGTGGTTTATTCTGAGCTGGTGGGATGGCGATGGTGGCACCGCGAATGGTAACTGGTCAGGTGGTCAAATAGTCGCCGGAGGATCCAGTGTAGGCGTAAACAATGGGGCGTTTGCCCTGAGGGTTGCATGATCGAAAAAACATACGGACAAATTATCCACCGGGCATCTGATGATTCCTATGTCATCACGAAGAACGATATGCCCTACCACGTCTATCCCTATGCCGCCGAATTCGCGGAGGAATGGGACGCCGTGTTCGCCTACGCCGAAGCACACCCCGAATGCGTGACAGAAGAGCAACCTTACGTTGCGCCCACGCCGACACAGGAAGAACTCGCGGCGAGCATACGCGCCGAACGCGATAGGCGTATTACTGCAACAGATTATCTCGTCATGCCGGACTATCCGCTTGATACGGATAAGCTTGAAGAGATCAAGGCGTACCGCCAAGCCTTGCGCGATCTTCCTCAGCAACCGGGCTTCCCTTGGGGTGGACCTGACGATCCAGAGTGTACATGGCCTTCCCTGAAGCACTAGCAACCACCTAGTTGTAAAACAAAAGCCTCCGCCAATGTATCTTGGCGGAGGCTTTTGTTTTGTAAGCTACGCTTGATGCGTATCAACCTCCAATTACGATGCCAGTTACATAACCAAACAACCAAGTTACCACAGCCACACTTATCGCTGTTTGTTCGCTGACGCAATTGCCTCGCTTGTCAGCGAAGAACAGCGTTACAAGTCCAATTAGGACAACCAGAATAGGAAGCAGATGTTTCATTGTTTCCACAGCAGTCCTGTTACTGTTCCAATAATGTATCCCAACGTCCAGATAAGAATTTGATCTCTTTCTTTGGGAAGATTAAGGGCTAATCCAATTAACAGTGCTAACTGCAAAAGCTCGACAATCACAAACATACGCCTATCCCTATTCCTATCAAGAGACCAACTCCAAAAAACAGAGCGGCAAAGGCCGCAAGTGCGATCTTTACAGAGTGGATGTCTCTCTTCGTAATCTGCTCTTCCATTAGTCTGCCTCCGCCCAGTTTTTCGCCTCATGGCAATCTACAATCAACGGAACCCTCAACGTAACGCATTCTTCAAGCACCCGCTTGAGTTCCTTGAGGGCTTCTTTGCCCATTTTCGTTGGAGGTACGGACACGTCAATTTCGTCGTGTACGGTAATGTGAGGGGGAAGCACTTCAAATAGCCCTGCCTCGTACGCATCCACCATACCTTTCTTCATGATATCCGCCGCCGTCCCCTGAATCAACCTGTTATACAACGAGTGCAATTTGCGGGAGGGATGCACTCTTGCCCTCCTGCCAAGCAACGTGAATATGTACCCTGCTTGGGTAGCCTTTTCCACAACGCGCTTGCGTGTCTGCTTCAGGAAGGGAACCTCCTTGTGGTACGCCTCCATGAACATGACCGCCTCTTCCTTTGACCAATAGAACTTGCGGGAGGCCGCTTCCGCGCCCATGCCGTATGACGCGCCGAAATTGAGTCGCTTGGCTGTACGCCTGTCGAACCCAGTGAGATCCTGAATGTGCTGATGGTAGTCCGTCTTCGGGTTGTCCCTGTACGTCTGCCTCAGCTCTTCGCTTCCAGGTCCAATCGCGTAATGCGCGCCTATTCGGTACTCAACCTGACTTTGGTCGAGTTTAGCCCACGTGTACCCTTCCTCCGGAATGAACAGCTTGCGCAGGATTTGCCCTTCCAACAGTTCGTCCCCGCCTGAAAACAAGTCGTCTTCCTGTGCTGAAACCTGTTGCAGGTTGGGTTTCGCGCTTGAAAAGCGTCCCGACACAGCTCCGTATCCGTCGCTCTTGAGCGGATGGAACTGGCAATGCAGTCTGTCCCCTACGACGAAATCGTAATACGGAATGAGGAACATGTTGGTGAGCGTGTTGTAATGCCGCCATAGCAAGATGGTCTTCAGCTTAGGATCAATCCCGGCCATGACCATACGCGTGATGGCATCCTTGTCCAGATTGGGGTTGCCCTCCTTGCCTTTCATCTTCATGAATTCAGTTGGAGGATTGCGTGGGTACTCAATGCCCTTTCTGTCCAGCACCTTAGCAAGCTGAGTTGACGATCCAATATCGAACTCCCCGCCAGCCCATTCATAAAGGTCTGTTTGAAGTTCGTACATTTTGTCCACCACAGCCAAGGAAGTCTTCTTTAGCCGAGGCATGTCCAGCCTGACCCCTTGCTTGCGCATTTGAATCAGCAACGGTATGAGGCGGCACTCTATGCTATACACCTCATCAAGACCCTGCCTAGAGATGACCTCCCGTTGCTTCTCGATGATTCGCATGGGCAACATGCCGTCCAGCTCGGCATACCGGGCTACAGCTTGCGCTGGCATCCTCCAAATGTGTTCACGAGCGTCCTTGAACTTCCAGCCTTGTTTGGCGCAATACATATCCAACAGGTCTGAAGCCTTCTCTTCGCACCCATAGATTTTAGCCAAGGCGGACAAACTGTAGGACTGACGGTATTCGTCAATCAACGGCTCAGCATATTGGATATCTTCAAACGGCCCTTTGACTTCAATACCCATGTTGTTAACGAGCCAGTCAAGATCGTATACGATGTTGGCTCCAACCTTGCGCGTGGGTTTGGCAAGGATGTCCTTGATTATGCGCAGGTTGCGCTCCTTGCGTTCAGGAGTGGTATCAGGATGCGCAATGTCCAAATAGACTGCCCTTTCCTTTGTCGCCAGCGAAACGCCAACAACGTACCCGTCCTTACGAAAGACTCCCGGCCCTTTTGATCTAAGGTGAGGGTCTTTCGTTTCAGTATCTACGCCTATTTCAGTGGCGGAACTCAGCCAATCAAAACTCATTATTCCGCTCCTTTGCCCTTTTAGTTCTTTCCCTCTTTGAGGCCTCATGTGCCAGTGCCTTGCACTCGTCAGAGCAATACTTGAACCTTGCGTCGCCCTTAAAAGGCTGTCCGCACTGCTTGCAATAGATCACGCGAGGCTCAGACCGTTGCGCCGCTATCTTGCACGCACGGCAGCAGTAGCGTTGCCAAGGTACAGCGGGAACGAACGTGTTGTAGCAGTCGGGGTTGGCGCACGACCTGCGCTCCTGTTCCCTTTCCTTTTGCTCCTTTTTGATCTTAGCGGCAAGGCTGGAATTGCATATGGCACATACAACGGTCTTCGTAGCGTTACCCACAAGCACATTGCGCCCGCAGATCGTGCATGCAAGAACCTTCATAGCGTCTCCTGGATTTTTACCATGCGCAGGAACGTCGCTTTGGGAGGCGAAAATTCCTTTCGTGGCCTTTGCCCTATGCCGAAAGTGCGTCCTGCAAAACGGCATTCCTGCGCATTTTAAGAGTTTGTCTGTTATTTCAGTAGGTTACTTAGAGCACGCTTCGGTCAGACTCAGGACTTCGATGAGAGGCCAATGGCCCTTGTAGTCCGTCTTATAGGGCTTGTCGTAGATGACCTTGCGCACCCCAAGGTGGTTGAGAAGCTTCAGGCACGCATCGCATGGCCCATGCGTCACGTACACTACAGCGTTGCTCCAGTCTGAGAATCCGTTCTGGAGAGCCTTTATGCAAGCCCTCATTTCAGCGTGAACGGAGTAGCAACCGTCGCTGTAGAACACTTCCTTCTTGTCCCTTGCGCATTCAGTGCAAGCCTCCCCGTCCCGGTCTCCGTACCCCGTTGCGATGACTTCTCCACGTGAGATAATCACAGCCCCACACTTCTTTTTTAAGCAACGGGACTCTTTAGAGGCCGTCCACGCCACGTTCATATTCATCGTATGATTGCGCCAATCGAATAGCCCGATAAAACGTTGCACAAAAGCTCCAATTGTCAAACGCTGAATAGCGGCTTGGGGGCACGACACCAACGGCTGTGCAACATTAAGTCTCTCGTTGTCGTACCTCTTTTCGCAATCCCTGAACTTGTCAAACGCCCATTCATAGAAGTGCAAGTTGAGGGCTTGATGGATGTGATAACCTAATTCAAGGTTAGGATACGTTCTTTTAAGCATTGCGAGCGCAGTGTAATGCACGACCCTGAAGAAAGGCAAGTCATACGGCAGACCGTACCAAAGGTCATTGGATCGCATGATGACTTGCATGTTGAGCGCATCACCTTGAATGTACAGGTTGATGATCAATGTGCAAGGATTATCGTTGCTGATGTAGGCATGTTCCTTGGAGTACAGCGTCATCACAGCCTTTTTGGAATCAGGGTTGTTACGCAAGCAATTGATTGCGTGCTCGAACTGAGTAAAACCATGCTTATTCTCGTCATGGAACAGAAGGAACCCATAGTTGCTGTTGATGGTTTTTCCGTCGTCGGAGCACTTGCTCCAGAACTTGCTCATCTTTACAGCGTCTTCCAATTGACGAGATCCGCTCGCGTAAAAGTCCAGTTCCTTCTCAAGGTACTCCTGAGAGGGATACCGTCCAAGGCAATACGTAGAAGCCTCCGGGTCGAGCACCAACGTTACGTTGCGCATTTCGTAGAGCCCTTGACCCTTGCGGTTAACAGTGTGCTGACCGTTCTTATGGATGTAATAGAAGATATCCAAGAAAGGCACGCACTGTCCTTTCTTTACGTTAAAGGTAGTGAACACAGGGTATTCGTTAGTTCCAAGTTGAGGGGTATCCATATGTGTTTTCCTTTAATTTTAAGGTTAATCTGTTCTTTGCCCTTGTTACTCCTACGTAATACGCCCTAAGCTCTGAGTTCATAAACGAAACCCACGTTCGGTACGTCTTGTAGGAGAAGTCTAGAGCCAATACAACGTGGGAGCTTTCGGCTCCCTTCGCCGCGTGAATTGTACTGAGTGTTATATTGGGTTCCTTTTCAAAGTTCTCCCTTGAGCTAAGAAGCCTACGAATGAACCCTGCCTCTTCCTGATTGGCGTAAACAACGAACCATGGAGAGCTAGGGCAATCCAGTGTAAGAAAGAAGTCCTTGTACAGTTCAAGCAGTCGTTTGGCCTTTTCGTACCCTTTTTCTCTCTTTCTTACTTGCTCGTACAGGGTTATGGCGCGAAGAGACTTAGGATTAACAGCGGGCTTTACCGCATTCCTTTCTACTTTGGAGTAATTAACTCCTATGAGACGCAACCACTTTTCAGCCCTGTTGAGCTCTGCATGGGTTCTTGCAAGAACCAATGTAGGAGTGTTAGGCTCAAAAGACACGTTAGCCCAATTGGTAGCCGAATCTAACACGCCCTCCTCATCCCGAGGATTGAATATCTTTTTGGAGCTTCCCGCTATCCTAGAAGATATCTCCATTGCAAAATGATGAACGGCTTTTGGAAGTCTGTGACTCTGGTCAAGAACCTTGTAGGACGGAACGTCAATGAACCGTTGAACGTCGGCTCCTGCCCATTCGTAGACCCCTTGGTCGTCGTCACCTGCGAGATAGATTTTGGACGCATTGCTGAACAGCTTTAGCATCACCTCCCATTGAAGCATGGTCAAGTCCTGCGCCTCGTCTATGAAAACCACGTCCACAGGCAACGGATCTTGAGTTAAGTAACTCTGATACAGTATGTCCGTGAAGTCCATCAATCCATTCTGCTTCTTGTAGCGCAGGTAGTTCTTTTCTACAAAACGCAGCAGTTGTGTATTTGAGTCCTTGATGAATACTTCAAACACATCAGGATTGGTAAGACGAAGTTGGCATGCCACAATGCAACGTGCAGTTTCTGAGTATGGAACCCCTGTTGCGTACAGGTCTGACATAACTATAGGCAAACCCAAAGCGTGGGCAAGTTCCCTATAATGCTCGTTTCCCATTACTTGATCCTTTGTGAGACCAAGCTGGTGATAACAAATGGAGTGCATGGTTTTAAAGTAAGGAACGTCCTCCTTCTTTAAGTTGAACCTTTTGAGTGCCCGATCTACGCCCTCGTACGCACCCTTCCTTGTGAAGGATACAAAGGCTATCCTTTCGGGAGGTGTGCGCTTGAGCTCTTCTTCTAGCGTATCGAGCAGGAAGGTTGTCTTGCCTGTTCCTGGAGGCCCAATGATCTTGTACAAGTTCATTAGAAATCTCCCTGTTCCTGTTCAAACTTTAGGGCTGGGACGGTTTCATCGTCTTCTACGTCTTCGCGTTGCAACGCCATGCGGCGCAGTTTTTCCGCCGCCGTAAGCGGACGGCCTCCCTGAGGGGACGCTGAAGGACGTTTTTCCTGCAAGGTAGGCGCAGGGGTAGCCGCCGGGGAAGTGCCCTCAAAATCGCAGGGAGCCTCCTCCAACGCTTGCTGGTGTATAGCCCAAACCCTAAACGCCTTCTTGGTGAGCGGGTTATAGAGCTTTGTGGCGTATGCCCCATAGTTTTTCAGTTGCTGATGCAGTCTGTTCGTCCCGCCTATCTTGTAGCGTTTGATGTACTCCAAGAACCCCATGAAATCAGTGGGACGGAAGCAGTAACCCAAGTCCTCATCGAAGTAAGCCTGACCCATTAAAACCTGACCCGGAGCCTGAGCAAGCTGGCGTTCCATGAGGAACTCCCTCAGATGTTGCTTAAGGATCTCGGTTTCGGACAACATTTCGTCCCCATTGTCTAGCTTCACTATTTCAATGTTGGAAAGGGCTTTGTTGAGGATTTCAATCCATATAGACTCCTTAAGCCGATTCGGGCATCTATGGAGGTACCTGACGCAGTAGTCTGCGAATCTGTCCTGCTTACGCAATTCAGCTTCAGAATAAAACGTCATGTCCTGCCCATTGATCTTCCATACGTAATACGGTGGATCCGATTCAACCTGACGCAAACCCTCAAATGAGAAGTCGCTCACGTAGGTTGAGCTTTTGCCGAACTTGCGTTTGGCGCAGACTGCCTTATTGCAGAAGTCAGCCAGCCAAGGTTCATCACACTGGTAACTGTAGTCGCCGTTGATGAAGGAATGAAGAACAGTGCGTTCCAACTCCAATTCATCCATAGGCGTAGCCAGTGAGTTGTTTACGGCCTTGAGCCGTTCCTCATAGTCATCAGGGTTCCTGCTCTTCAGATAGACGCAAGTGTTGAACAGAAACTTGTTTCGGTTATGGTTCTCTTCCGTCACCAGACCCGACAGGTAGAGCCGTTGAAGGCAAGGCGGAGCCTCTGCAAAGGGCATACGAGTAAGTGCGTCCTTGAGTGCGCCCACAGAAGTCCTTCGGCTCCATGCGAGCTCCATTGCCTCTTCAAACCCAAGGGGATTTCCCTCATCGTCGTAGGCGTAGCGTGTCGTGTTGTAGGCATCAAAGTACGGAAGGTTGATCCAGTTGCCTATGGCTTCCGTAGACGCTTGCTTTGGAAAGATCTCAGTATCCTTTGGGAGACCCAACAGAGATACAGTTCTTTCCAGTTGCTGTATTACAGCCCTTGCTTCTGTCTCCTTAGCGAAGAAAATAAAGGCATGCGCTCCTCCACTCTTGCTCTTGAACACCGTAAAGGGCAAGCTATACTTGGCAAAGAAGAAGCAAAACCGACGGGGATCCAAGGGGTATACGTCTATGTCGATAGCCGCGAACCATACCTTGTTGTCCCCCGTCAGCGGAACTATCCCAATGGACTTTGTTCCTTTGATATGCTCCTCGTAAACCTCGTCCGTGATTGCCGTCTTTTCAGTGTATGACGATCCCTTTCGCTTTTCACCTTCCACGTGTGGGGATTTGTCTGGCACGTGAACTCCGTAGCAAGAATCCCTTCCGGTGAAAAGCAGTTTGAATTGTGCCAGCGCGGACATAGAGCCTACCTAGGATTTTTGCAGTACGTATGGAAGTAGTCTTCCCACAAGCCGTTGAGATTGAGCCACGTGTAGAAGTTGGTTATCTGATTGACGATCCGTTCCTCAGCCGTTTCCAAGTCCAGCTTCATATTGATAGCCTTCAAGGACTTGATCTTCGTTGACCCCGTGTCTTCCCATACAGCCACGAGGAATTGGAAATAAGGTATCTCCCAGAACATGCCGTAGACCAGAGGTTGCCAAGACTCGGTATACTTACGTTCATCCTTGAAGTTGCCCGTGGTCTTTATATCGATGATCTTTCCGTACTGAAAATGATCCGAACCCTTGGGGAACAGAACGTCTGCTTTGCCAGCGGTCTTTACCTTGCCGTATCCCGGAACGTCATAAGTCCGTTCGCCCCATACTTGGAACTTGCCGTACATGCACCTGTCCACTACGATCTTGAACTCAGTGCTTCCCGGCAGTTCATGGTTCTTCCAGCCAAACTGCAAGCACCCTTCCACTCGCTTTTGAACCTGAGCTTCAAAATTGAGACCCTTGGTGATCTCGGGAGTGGGCTTGAAAGGAGCCCTTTTGATCGTGCTGACCAGCCCTTCATACGCTCTGACCTTCCAGCTTTCGGGGCATCCGATATAGAAGTCAAACGAGTTCAGCAAAGTCGGAGCTATTTTTAATGTTGCCATATGGAGTTCCTTTGAACAGGTATAGGTTTTCTTTGTGTAGCACCATAAGGTAGTACGGAGCCTTTTGCTCAAGTGCTTCCAGCATGAAAGCTACCTGACCCGGTTGCCAAGTGAAATTAAGAAGGACGTCAGTGAACTTCGCCTGACGACAAACCTTAGCTTCAATGAAGATGACGCGAGAGCCCTTGTAGGCAACTATGTCCGGGAACCCGTTCTGCAACGTGTTCTCTACTCGATAATAGTTCCATCCCTTGGGTTCCAGTTTACGCTTAACGTAATGGTACACCGCGTCCTCTTTGGCATCAGGCTTCCCTCTCCACGCCAATACTGCGGCATAGAGAGGGAAGTTGAACACCTTCATTTCAATGAAGGACACAGCCATACACTAGAACGCGGCTCCGCCGGGGGTAACGTCAATGGCTTCAGATGCGTCACCCGCTTCCAGCGCAGTGAAGTCAAGCCGCTGTTCGGGAGTGGGCAACGCCTTACGTTCCTCAGTGACAAGCTGAAGTGTTTCCTTTCCGACGAACCCTGCGAACTCCACATGCAGACCAGCCCACGAGCCCTGATCGTTGCTCATGGGAACCGTGGTCAGCGTCCACTTCATGAAGTAGGGAAGAGCCTTGCGTCCGGTTCCCGGGATGAACGTGCTGGTCAGCAAGCGGTTCCACCTACGGGCTTCCTTCAGTTGCGTGGAGGACAAGCAGAGAAGGCAGATACCGTCTTCGATGTAGTCCGGGAACACGATGTAGTATGTGTACGTATCAACGAACTCGTTTCCTGTTCTGGAGATGAGCTTGTTCTTTTCGTTGCGGTGAAGCTCCCCAGTGGCCTCCATCTGAGCGACAATCTCAGGGGCATGCGCCTGAACGAAACCGCCGCGATTGGGCTTCCATTCGATAAAGTAACGGTCGAACCGTCCCACCACAACGTCAACCGGGGGCTCAATGACCCTGTTGTTGATGTTGTTCAGGAACATGCCTTCTTCCGCGCCGGGGATATGGTTGGGATCAGTTCGCTTGCATTGCGGGGACAGGCTCTGCAGAATGCGAATGAACGGGAACGCAACAACGTCAGCGGAAAGGCTTTCAAAGCCTCCCAGTCCGTCGTCGAAGAGATGGGAATAGTCCTCAGCCTGATTCTGCATGGTTTCCTTGGTCATGATTGCGTCTCCTTGTTTAGCCTATGATGAACTTTTCATAGTCGGTTTTGTCGAAAGCACCGCCAGCCTGAACAGCAAGGTAGTGAGGCCCGAGTTGTGTAAGGTGGTCGACCACGTCCTGGAAGTATTGGCTATGCCCTTCTTCCTCGACAATGATCTTTTTCAGAAGCTGAGCCGACACGTGGTCAATCTCGCTCAGTTTCTGAATGTACTCGTTGTACTTGAATACCGTGTCCCGCTCGAGATCAGCGTCGGTTGCGAAAACAACCATAGGCTCCTGATTGGTGTCCACGTTCTGAGCCGGGGCAACGATAGGAATGCCGCCGAGTTCACGAATACGCTCGCTGAGCATCTCAGCATGGCGCATTTCCGAAATGGCGATTTTCTTTACGGCCTTGGCAAACGTAGGGAACATGAGGTTGTCAAGGGCATAGTGGTGTTGCATGTACTGACCGATGGCGACAAGCTCCATTGATCTGGCCAGATTCAGAATGTCTATAGATTCTTGAGGGTTCAAAGACATTGCTTACTCCTTTTCGTTTAGTAGGTTACGCAGTTCTTCTACGTATTCCAACAAGCGCGTCACGTCGTCGCTGGCTATGGACAAGCCTCCGACAAACATGTCATAGTCCCCTACCCGCGACTGAATCTCTTCCATTTCCTCGTCCGTCATTACTTGCTCCTTTTGATTGTGGTATTGTAGTAGGTGAACGCGGATACGCACTTGGGAAGATCCTGCAGAGCAATATGGGAATCCCCGTCAAACGACGGGTTTTGCTCGTTAAGCAAACAAAGGTTCTTGATGTACGCCTTCAGGGTCATGGGATGAACGGTCTGCTTGATGTCCGGGTAAAGGTCGAGGTTGTCCACCAACAGCTTCTTGATCTTGCGCAGGATGCTGGCATCCATCTTGCCGAGCTCCATTTGCGTCTTGAGGATGTTGGATTCACCCCGTTCGTCAAGGAACTTAGCAAACGCCTCCATGTCCGTAATGGTAGGCGACACGTCCATCTTGACCTGCACCTTCTCGCCAGAAGGAAGTTTGATCTCGGACAAGCCGTTCTGCATGAGCAGGTTGGGAATAAGCTCTTTGGAGGTCTTGTAGAACGCGGCCTTGGCTTGCGAAAGCTGTTCTTCCAAGGAGTCTACCGTATCCTTCTGGTTCTTGTACAGCTCCACCAACGCCTTGAGCTTGGCAAGAGAATCCTGCTCGGGAGCCTGATTAGATACCTCGTCCAGCGTTTCCATCAAATAATCAAAGTCACCCATGATGCGTCTCCTTAGCGGTTAGTTGTTTAAGAATCCGAAAACGATCTCGGTAACGTGCATTCCTTCTTCCGTTACCCAGATTCCACCCTGCTCGTCCCTCACTGCCAAGGGCATGACAACGAGGTTCTTGCGGTCAATCCTGACTACGGCATGGTACTTGCCCTCCTTTGTGATGCGCTTGCTTGCCGAAGCCGAAGGCGGGAATGCCTTGATGAGTTGCTTGCGACTGCCGTCATGGTACAGCTTGAGACCTTCCGAGGAAGGAACAGCCCAAACATCAATCTCGGCATACACCTTGTAAAGGGGATGCTCAGCGCACTGCTCCAGCACGAAGTCATGAAGTGAACCCTGCATGACGAAGACAGACTTCAAATAGTCCTCTTCCCACGCAACGGCGTAGTTGCCACAAAGGTAGGTTTCTTCAACCTGTGCTCCATTGGCGACGGCAGGAGTGGCGAAGAGTAGACCAGTCAACATGAGCGCGGGGATGTTCATATTAACTCCAGAATGTCGTTAAGGTTGCTGGACATGAAGAAGTCGTTAAGACTTCTCCCTTCCTTGTTGGACTGAAGAACCTTCTTCTCAAAGTTCACGTTGTACACAAGGTCGATATAGACCGCAGTCTTGTCGCTACCAATACGACTACTGCGTCCTTCCGCTTGCAGTCGGTTCTCGGTATTGTAATCACGAGAATACCAGATCTGCAATGCGGCTCCCTGAAGATTGAGGCCGTAGCCAGCAACTGCCGGATTACAAACGATGCACTGAACACTTCCTTCCTTGAACTGAGATACTACTTCCCTACGTTCATCGTCTGGTACCGCACCATACAACATGGCACAAGAGACGTGCTTGCTGAGAGCCTCATGAAGCATGACGATCTCCTTGGTGAACACCGCGAAGACAAGGAACTGAGCGTCCCCTATCTCGTCCAGCATCTCCATGATGTAGTCCAGCTTGGCATTCTTGCAATCAATAGCTACGCTCTTGTCTTCTTGACCGCCCTTGATGACCGGATTGAAAAAGCCGCCGCATATCTGCAAAGCCTTTGAACCGATTGAAACCTTGCTCTGAAGGGTCATCATGGTTCCTTGATACATCGCAACGGCAAACTCCTTGAGCTGCTCAAGGAGAGCCTTCTGGACAGGTTCCAGCTTGAATTCAACCGTCCGGTATGTCTTCGGCGGGAGCTTTACATCGTCGTTGGGATCGGTGAATACAGTGTAAGGTTCTACCCGCGCCTTCAATACGTCCACGTTCTTGTACGGCGTGTACTTCGGCGTCATGACGATAAACCGCACATCATCCGGCGCAAGGTTGAGCGTCTGAGCCAGTGAGAAGATATCATTCTGGCTCTTGTGGGAAGCTTCCCAAAGACGCTTGACGCGCTTCCAAAGGAACTCGTCAATCTCCTGGATCTTAGTCACCTTGCGTCCTCCCTTGATCTCAAACGTCTTTTGCATAAGAACGGTGTACTCGCTCTTAAACGACATGAAGGACTGGTTTATGATCTTTGGGCTCATGAAGTAGAACAACGACCACACGTCCACCACGCGCTTGGCAAGCGCAGTACCAGTAAGAATCAGGGCTGGCCCTCCACACCAGTTGCGAACCATGTAAAGTTTCTTCGTTCTCTTAGTAGTGGGCGTCTTAATACGAGTGGCCTCGTCAAGCACGATCATGGTGCGCCCTGCAACAATGAACTTGTCCAGAGCCCAGTCCGCAGTGTCGTGAGAGAAGGCGTCTACGTGCACAGCCAGAACCTTGAGCCCGTCAAACTGATTGCGCAAGAACCCAAGCAACTGCGCCTGATACGCCTTTGTCTTGGTAGAAAGGAACGCCATTGCGTTGAACGGAACAGGGCAATGCGTGGGCAACTGTTCGTCAACCCATTGCGTGTGAACCAGATTGGGAGCCACTACCAGCACCCGATCGATCTCACCCTTAAGGTACTTGTGCGCCATGATGTCAATTGCGATCTTGGTCTTGCCTCGTCCCATTGTGAGGAACAATGCACCGTTACGCAAGTCCTTCAGCTTGTCAAAAGCCTTCTGTTGATATGGAAGGGGCTCAGTTAAGAACTGCATCAGCGTCTCCTGTTGTGATTCCAGCTTCGCGCTGAACAAAGCGAACGACCTCACGGTGAGGAATCAAAGGTCGTCCTGCCTTGCGCATGCACTGGATATGCTTCTTGTGTTCAGGATGGTTTACAAGGTAAGAGATACGAGAAGCGTCCTTACCCACCAGACGCGCGAATTGCGTCACAGTGTAGTACGGAACGCCCTCAAGCATCAATGGCGAGTCTTTCATACAAGTGTCCCTCGTCTCTCATGTGAAGCGTTAAGGTTGTCTTGCTAATGTCAGGGCTACGAACGATGTAGCCGTCCTTGCAATAGTTGTGTATGTCGTACGTATCGCCTTCCTCCACCAGCCAAGGGCGGGCTTCGCCGTCAACGGAGATGCGGAACTCCTTGTCCATCAAGAAGCGCACAACGTGACGCTTATGAGGAGTATTCTGCTTCCTGCGCTCAATCTCCTTGCGCAGTGCAACGGAGGCCTCATTCAGTTGAACGTAGGCAGGATTCAACGCCATGCCCTTGCGACGCATGGCTATGAGAGAATGCTCTGCTCCACTCAAGAGCTTGTCAACCAAGAGTTCCAGTACGCCGTCCATACACTTTGCCTCGTTGTATAAAAGGTAAGACATTCCTACAGGTTGCGTGGGGAGTGCGCCGCCCGGCACTGTAGAGCGTTGTAGTTGCGCTGTAGTGCCGTTGTAGTGGCGTTGTATAAAAGTACCACGATTACGATCACTTACGGAACTGCGAAAACCGGATAGTTACGTCCTTATACATGCGTCCCGTGAGCGGATTGGTTTTGTCCTTGAGCATAACACAAGACGGGAACTTGTTGCGTAACAGCACCGCCGCCTTAACCCGAAGGTCATCGTCACGGTAAAGGTTACAACCTGAGTTCGTACCCGCTCCAAGTTGATCGTCAGCCGTGAACAGGTTCAGCGTAGCCGTCCTGTAGCCAGCCTTCATCAGTTGGAGTTGCATGTGAAAGTCCTCAAGGATGTCCCCTTCCCATTCGTAACGGAAACCTTCTCCCGACAGCGTGGGCAGGTGCAGGACTGGCGTCCACATGATGCGCTTGTTAATGCTCCACGTCTTTGTTTCAGTGTGGGCGAACATGCGATGCCGCAAGCCTATCATGGGGAACTCCTGACTTACGTTGTCGAACACAGGTCTGAGCGCGTTGTCTATGCTGACGGGAGGGAGCTTTTCGAGCTTGTTGCCGTTGCGATAGGCAAACGCCAGATCGTCATCGAAGATGCCGAGCTTTTCAACGTCCCGAACGTAAGCCTCTTCCATGATGATGTCCCGAATGCGAGACACTTTGTTAGCGGTATGCAACATGAGCCTTACGTTGAACGCCTTGGTTACAGGCTTGTACGCTTCAGCTTCATCCTTGTGCACCCAAAGGGATACAGGGTAATGAGAATGCTGGAGCCACGTGAGCGTCAGTTGCCTGTTCAGCAGAACGTCTGCCCTCCCCCGGCTCAGTACGGCGAGTTCATACTTCATATCGTCTCCTAGAACATTTGACTTTCAATGAAACTGCGACGCATGGTGCATTCATAAGCCGTCTTGTCATGGCGGAAGCCTGTTACCCAATCAGCCTTGGCATGAGAAATGCGCTGGTTCCTTGCGCTGATGTCTTGACCGTCGATGGTAAGGACTTGCCCGTAAAACTCAGTCTTGAGCGCGGGCTTGCCGTCCCGTACTTCACTGAGAGCCATGCGTGTTTGCAACGGAATGCCGCTCACGGTAGCCAGCCAATGGACTCCAAGCTGTTCATTGTTGTCTCCCAACAAATAAACGCCGAGTGTGATGCCAGCAATGAGCCCCGCCTTATCCCATTCACCGCCGTTGGTGTAGCCTATGACGAATGCGTCAATGTCTGTATGACTAGCCATGGACATGCTCCTCTTCAGCTTGATGGTGGAGTTCTTGTCACGGAAGTTGCCGATAGCCGGAATGTAGAACGAACTCAGGTTCTTGAGAACTACGCCTTCCTCACCGTTGGCAACTAGTGATTCAAAGTAGGTCTTCTTGCCCCGCTCCCATTGCTTGGGAAGGCGTACGGAACGATCGAGCATGGGAATGCCTTGCATGAGCTCGAGCCTTTCCCTAAAGGGAATCTCCGTGATGATCTTCTCACGTTCAATGGGAAGGAAGTCAAACGCTACCAGCTCCATGGGAGCCGTAGTACGTTGCGCAAGGTGGCTGTCATGCACGTTAAGCTGAAGCATAGACGTTACAGCGTTCAAACCCTTCCCAGTGAAGTTGCCGTCATTGAGCTCCACGAACCCGTCAGTGACCAGTTCGCAATCCAATATAAACTCTTCCTTCCAATGACCAGCGAACTCCTTGAGCGTGCTCAGCTTGCCGTTGAGCGGAACAAGGAGCTTTTCAGTGTACTCCACCGGAAGCAGGGTAACAGTCGAGCGATTACGCCCAAAGGCTGAAAAGCCCTCATCGGGATGGTAGACCAGAACCATACGGCAACCATCGAACTTCTCTTCGGCTACCCAACCATTACCGTCAGAAATGACAGCCTCCTGCTCGTACTGCTTGAGCTGGTCATAACGGTAAGCCAACTGAACGTCATGCAACTGATCACGCATGACGCGACCGAAGGTGATCTCCCGCTGTTCACGATAGTGTTCAGCGATGACCGCCTCCAAGTCCCTGTTCAGGATCTTGCCGTTCTTACCCGTCCCTTCATACGGAACACGCAATCCGAGCTCTTCGATTCTGTTGCACAACTGCGTAAACGTAGCCATTAGAACCTCCAAGCACTCGGAATGTAAGGTTGCTCCAAGGGAGAGAGGATGCGACTGAAGTTGTTCTTGATGCTCTTGCCGTCATCACGCACCCGACAATACTTGTCGTATTCGCAGAACATATTCTGCATGTCATTGCCACGGAGCGGGAACTCCTTGCCGTCTACAGTGAGGACAGGGAAGGACGGAATACCGTTAATCGTAAGCCTCTTGAGCACGCTAGGCAGTTCAATCAGCTTAAGATGAGGCCAAACCCGTCTCATCCCGCGCTGGCATCCAATCCCCGGAACGATGAACTTCTCGTAGTCAAACATTAAATGGTTGTAAGAGAAGTCCAAAGCGAACTGGTAAGCCAAGAAGTCCCCAAACCCCTCATGACGACGGAAGATTGCGTAGGTGTAACGCATGTCTGAAGAGTTGTAAGCCCTCTCCAGATCACCGCTGTCTTCCATGTGCTTCAGCGTCCTGAGGAACAGCTCCGTCCTTGTGGTGCAACCGAACGTCCACGGCGGAGTCATCATGTAAGCGTTGTTGTATACCGTAACCCCGCAAGCGCGACGTGCTTCAACGAAGCTCTCAATGGCAGGAAGCGCGTTGTACGCATCGTACTTGTATTCCGGAAGGGATTCCCATGTCTCAATGCTGTTGAACAACCTGAACAGGAACATGCCCATGCGATGAGCGCGAGGGAACTCAAAGCGATTAGCCCTGTCGTCAATGATGTTCTTCACCATGTACTGCGAAACACGATCAAGGATGCGGTAGGCGTTGGTGAACTTCCACTTGTCAAGGATAGGATCCTCGGACACCAGCGCAGTACCATTGACGCGTGCGAGGAACCGCTCTTGCCTACGAATAGCGAACCCGTAAAAGTCCACCAGTCGCTTGCTGGTAGGCAGATGCGGAGCCGCCGGAAGGTCGTTAGCCTTGAACCAATCCATGCTCAATCCTTTATGTTAAGCTCTTCGAACGCCTCGAAGAGGTTGGTGTACACCATGTCATCGGACATGGGATTCAACAAGGAGTATACCCGCTTGTCATACTGGGACGCATCCCACTCGGGCTCACCAAAGAAGAACGAGCACTCCATGAAGCCAAGCGCGTCATCCGCCTTCGTAACGGCTGGATCAGGTGTCGCGTTGTACTTGTCAAAGATCGCACGCTGAATCCTGTCTTCGCACTGAAGATACTCATAAGCGCACTTGAACGCCTCCCGGTTGCCTTCCTCAGCGACGTCCATGTATACCTTGACAGCTCGTCTCACCGCCGTAACAATGTGGTTCTTCATGGGACGGATGATGTCCCCTGTGTACGCCTCCACTGCATCATGCAACAGAACAGCTCTCAGGATGTCCGGAGCGGTGATACCTATGACATGCTTGGCATACGCCAGCGTAGCCAATGAATGCTGCCCCACACTATAATGGTAGGGGGTCGCGCCGTTGAAACGGCAGATGTGCGACAAGCTGTTGGCAATGTGCGCAAGGCTCAGGTTCGGTCCAAAGATCGCGTTCTTTGGATCATGGGTAGGTAAAGCCCAAAGGTTGAGTCTTACGCGTTCAGTTGTGAAAACACCGGGATAACAAGGTTGCTGGCTCATTTGCGTCTCCTAATTGCGATTTCTAACAGCACCTGTTGCGAGATTTCAAGTGCCGCTGTCAGCATAACCTTCGCTCTGGAAGGGTTCAATGCCAACATGTTGATGAAGTTGTGTCCAGTTTTGAATATGATACTCAGTCGTTTTGGGTCATAGTCAAAGTCCTCTGGACAGTTGTCCTTGGGGCAGTCTGGCGAGAAGCATGTGCGAGCGGGACACGTCACGTGAGGAAGTTCCAAGTACGCAAGGATCACGCTCACTGGCATGTTCGTGCTGAACAACCAAAGGATCTTACGTGCTTGATTGGCTGTACGAGCCTTGGAAAGGCAGTTGGTCAGGTGACCTTCTCGTATGCAAGCCTCCTGATACCGTCGCTTCTCAGCTTGCTTGGTGTTGCCTTCAACCTTCCCTACAAGACGAGCCATTCGTCTCTTGTCCTCTGCTTCAAGGACTACGGTTCCGGCTTTTGCAGGTGCAGTTTCGCGCTTCACGGCCTTTCGGGAAATCATAAAATGCCTCCTCAACTGATCAGGGCTTCTGGATTTTGGCCTTTGTGTGTAGTTTCACCTCCTGACGAGTTTTCGCAAAATTTCGAGGTAAGTTGTGCGATTTCAGTCGGTTACAACAAGCATCCAATCCGCGACTGCTGTGTACTGCAAATGCAGTGGATTTTGTGCGGTTGCGCTGAATTGTAATTGCACCAAAAATGCACAAAAAGCAAGCATTTTCTTTCTCCTACAAGTTCAATGGGTTGCGCTGCGCAGGGATACCAATCCAGTTCTAGTCGGCTTCCCGTCAAAATTCCGATTTTGATTTGTTCAATGGTTTTGCACGCTTACTTGTTTTTTTCCGCCTTGAAAAAAATCCGCCAAATCCGCGTACAGTCAATTATTCCAGTGGGTTGCAGGTTGGAAACAGAGGGTTACATGACACTTCCGCGTGCTTCCCTCTCTGTGATTAATTTTCAGAATCTTCACGTGAAAAAAGGATCGGTATCGCATGCGCATGAAATCCATTTTCTCTGTGCGACGGTATTATGTGACCCGCTTGATCCCCCCCCCTCGGAAAAAGTAAAAACTCCTATATAATACTTGAGATCTTCAATGATTTCGAGGGGGTTACTGTTTTACGCTGATTTTACGGCTCCTCGGAAAAAAGTGGGGAAAGTACCTGTTTTTGAGAAGCCCTGACGGATTGAACTCACACAAGAGAAAGTTTCTATTCTGAAAAACAGTGGGGTTTTTGGTCAACTCGCCCCGGTTCAGATAGATTAAGCTCTGGAAAATCCTAAAGCAAATCCGGTTCTTTCGGGGATGAATCTTAAAAATCTGTCGGGGTGTTTAATCCATTGAACCCAAACCGCGAAGGGCGGAGCCATTGACCCTCCGCCGCCCACGTCGCGTCCTGCCGCCTCTCTACCATTAAAAAGGGACGCTCCGGAAGCGGCTCCTGCCCCACGTCACGGGAGCGTGGGGCAGTCGACTGCACCCGCCCCCCGCCGGGGGTCAAACGGCGTTCCGGCGTCGCCAGGTCAAGCTGTCCGTTGGAGCCAGCCGGAACCGCTTCCGCAAGTCCTACGATTGAAACGAAAAGTTGAAGCCTGAAAACTTTTTTGGAAAAAGTCCCAAAAATACGAAAAAAGTGCTTGCTTTCTGTCTCGGAATCCGGCATAGTGTCTTCAACGGGAGGGACGGTTCCACCACGGTGGAAAGGAAGGCCGCCCTTGTGTAGGTGCAGTATTGCGCCGGGGCGGAGGGCCTCCCGTCAGAAACTACCTTTTAAGGAGACGCACATGAGTCAGACTGTTGCCCCCGCTTCCCGTCGTTCTCGTCGTACCCCCGTTGAACCTGTAACCGCTCAGGAGAGCCCCATGTCCCAGATCGTTGTTGAAGACCTGACCGCTGAATCCGTTGCCCCCGTCACCTCCGCTGAACCCGAAACGACTGCCCCGAAGCGTGAAGTTTCCGAAGCGGCGAAGGCCGCTCTGAAGGAATACCAGGAAGCCTCCAAGAAGGCGAAGGCGTTCCTCGCTGAGGTGATCCTCGGCAAGCACCCCCAGCTCGTGCTCCCGAACGAAGTCCTGGAAGCGATTCGCGTTCTGGTTCCCATTCGCAATGCCAAGCAGGGTCATGCTGCTCCCCGGAACGCCAAGCAGCAGGTTCTGGACAAGCTCCTCGATCTGTTCATGGCGAACGACGGCAAGGTCACGCTGATGCAGGTGTTCAAGGAGTTCCGCATGGGTGAAGGCGAAATGCGCGTCCGCATGCGCAACGCGATCCACGACCGCAAGCCCGAAGAGCGCATGTGGATCACCTATGACGCGGATACCGAGACCTACACCTTGGAAGAGGTTGGTGTGAACCCGCCCGCCGGATGGACTGGCACTCTTCCCAAGAACAAGTAAATCTCCTGTCTAACCCTAACCACTTCCCTAGAAGCCCCATGTGTGCCTGCATGGGGCTTTTCTTATATGTAAAGACCTAAACGGCGCAAGCCGTTGGAATTGTACG
>OGQX01000528.1_pt1 | contig 42190 bp, 28 predicted proteins | sample 1553291 | NCBI WGS metagenome assembly OGQX01 (sample SAMEA2580030, study PRJEB22360) | human gut metagenome | biome: human gut; feature: human-associated habitat; material: faeces | place: Denmark | collected 2008/2010
AGACTTTACGCCCTTCATGATTGCCGTATCACTCGAAATGTCGGATGAACCAAATTTATTATCTTTGCATAGCCATCAAAGCTATCCTTATCTATATAACATGTTTAGAAAGTACTTTTTGCTATTGTTCTTGCAGCTCGGCTGCATCTATCATATATATGCCCAACCTTATTGCGACGTGCGCACGTTCTCTCTCCGCGACGGTTTGGCCGCCAACATCATTTCCGGCATCGGACAGACCGGTGACGGACTGATGTGGCTCGGCACATGGAGTGGACTCTGCTATTACGATGGCTATCGCTTCACCACCTTCCGCAGTATGCCTGGGCTGGGCGACATGCTGACGAGCAACCGCATCTACACCCTCCATACCAACTACCGCAATGATGTGTGGGTGACGACCTACGACCGGCGGCTCTATCTCTTCGACACGGAGCGGTGTGCCTATGTCAACATCAACCGGCTCATCGCCTCTTCCATTCGTCAGTCCGTACGTTTTCACCGCATCTTCTCTTTGTCCGACGGCCACACATGGGTTACCAGCGAGGGCGCGCCAAGGCTGACGCTTCGCATTACAGACGATCATGTGGAGTCGGTCGACGGCATTGCCATCTATCGTGGCCTGGACATCCGTCAGGCACTTGTCGACGGCTATGGCCGTGAGTGGTTGCTTTCGGGCAAAGCTATCCTCGACGGCAACGCCCGAAAAGTCTGCGCTTTTCCTGCCATCCTCACGGAGCGGATAGGATCCCGCACCTATTTCATCAGTGCTCATGGCGGTGTTGTCTCTGTCGGCAAGGATGGCAAGACTTTCCAAAAGCACTGCGCTGACACGAAGGATCTTCATGTCAACGATGTCTGCGCGTGGCGCGGTCGTCTGTTGATGGGCACTTCGCAAGGTCTGTTTGTGCTTGATCATCAGCGTCTGCATGAAGTTCCGTTGCGTCATCCCGCGCTCTCTTCCACTGACATCACCAAGTTATTTGTAGACCGCTGTGGGCGTGTCTGGCTTTTCTCGGCCAACGACGGCGTAGTCATGTTTGACGGCGACCGCTGTGAATGGCTGCAAGCCGAACCGCAACAGCCCTATCTGCGCACAACCAGCAGTGCGCCGTTTTTCCATGAAGACGAGTATGGCACCATCTGGGTGGTGCCCCGTGGCGGTACTTTCAGCTACTACGATGAGCGTCTTCACAGCCTCGTAGCTTATCCTTTACATAGCGGTGAGACGGCTGATGCCTGCATACCGCTGATCAAGAAATCGTTTGTCGACAACCAACACAACCTCTGGTTCTCGGGCGAGCGCAACCTCTCGATGCTGCATTTCCGTCGCCATCGCGTGCGCCGTTTGCCGATGGTCGTCAACCAGGAAGTGCGCGCGTTGTGCATTGACCGTGACGGCAACCTTTGGGCAGGCGACCGCGAAGGCTATCTTGCCGTCTACGACTGTGAGGGCAGACAGAAGGGCTACCTCACACCCTCGGGCGCGCTGCAAAGCCAACAAACACGTTTTGCCCACAGCGTCTATTCGATCAAGCAAGACAGCAAGGGACGGATGTGGATCGGAACCAAAGGCGAGGGGCTTTATTGCTGGGACGGCAAAGCCATGAACCACTATGTCCATGATCAGCATGACCGCTGGAGTCTGAGCAATGACGACATCTACGACATCTTTGAGGACAGCAGTCACCGTCTGTGGATCGCCACATACGGCGGAGGCGTGAATTGTGTGGAGCCGCAATCCAATGGCTCTTTGCGTTTCGTCAACGTCAACAATCTTTTCAAAAGCTATCCGCGTCTTGCTTTCCTCAGGGTGCGGCGTATTGCTGAGACACGGCGTGGCGAGATGGTGGTGGCGACCAATGGTGGCCTTATTACGTTCTCAAGTAAGCCCATGCCGCTGCCGCGTCTTCGCTTCTTCACCACCTCATCCCGCAGTGGCGACGACCACTCGCTTTCGAGTGGCACTGTCTTGCAGGCTCTGCCCACGCGCGACGGTCATGTCTTTGTCAATATCATGGGGGGCGGCGTACAGGAAATCACCGACGACGGGCTGCTCCGTAACAATCTCCATCTGACGACGATAGCTTCTGTCACTGCCGACGAGGGGCTTGTACAGGCTATGGTTGAAGACCGTCATGGCAGCATCTGGCTTGTTCGAGAGACTACCATCGACAAATACGACCGCAAACACAATATCCTCTCCACATTCAGTGCGCAAGACATTGGCTATCCTGTGGAGTTCTCCGAGGCTAAGCCGCTTTGCCGACCCGATGACGGCAATCTGTTCATGGCGTGCAATGGCTGTGCCATTTCTTTTGCACCGGGCGACCTGCGCAACTCTTCTGTGGTGCCGCGCATTGCCTTTACCAGTGTGCGCTATCAGGGCGACGATCAGCCGCAAGCCATTCTTAACTCGTCCGTGCTGGAAGTGCCGAGCGACAAGCGCAGCCTGACCATTTATTTTTCTGCCCTTGACTATGCTGGTGCGAGCCGGGTGCGCTATGCCTATCAGCTTGAGGGCGATGGCGACAAATGGAACTATGTCGACGACATGCACAGTGCTTCTTTCAACCGCATTCCCCACGGTCATCTGCGTCTCCTCGTCCGCTCCACCAATGCCAACGGCGTGTGGCAGAACAATACGCGGGCACTCGTCATCTATGCTCATCCCACCTTCTGGGAGTCGTGGATGGGATGGTGCTTCTATATCATCATTGGCGGAGCGCTGGTCTTCCTGGCTATTTATCTGATCAACCAGCGTCAACGCATGAAGATGCAAACCGAGATGGGACGTATGCGTGCCGAGTTCTTCACCCGCATCGGTCATCAGCTGCGAACTCCGCTGACGCTCATCGGCGGACCCGTCACAGAGGTGCTCAAGAGCGAGTCGCTCACAGAGCGTGGACACGGCCTGCTCGACATGGTACGGCGCAATAGCCAGAGCATGCTCGCCCTTGTCGACAACATGCTCCACTACGACCACAACTCCGACACCTACCTCGTCGACGACACCAACGCGCCGTTTGTGCTCTCCAATGCTGGGCAGAGCACCGTGACAGACAACGTAGAGTCTGACCAAGGACAGCGCACCACGCTCCTCGTCGTCGAGGACAATGCCGACTTGCGCCTTTTCCTCTCTACCATCCTCAGCCCCGACTATACGGTGCTCACTGCCGACAATGGCCTGCAGGGCTTGGAGACGGCACGCAAGCAACTGCCCGACTTCATCATCTCCGACGTGATGATGCCGGTCATGGATGGACTGGCAATGGTGCATCAGCTCAAGCAGGATGCATCTACCAGCCACATCCCCATTATCATCCTCAGTGCCAAAGCCTCTATGCAAGACCGCCTGCAGGGACTGCGTGAGGGCATTGACGACTATATCCCCAAGCCATTTTCGGCTACTTATCTCCGTGAGCGCGTGGCCAACATCATTGCCCGACGTCATAGTCTGCAACAAGAGGCACTCCAACAGCTCACCGACCCGGCCGTGGAAGAGCCGGCAGATGCTGAGCAGCAGAAACCCGGCAAAGCAGAGTCTACGCCCTACCGGTTGAGTGCTCCTGAGATTATCGATGCAGATAAGGTGATGATGGACAAGCTCATGGCATTTCTCGAGGCACGCATCAGCGACCCAACCCTGCGCATGGAGGACATGGCCGACGAGGTCAACCTCAGTCGTACTGCTTTCTACAGCAAGATGAGGTCGATCGTGGGTATGCCGCCTGTGGAGTTTGTCCGGCACATCCGTTTGCAGCGTGCCGAGCTTTTGGTGGCCAAGAGCAAGGACAGCTTCTCACAGATCGCCTATGCCGTTGGATTCTCTGATCCTAAGTATTTCTCGAAATGCTTCCGTAAGGCTACGGGAATGACACCGTCGGAATACCGCCGTATGAAGCAGAAGCAGGAGGAAGCGTAAAAGGACAAGCCTCACCCCCATACCCCTCTCCAAAGGAGAGGGGAGTAAAATGCTGGTTAAACAATTCCAGCAGGTCCCAAATCACGGAAGATGGAAGTCGCATGTTACGAGGTTGTTATCTCCATCTTAACCGTCTTGGATGTAATGCTATAAAGAGGTTATGGTATAGTCATCTAACTCCCCTTTCCTTTGCATCTCCAGTATATGGTCTATCTGACCGACATAATAGAAGGGTAGATTGATGAGCGTATAAGGATGATTGTAGGGTGCCGGTGTCTGTACCCGTTGCACGCTCAGTTCTCCGCTCCAGACACGAACAGCTGTGATATCTCTCTCTGAGAGATTGACGAAAGAATGGATAGAGCGGAAATGGGAATTGGTGCCAGACTTCACCTCAATTGGGATGATGTCGAATCCATTCTGCCAGATGAAATCCACTTCCGCTGTTGCGCCTTTTTTGTCACGAACCCAGAAATATTGCTCGTCCTGATAGTGGCGATCAAGTACAACCCGCAATTCTTGCGCGACGATTTGCTCTGCGGCATGTCCTCTCCAGGTGTCGAGCAGGTTCTTGTTTTGCAGGTATTCCACCTGGATACCAGCAAAGAAATTTACTAAGCCCGTATCCACCCATACCATCTTTGGCGACCTTGTCAAGGCAGGTACCGCCGGTATATGCACGGATGTCACGGGATAGTCGAGCGAGAGTAAGAAGGCTTTTTGTAATATTTCCATGGCTTCATGCACCTGTAAGGATGTGTAGTTGCTGCCCGCGAAGCGTGCAAAGGAGATGGTCTGCCCGGCAGCGGTCCATCCATGATGTAAGATATGGCGCATCACGGCAGCTTGTGTTTCATTTTTGGCATAACGTTCCACGTCTTCGGCATAGCCTGTCTGAAGTGATCGGTAGACTGGTGTGAGGGACTCTATGTCGTGCGTGTCTGCATATATTGCGACAGCCTCTGGCATTCCGCCGATGAGTGCGTATTGATTAAACAAGCGGATCATTTCGTCGTGCATTGCGCCGCTCACCTTTATGTCTCTTAATAAGCGGCACCAGTCTTCGCCTTCCATGGCATTGACATACTCCTCAAAGGAGAATGGGCGCAAGGTCATGTATTCCACGCGCCCAACCGGGAAAGAGATATGTTTGCGAACCAACGATTGCAGTCGCGACCCAGCAGCAATCACATATAACCATGGTGCTTCCTCATAGAAATAGCGAAGCATGGGAATGGCCGCTTCTTCCTCTTGTATCTCGTCGATAAAGAGAAGAGTCTTGCCGCTGTCGGACTTCTTGATATGCTGCAGCAGGAAAAGGTAGTCTATGATAGACTGTACATCGTCATGAGTGCGGAACACTGTGGCATCTTTATCTATCTCAAGATTGAGATAGATAAAATGATCGAAAGACTTGGCAAACTCCTTCACAATTGTTGTTTTGCCCACTTGTCTTGCTCCGCGTAATACGAGTGGCTTTCTGGATGGTCTTGTCATCCATGCTTTCAACTGACTTAATATCTGTCTGCTATACATGTCGTTATCTCCTATATTACCAATGGCAAAGTTACGATATTTTTCTAAAACATAGGCAAGAATAGCATGAATTCTTTCTAAAACATAGGCAAGAAAGGCTTAATTCCTTTCTAAAACATAGGCAAGAAAGGCTTGTTTCCTTTCTAAAACATAGGCAAGAAGGGCTTGATTTCGTTTTAAAACATAGGCAACTACCCCCTCTTTCTTAGTGCAGGCTCCTCTTTTGCCTTCTGCTGCGCCTAAATTATCATCAAGTGTGTCTTGTTGATAAAACTGACAAAAAAGCGGCCCTGAGAATGCGTTCTTTTGAAACAAACTGTCCTTCGCTCGGATTTTTGCGAAAATAGAGCGATTTTATTAACTTATTGATTAATAGACAGATACGAGAAATGCCGTTTTGAGGTCAAAATGAAAAAGGTACTTTGACCGAAAATTCTCTAGAGAATTTCTCGTCAAAGTACCTTTTTGATGTTGTCATCTCGGTTGTTTGATGCGGTCATCTCGGTTGTTTGATGCACTCATCTCACCTTTTTGATCAGTCGAGCTTGTTTTTTTCGTCTTTTGAAACCAGTTTTTTCTAAAATACACGTTGACTTTCTCTCTAGAATGCTCGCCCGCGGTGACAGACTTTTGTCAATACATTTCGGCTATCATGTAGGTTTTCACTCACAGTAGTGTCACAATCGGTTGCTGTTCGGGAGCCGCTGGATAGAGGTTGCAGAAAACGTACCGGTACTGTCAGACAGAAAGTAAACGGCTTTAGTTGGCTCATGTCTCCTCCGCAGACAGGATACGATGATAGTGCTTGGCTTTTTTACAATCTGTTACTCGTGGGTGGTTTCTTCAGCAGCTTCACTGAATATCCGTCATATACACCAATGACAAAGCGGCCGTGGCATTCTGTTCCCGAGAGGACGGGAGCCCGAATGCACACGGCCGCTAATTGTTTCTGACAGAACGAAGGTCAAAGACCTATATGATCGTTCGTCAGTCTTTACTCATTACTTTTTCTGTACACCCACGCCGAGCTTGCTCACATCTTCGTTGCCAACAGTGAAGTCGCCCTTGGCAGCATCCTTGAACTTCGGATCAGCACCGTTCTTGCCGCTGGTGTCGCCATTCCAGTAGACCTTGTTTTCTGGGTCGCTGGCAGCAAACAGACTGGCGTTGGTGCAGCCGAAGTAATAGTTGTTTTGGTAAGCCGGTGTTGATGTCGTGCTCTGATTGGTGTAGACAGCCTGGGTGTTGATGATGAGGTTGTTGGCCCAGGTGATCTGCTGACCGCCCTTCTTGCCGTTGAAGCGGACATAGAGGAATCGCTTGCCGCTGGTGGCGTTCATCACATTGTAGAAGGTGTTGTTCTTCACGGTGATGATAGGTACGGGGTTGCCATAGTTGCTGGCCTTGTCGTCGTAGCGGAAGAGGTCGCGCTCGTTGGCACAGTTATAGACCGTGTTGTTGACAAACGTGATGTCCTTGATATAGCTCTTGCGTACGTCGAAGAAGTCGCCACCGTCGCATCCGATACCATGGATTTTGTTGTTGCGGAAGACCACGTTGTCGATGATCGCCTGGTCGGTGTTGCCATAGAGCAGACCCTTCTGGTCGCCAGCACCGATGATTTCGCAGTCCTCTACATCGAGCAGTTTGTAGTCACCCGCCGACTTATAGTCGAAGAACTGGTCGGTGGCTGCATTGTTTGTACCGTCCAATACGAGATTGCTCAGCGTGAGCGAAGCACCGGCCTGCAACTTAAATGTACCTTGAATCGTCGGTTTGGCGGTGGGATATATGCCCTTGATGGTGACAGAGTGCTCGATGACTGCCGAGCCAGCCTTGTCGGGCGTCTCAGAACCGGAGCTAATCATGTAGGTGCCGTTGTAGAGCGCGAATACCTGACCCTCAGTAGCGTTTTCGAGCATACTGCTGAAGTCGTCGGTAGAGCGCACGATGGTGGCACCGCTCAGGTCGGCGATTGTTGTGAATTTCTTGCTGCCGCGCTCCTTACCATTATTGTAGATCTTGGCCACATAGCTGGTTTCAGGTGTCAGTCCACTGATCTTCTTGCGTCCGGCAGCCTGCTCCTCAGCGGTCACCTCTTGTGTCAGCACGACGTTGCCGTCTTTGTCGAGGATGCTTGCGCTGTTGATGAGCGAGTCCTTAGGCCATTTGATGATGACATCCTTGTCGCCTACGTCTTCCAGTGCCATGCTCTGCATGATCTGCTGGGCATCGGAACGGAAGTAGACGGAAGTCCACTTTGAGTTGCGCGAGGCATCGCTGTTGTCTACAGCACGCACGCGGGCCGAATATTTGGTGTCGTAGGTCAGTCCCTCCAGATTGAGCGAAACACCTTCAGTGGTGAAGGTCTTTGGTGTAGTGGCGAAGGCCAGACTGTCGTCGGGATAGACTTCCACCTCATACGAGGTGGCACCGCTCACCGGTTGCCAACTGAGGTCAGCGGTGCTGGTCGATACATTCTTTGCCTCCAGTCCGATGGGGGAGAAGTTGCGGTCAAGGATGAGGCTAGTGATCTCGTCCATCGGGCCTGAGCATGCCGTCAGCCCCATGGTGGCGCTGACGAGCGATAAGGCGATGATATGATATGCTTTCATTGTTCAAATACGATTGAGAGTTAGAGTAAGAGAAGATTTAGTTGTTGAGCTGTCCGAGATTGCCGTCGTTGTTGAGCTTTCCGTTGCTGCCGTCGATAAATGTCTGCCAGATCGGCCACAGGCAGTGGGTTGACGGCGTGACGACGAAGAGACCGTTGATATAGTCGTCGGTGAGGATATTGGTGCCTGTGGCGGAATCTACAAACCAGTTCTTTGACGACCATTCGGCATCTTTCAGTTTGGCGATCACGTCGGGGTCGTCCTCGCCCTTGTTGAGGCCGTAGTATTCGATGGTGTTGGCATCGGTCGAGTTGTTGATATACACTTTGTCGGGCAGTCCGGCATAGCGTCCCTCGCGGTTGGCGAGCTGTTGTAGTTTGGTTTTCTCCATGTTCATGGCCTCGTCGATGATGCCCCAGCGGACGAGATCCATCTTGCGCAGCGACTCACCGGCGAACTCCAGCGCACGTTGCTCCTCGATACCTTTTTGGAATGCTTCCTTGCTGGCGCAGTAGGCAGCCTTGAGTTTGGCTACGGTGTCAGTGGGCAGTGCACGGTCGAGAATTGGTTTCATGTATTGCCATCCCTTGTCGGGACCGTTGAGCTGGTTCTCGCTCTCGGCAGCCATCAGGTAGACATCGGCCAGGCGCATGTATTGCCAGTTGACACCATCATCGTTGGTCGAGGTGACCGTACGTTTCATCCACTCATAGCGCAGCTTACCGAAGCACCACTTAGTGAGGCCGCGGAGCTGCACGTGTGACTTTCCTTCCGCGAGCGTCTTGCTCCAGTCGTAGGGCACGCAGGTGATGTCGCGTCGTTTGTCCTTGGCGTTATAGTCGTAGTAGAGGGTGGGGGTAGGACCGTTGACGCCTCCCTGGGCCTGCTGGGTGTATTGGTCTTTGGCGTTGTGCTTGATGCCGAAGGTGTAGAGCACACGTCCGCGTCCGTCAGAGAACGGAATCTCCCAAAGGCTTTCGCCGCCTGCCGTGACATTGTCCTCACAGAGTTTGACAAAGTTCTCCTTAAACGATCCAAGTTTGTTGCGACCCGAGTTGATGACGTCCTCGCACTCTTCCTTGGCGATAGCGTACATCTTCTCCGGTGCGAGTTCAGGATTCTTGCTGCGGCGGAAGCCGTCGCCGCGCAGGCCATAGCCACCAGCGACGAGGGCGATGCGGGCGCGCAGCCCCTTGACAAAGCTCTTGCTTACGCGCTCTGTCGTCTTGGTGATGGCATTCTGGTTGGGCCAGTAGCAGTAGTCCTCTGCCTCTTTGAGGTCGCTGAGCAACTGGATGTAGATGCTGTCGCGGTTGGTGCGTGGCAGATAGACATTATTGGCGTTGTTGGGTTCGAAGCGTGCGGGCACGTCGCCCCAGGCCTTGGTCAGGTCGAGGTAGAGCACGGCACGCAGGGTGAGAGCCTCACCGAGGAGCTGCCGCATGTCGGCGTTGTGCTCGATGTCGCCATACTTGCGTATGCCCTGGATGGCAAGGTTGGCACGCTCGATGCCTTCGTAGAATTTGGCGTAGGCGTTGTTGTCGGTGTTCATCTGCGGATTGTTGGCCGGCGTGTCGTAGTTGTAGAGCGACTGTTTCTCATTGCTGGCGTCTTTTGCCGATGGTACGGTACCGGAGCTTGCCTCTATGTCGGTGTTCATGCCGTAGTAGGGCAGGAAGCGTCCGCGGTAGGAGTTGGTCTCGCCGAAGGAGACACAGACCGACATCACCTCGCGCTCGGCCAGACCATAGACAGAGAAGGTAGACTGCTCGTTGAGCGATGATTGTGTGGGAGCATCCATGTCGCAGGACACAAGCGTGGCGGATGCCAACAGGAGGGATGCTATGGTAAGATGTATTTGTCTCATGATTGCGGGTAATTAGAAGTTAAGGTTCAGGCCGAAGACAAAGCTGCGGCTCTTGGGGTAAGCGGAATAGTCGACACTCGGGGTGAGGGTGGTCTTCTTCATCGTGTCGTTTTCGGGGTCGAAGCCACTGTAGCCGGTGATGCAGAACACGTTGTAGGCTGTGGCGTAGAAGCGCAGGCTGTTGATGCCCAGCTTGTTGGTGACAAACTTAGGCAGCGTGTAGCCCAGCGTGAGCGTGTTGAGGCGCAGGAAGCTCGCATCCTCGATGGCCCAGTCGGTGAGCACCATCTTGCTCATGTAGGGGCTCCACATGGTGGTGTTTTGGTTGAGCTGGGTGAGTCGTGCCGGGTCGTTGGTGATCAGTCCGGTCTCAGGGTCGAGGTTGGTCCATCGCTTTCCGCTCTCCATGATGTCGCAGAGGTTGCGGTAGATATACTTGCCGGAGGTGGTGTACTCAATTTTGTTGGCGTTGTACTCTTGGTTGCCGATCTCGAAGCTGAACTGAGCACTGAGGTCGAATCCGTAGGCACGGGCGTTGATGCCGAAGCCGCCGTAGGCATCGGGAGCCACGTCGCCGATGATGTCATAGTCCTTGGCTGTGACCTTATGGTCGCCGTCGAGGTCTTTGAGTTTCATGCTGCCCGGACGTACCTTGCCGACAACGGCACTGGCATCGTCGACGCCCTCTTTGAGCGTCCACGTGTCTGTGGCAGCGTCGTAGCCACTGAAGTCACTGACCTCGTAGCGTCCGGCATTGCGGTAGCCACGGATCTGGCCGACACGTCCGCCGACGGCGATGACATATTCCTTGTCGATCTCAGAGGAAGCCCAGCGGCTCTCCTGATAGAAGTTCTCCATGCCGAGCGACTTGATCTTGGTCTTGTTCAGTCCGATGTTGCCGTTGATGTCGAGTCCATAGTTATGTTTGTTGATGGCATGCCAGGTGAAGGTAGCCTCGAAGCCGCGGTTCTGAGTCTTGCCGAGATTGCGATACTGATAGTCGTAACCGGTACCGGCCACAGGGAAGGCGATGAGCAGATCCTTGGTGGTGTTGCGGTAGTATTCAAACGTACCGTTGAGTTTTCCGCCGAAGAGCGTCCAGTCGAGTCCGATGTTGCGGGTGATGGTTGTCTCCCACTTCAGGTCGGGGTTAGCCATATAGTTGGAGGGTCGCAGTGGGTTGTTAAAGCCGTTGACCCAGGTACGCTGGCTGGAGCTGGCATCATAGGCACTGTACTCCTGAATGAGCTGTCCCGATGGGATGTTGTTGTTGCCGGCAGTACCGTAGCTAAAACGCAGTTTCAAGTCGTCGAGCCATTTCTTTGTGCCTTTCATAAACGGCTCGGAAGTGATACGCCATGCCAGGGCAGCGGAGGGGAAGTAGCCCCAGCGGTTGTCCTTGCTGAACTTTGAGGAAGCATCAGCACGGAAGGTGAAGCTCACCAGGTACTTGTCCATAAAGCCATAGTTGGCACGGGTGAAGAACGAGAGCAGCTTGTCGTCGGGATCGTAGTAGTCGCTTGTGGCGGCTGCGGTGCCTGTGCCGGAGAGTCTCCATGCCGTGTTGGCATCGTAGTCGACGGGGAAGCCTACGACCTGGTTGAGGTTTTCATGCTCCTTGGTGATGATATACTCGTGTCCGACGAGCCATGTCAGATTATGATTCTTGTTGTTGATGAGATCCTTGAAATCATAGTTGAGCGTGTTGGTATTGCGGAAACGGTGCCGGTCAGTGTTGTCGAGGGTGATGATAGGATGTCCCGTATACTCTTGGGAGGCATAGTTGCGCACCTGGTAGGAGGTCAGACCGAAGAAACGCTGGTCGTACTGTGTATAGTAGTCATAGCCGAACTCAGTCTTTGCCGTGAGGTTCTTGATGAACTCCCAACCGAACGATCCGCTGAGGTTGAGGTTTTTGCGGTTTTTTTTGCGGTCGTTGTCGGCAGCAGAGGTGACGGGGTCGTAGAGGTTCATGTCGTCGTCGTCGAACGAGGCGTTCTCTGTTGCGAGGCCTTTCAAGGGGATTGGCGGGTAGATGACGGCGTCCTTGAGTCGCTTGTCGGTGTCGTAAGAGCCAGTAGCATCGTTGGCACCACCACCACGGATGTCGGTGTTGCTGAAACGAGCCTGGAAGTCAAGCGTGGTGCGCTTGGTGGGCTTGGAGTTGAGTTTGAGCGAGAAGTTGTCACGCTTGAAGTTCGAGCCGTCCATGATGGCCTTGTCGTTCATGTGGGCATAGCTGAAGGCATACTTGATGGATTCCGATCCTCCCGTGATATTGAGGCTTTGGTTGAAGGTGTGGCCCACGCGTCCGTAGGCGATGTCCTGCCAGTCGTTGCCTTGTACGTTGTCGTAGAGGTCGAGATCCTGATAGTTGCCGAAGAGCGAGGTGAAGGATGAGATCTTCGACGGGTCGTTGTTGTTTTTCAGCAGTGCAAGCTCATATTGCCACCGTGCGTAGTCGCCGGGCTGGAGCACGTCCACCTTCTTTGCGATTTTCTTCCAGCTGTAGTAGGCGTTGTAGCTCACGCTGACCTTTCCCTGCTTTCCTTTCTTTGTGGTGACGAGGATGACGCCATTGGCACCACGGCTACCATAGATAGCGGTGGAGGAGGCATCCTTGAGCACGGTGATGTCCTCGATGTCGGTAGCGGGGATGTTGCTGATGTCGTCCACGGGGAAGCCGTCGACGATGAAGAGCGGGTCGTTGCTCTGCGTGATGGAGCCACCGCCGCGTACGCGGATCTTCACCGTGGCATCGGGTGAACCTTCGGAAGTAGACACCTGTACACCGGCAAGCTTACCGGTCAGGGCTTCCTCGGCACTGGCCACAGGCACCTCGACGAGCGACTTGTTGTCGACCGTAGCGACGGAGCCGGTGAGGTCTTTACGCTTCACCGAGCCGTAGCCGATGACCACCACGTCGTTGAGGTTGTTGGCGTCGTCTTCCATCTTTATGGAGAGCGAAGAGCGGTTGCCGACAGTCACGGTCTGGGTTTTCATACCCACGTAACTGATCTTAAGCGTCTTCTTTCCACCTTTCATATCAATAGAGAACTTTCCGTCAAGGTCGGTGACGGTACCGTTGCCGGGCAAGCCAACTTCCTGCACAGTGGCGCCAATGATGGGTTCTCCCGACTTATCGGTGATCGTACCCTTGACGATTTGTGCATTGATGTCAGCGGCACAAACGAGCAGACCGGTGAGAAGCGCGGCCCGCATTTTGTTAAGATTGTTAGCCATACGATTGCTTTTAGTTATTGTTTTTCTTTTTAATTATCGGTTTCTGTAGTGTAGGCGACGATTCAAAATTACGGAAAAATTTGTTATCAGTGTCCTTTTCTTTTGATTTTATTCACCTTTGGGACGATTTTCCCCCTCAAAAAGTACTATTTTCTCCATGCGCGACGGCTTCGGGACCAAAACCGCCCATGCCGTTCGCTGCACGTACGGTCCACTTTCCTGTGGTGGAAGTGGCGGAAAACGACGTGGCTGTGGTAATCGTTTGCAGGATGTTGTCGTGGAAGACAGCGTAGGCAGAGGCTTGTGGAGTTGCCTTCCAGCTCAGCATGTTGTTTGAGATTTGCAGTCCCGACACGGTGAGATCTTCTGTCAGCGCTTTGGGATTCCATGTTGGGAACATGCGCTCATAGCTGAAATTGGCGGCCTGAGTGTCGCTCAGAATAGTGGAGTGGGGGCCATCGTAGGAGTTGATGCTGTGGCTGGTGGGAGACAGGACTGTGCCGTCGGTGCTCTGAGTGAGGTATTCACCAAGGATATAAGGGTTGGTAGCATTCATGCCCTTCTCGACCCAACGCTCGGGAAGAAGCGTGGCGGCAGCATGAGCGTCGAGCGCAGTGTGGAGGAAGACGCTGATGGGCTGGTTGCGCCATGTGCGTACGTAGCACCAGGAGCCTTTGCCCTGTGACAAGTCGACGATGCGGCAATGGTCGAAGACATAGCCGAAAGGAGTCGTAGTAGACGGTGCGGTGATGATGCGGCGGCCGGTGCCGTCGGCATTGCGGGGCTCCAGGCTCAACGTGGTATTGTCGAAACGGATGTCTCCGCCGCCACAGATGAAGTCCACGGTACCGTGGATGTCGCAGTCGCGGAAATAGGCTTTCATCGCCGTGTTACTGCTGTAGTAGGTGTCCTGGTGCGAGAGCATCCTCACCTTATTATATATAGTGTGGTTGCCTGCGTCCTGCATGACGGCAGCGCGTCCGGCCCGGCCTGCCTCGTAATACTCGAGGGCATTGTTGAGCGTGAGGTCCTGAAGATAGAGGCCGGAGCGGTTGTTGAGAAACATATCGGCCAGTCCCAGTCCTTCCTGCTCTGTTCGGGGGCGGGTGACGAGGATGGTAGAGTCCATGCTCTGACCGATGATCGAGAGACTGTCGGCGGGAAAGGTCTGTTCCGTCATGTTGCCAAAGTCATAAACGCCATTGGGCAGAAATATTTTTATGCGTTGGCACTTGCTTTCAGTATCGGCGATAGTGTGGAAGATGTCGAGCACCGACTGAGCGTCGCCGGGTTTGGCAATGTAGTATCCGGCCGTCTTCTGAGACTCATTCAGTGCCTCCATCTCAAGGCTGGCCCAGATAAACGGGCCGACACCCTTGGCGTCGTTGTCGCGGATGGGCTCGCTGATGTAATATTCGAAACTGCCGTCGCGCTTGTAGTTGGGCTTTTTCACGAGCGGGCCGGGACCGGGGCCCAGTCCGCTGACGGCGCAGCAACGAGTGAGAGAGAGCGTCTTGTCGTCGTTGACACGGATGAAGTTGCGCAGGATGCCCTCGTAGGCTTTGATGCCGGCTGAGAGGTAGTCGACCGACCGGTCGTCCACGTTGGCACTCTTCGGAAGGTTGCCGGTGCGCACGCCTTTCAGCAGTACGTAGGCAAACATGCAGGAGGCGGTGGACTCAAGATAGTTGCGGGGGTCGTTGACATCCATGACGTCGTACCACACACCGCTTTTCCCGTCCTGATATTTCACCACGGCAGTCATCACCCTTTGGAGCAGTTGCCGCAACTCAGCACGACGGGCATAGTTTTCGGGCAACACGTCGAGCACCTCGGTGATGGCCATGGCATACCATCCAAGAGCCCGTGCCCAGGTGTGCTGGCTCTGTCCTGTGGTTTTGTCGGCCCAAAACACGCTATGGGTCTCGTCCCAGGCGTGTTTCCAAAGTCCTGTGGAGGCATCGAAGGTGCGGCGGTCGGTGGTTGTGATCTGCTTCACGGCATCGTCGTAGACTTTGCGGGCCTGGCGTGGCGAGAGGTGGTTCTTGGCATAGAGACAGCGGAAGGGAAGTCCCATGAAGATGCCGTCGAGCCATACCTGACGGGCATAGATGGCCTTGTGCCAATACACGCCGTCAGTGGTACGCGGCTGCTTGTTTAGCTGATCAAAGAATATTTTGAGAGCTTGGTCTCTGCCTTGGCGTGCAGCGTTAGCGGCTGTCGTGCTTGGCTTTTCCTTGTCGAGCTGCTGCATTCGCTCCACGAGTTTGGCAGGCCGCACGTTGTCGAGGTTATAGTCTTTCTTTTCGTAGCCGGTGACCGTCGCGTCATCGGCAATCATGTGGCGCAGATAGGCTTCGAGATAGTGGTGGATGGTGTCGCCGCCATGACGGAGATAGGTGTCGAGCAGGCCTTCGAGCTCAATGCCTACAGCATAGTTCCATTTGGGCTTTTTGGCGAAGTCGAGCAGCCAGGGCTGTGGGTTGCGCTGCATCTCGGAATAAGCCATCCACTCGGCATAGGACGAGTAAGGATTGGCAGTGTCGTTTTGTACGAGATTGCCGTTGATGTATAGGTTGTCATAGACCATGTTGCTGGTCTGACCGGTGACGGAGACAGGTTTCTTCTTCACACCGTTGAAACGGCAGTTGCGCACGGTGATGTCCTGCACATTGACGGTGGTGTCGAGTCCGATGACAAGGATGCCGTAGTCGCTCTTGTCGCAGGTCACGTTTTCCATCGTCACGTTGCGCACTAAAGGGTTGAAGCCTCGATAGCAAGCCTCACGGGGCTCATAGTCGAGGTTGATCTTCAGCACAGCCTCACTGCACTGTCCTACCTTGATGTTGCGCATGTTGATGTTCTCAATGACGCCGCCTCGGCAGTTGTTGGTCTTGATGCGCAGTACGCGCTCGAGATTGGGCGAGTCCATCATGCAATCCTCGGCGAAGACATTCTGACAGCCTCCGGAAATCTCAGATCCGATGACAACGGCCCCATGTCCGTCCTCCATCTTGCAGTTGCGGATAATGATGTTTCGGGATGGTCTTTGCCAAAGACGGCCGTCGTTGTTGCGTCCGCTCTTGATGGCGATGCAGTCGTCACCTGTGTGGAACGAGCAGTTTTTGATGATAACATTCTCGCAGGCTTCAGGATCGCAGCCGTCGCCGTTGGGCCCTTCATTCCATATCTTCACATTGTCGACGGTGATGCTTTTTGACAGCAGAGGATGGATGACCCAGAAAGGAGAGTTGATCAGATGTACGCCCTTGATGAGCACGCGCTCGCACTGCATGACGTTGATGAGCTGTGGGCGCAGGCCTTGGCCGCGTCCGAAACGTCGTTTGTCAGGATCCACGCCGTCCTCTGCCATCTTCTGCAGGCGGTCGCGGGAGCCCAGATTCTGTGCTTCTTTGGTTATGCCGGCCTTGTAGCCATAGTGCTTTTTGCCGCACATAGCCCACCACGTGGCGTTGCTGCCGCCGCCGTCGACGGTACCTTCACCAGTGATGGCGATGTCGGTGGCCTCACGGGCATAGATACATGGACTGTAGTTCCAACACTCCAGTCCCTCCCAACTCGTCTTGACGAGTGGATAGAGCTTGGTGTCGAAGACAAAACGGAGCGTGGCATCTTTGCTGACGACAAGGTTGACGTGGCTCAACAGACGCAAGGCACCGGTGTGCCACGTGCCTGCGGGGATAACGACACGTCCACCGCCGCTCTTCGCCATCTCGGCGATGGCACGGTTGATGGCTTTTTGATTTTTTGCTGCGCTGGCCTTCGGGCTGGCACCATAACGGGTGACGAGCACTTCACGGTCGGGCTGCTGGGGTAGGACGGTGGCACTCTCGATGCGCTTCACGGCCTCGTAGTCCCAGGCTGAGGCCTGCTCAGACCAAAGAGCTAAGAGCAGGAAGCTGAGTAGCAACTTCACCGTCGTCTGTAATGAATTCAGGAGTCTTTGCGTCATTTATATTTGTTGGATTGATTAGTATTGGCTTTTAGTTGACTGGTTCAAAATTAAGAAAATAATTCCATTCCCTTTCGTTACTGCCACACCTTTTTAGGCTCATTGGAAGAATCTACCCCCATTTACATACGATTTTACACGATGACAGCCGGGTGATAGTTGATAGATTGTTCGGAAAAAAAGAAGCCATTGCTCGCACTGTTGGCGGGCAATGGCATGATGACATTGATAATGATCAGACAATTACAGTCCTCTCATCTTCAACAAAGCTTGGGCGTCGGGCTGCTGCAGTCCTGTGAAGCTTGAGAAAGCCTTCATCAGGTCCACTGTGTAACCGCGGCTGAGGATCTTGTCGCGGAACTCGTCGCCGGTGGTGCGCTTGAGAGCACCCTTCTGTTTGAATGTCATGGCGATGTTGTCTGCCAGGACTTCGGTCCACAGATAGCTGTAGTAACCGGCTGCGTAGCCACCACCCCAGACATGATTGAAATAAGACGTGAAGTAGCGGGGAGGAATCTGAGAGTCGAGGAGTCCCACCTTGTTCAGTGCTTCTTTCTCAAAGGTAGTAGCCTGGGCTGCCGTGGGGATGGCACTCGACGGCAGCATGGCCCATGCCATATCGGCACATGTGGCTGCTAAGTTCTCTCCCAAGGCATAGCATGGCTGGAAGTTGATCGACTCCATCATCTTTTCTTTCAGCGCTTCAGGCATATGCTCGCCTCGGCTGTTGATGGCATAGTGGTTGAAGATCTCGGGGATCGAGGCAAAGCTCTCATTGAACTGTGACGGCATCTCCACGAAGTCGCGGGGTACGGCAGTGCCGCTGAGCGTGTTGTACTGGCAGTTGGAGAGTATGCCGTGCAGGGCATGGCCGAACTCATGGAACATGGTGGTTACCTCATCCCACGTCAGATAAGAAGGCTGTCCTTCGGGTGCTTGAGCAAAGTTGCACACATTATATATAATAGGTAACTGATTCCACGCTTTGCTCTGCTTGGCAAAGGAACTCATCCAGGCACCGCCACGCTTGGTGGGACGGCGGAAGTAGTCGCTGTAGAACAGGGCGATGGGCTTGCCTGTGCTGTCGGAGACCTCAAAGACCTTCATGTCGGCATGATAGGTGGGAAGGTCTTTACGCTCCTTGAAGTTTAAGCCATAGACACGGTGGGCGGCGTAAAAGACACCGTTGACCTGCACGCTGTCTATATTGAAATAAGGTTTCACCTCATCCTCAGACAGATTGAGCTGTGCCTTCTTCATCTTGGCAGAATAGTAGAACCGGTCGTAGGGCTGGAGCTGGAAGTCCGGCCCCATGGTCTGACGGGCGTACGCCTCGATGGCGGCTGTCTCTTTATCGGCATTGGGACGGTAAGCTTTGATGAGGTTGTTCAGGAAGGTATAGACGTTTTCCGGAGTTTTGGCCATCGTCTTCTCAAGCGAGTAAGCAGCATAGTTGTGATAGCCCATGATCTCGCCTTTTTCGGCTCTGAGCTTCGCCATCTCCACGACGATGGGCAGTGTGTTGTATCTTCCTGTGCCGTCGCTGCGATGGACGGAAGCCTCATAGACGCGTCGTCTCAGATCGCGGTTGTCGAGGTTGGTGAGGATGGGCTGCTGCGTCGTGTTGATGATGACGATGGCATAAGGAGCTTTGGCACCACGGCTCTGTGCGTCTTTCTCGCATTGGGCAATGTCAGCGTCGCTGAGACCGGCGAGTTCCTCTTTGCTGTTGACCCAGACGACAGCGTTGTTGGTAGCCTCTTGCAATTGTGTGCCCCATTGCTGTTGCAGGTCGGAGATGCGTTTGTTGATCTGTTCGACGCGGGCTTTTTTCTCTTTTGAGAGGAGTGCGCCGTTGCGGACAAAGCCCTTATAGATCTCTTCTAAGAGTCGGCGGTCCTCACCCTTGAGCTTGGAGAACTCATGGTCGTAGACATATTTCACCCGGCGGAAGAGTTTCTCGTTGAACGAGATGTTATTGTCCAGTTGGGTAAGCTGAGGCATGATGGCTTTCTCTGTCGCTGCAATCTCGGGTGTCTTGTCAGCCTCGTCGACACAGAAGAAGATGCTTGAGACGCGGTCTAAAAGCTTACCACTGTTCTCGTATGCAAGTATCGTGTTGCGGAAAGTCGGTGTCTGCTTGCTCTCAGCAATGGCATTGATGGCTTTGCGTTGCTGCGCAATGGCGGCCTCCAAAGCAGGCAGATAGTCGCTGGCCTTGATGCGGTTGAAGTCCGGAGCACCATAGGACAGTGTGCTGGGAATGAGCAGCGGATTGGTTGTCGTGGCTGTGGCGGACGGCGTTTGCGCCATGGACAGCATGACAGATGACGACAATCCTACTGTCAGAAGTGTTTTCTTAATTTTTGTGTTCATAGTCGACTCATTATTATATAGTATGTTTCTCTGTATGACAACGATGGTAACATTTGTGGCAGGCGGTGTGGCGTGCCTTGGGTCAAAGTTACTAAATAATTTCCAAATCGTTTGATAAAATGCAAGAAAGATTAAAACATGGGTCTTTTTTCTTTTTCTTGGCATATCGTTTGCAATAAAAGATAGTGAAAGCTCAGAAGAAGAGGAGAAGAGATCTCATCATTTTTGAGTATTGCAAGGAAGTGTGGAAAGCATTACCTTTGCATTCGGAACAACTTTAAACAACAAGATTATGGTAATCGAAAAAGTACATGCAAGAGAAATTTTGGATTCGCGTGGCAATCCGACAGTGGAAGTAGAGGTCACTCTTGATAATGGTGTGATGGGACGTGCCAGCGTACCTTCAGGTGCATCTACCGGTGAGAACGAGGCTTTGGAGCTTCGCGACGGTGACAAGAACCGCTTTGGCGGCAAAGGTGTCTTGAAGGCTGTAGCAAATGTCAACGACGTGATCGCTCCTGCGTTGAAGGGCGACAATGTGCTTGACCAGCGTGCTATTGACTATAAGATGCTGGCTTTGGATGGCACGCCGACAAAGAGCAAACTTGGTGCTAATGCTATCTTAGGTGTTTCGCTGGCTGTGGCTCACACAGCTGCCAAGGCATTAGGACTGCCCCTGTATCGCTATATCGGTGGCTGCAACACCTATGTGATGCCTGTGCCAATGATGAACATCATCAATGGTGGTGCTCATTCTGACGCTCCTATCGCTTTCCAGGAGTTTATGATCCGTCCTGTTGGTGCTGCTTCGGAGAAAGAGGCTATCCGCATGGGCAGTGAGGTCTTCCATCAGTTGCAGAAGAACCTGAAGAAGCGCGGACTGTCCACAGCTGTAGGCGACGAGGGTGGCTTCGCTCCAAAACTCGACGGTATCGAGGACGCATTGCAGAGCATTGTCGACGCAGTGAAGGATGCCGGTTATGAGCCGGGCAAGGATGTGACTATCGCCATGGACTGCGCTGCCAGTGAGTTTGCTACTCAGCGTGATGGGAAGTGGTATTACAACTATAAGCAACTGAGCAACGGTATGCCTAAGGATCCTAATGGCAAGGAACTCAACGATGAGCAGCAGATCGCTTATCTGGAAGAGCTTGTCAACAAGTATCCTATCGACTCTATCGAGGATGGCCTCGACGAGAATGACTGGGAAGGCTGGGTGAAACTGACCAACGCCCTGGGCAAGAAGGTGCAGCTCGTCGGTGATGACCTCTTTGTCACCAATACGAAGTTCCTGGAGAAGGGTATCACGATGGGAGCAGGCAATGCTATTCTCATCAAGGTCAACCAGATCGGCTCGCTCACCGAGACTTTGGAAGCCATCGAGATGGCTCATCGTCATGGCTACAACACCGTGACAAGTCACCGTAGCGGTGAGACGGAGGACACCACGATCGCTGATATCGCTGTGGCTACCAACTCCGGACAGATCAAGACCGGTAGTATGAGCCGTACAGACCGTATGGCTAAGTACAACCAGTTGATCCGTATCGAGGAAGAACTCGGCGACCGTGCTGTCTACGGCTATCGCAAGCTGAAGTAAAAATCATATTCGCACATAGTAAAAGCCGGGCATCCGCGTCGTGGGATGTCCGGCTCTTTGTTATGTGTAATAGCATTAACTGTGTTCTACAACGAATATATGTTCCTTGGGCTACGCATATATCTTACTTTGCCCATGAAGATACCTTACTTTGTACATGAAGGTATCTTACTTTGAGCATGAACATATATGCAAGCGTCGGCTCACTTATGTCTTATTGTTTAATGGTTGGCAACACCAGCGAGTGACCTTGAGCATGACAGCAATTCCCGGTACGTCTTTCAGAAGATAGTATTTCTTGTTGATGCGAATGAGTTTGCCTGTCAGTCCCTTCAAAGGTCCGTGGGTGACGAGAACTGTCGTTCCTGTCTTGAGCTTAGCACTTTCTTCTGCGATATACTTCTTTTCTGCGAGTTTAGGGTCGCACATCAGCTGAAACTCATGCATCTCCTTTGCGGGAATCTCTGCCATCTCTTTAGAGTCGCGTCCTTTCTTGATGACACTTAGTTTGTAGGGCATGGCGATGAGCACCTTCTGGAATTCCGATTCTTCCATTGCCTTTCTGACAAAGATCAGGTTGTGCACTACTGGTCTCAGTTCGTGATGGAGTTTGTTGTCTCTATCAATGACATCGACGGTTTCCATCGGAATGAATGTCGTGAAGCCTTTTCGCTTGAGTTCGTCATTTATCGCTTGCTGCTTCAGGGAGAATAATCTTAAGGCGTACCAAGGGCTGGTCTCGTCCTCGGTATACATTATGTTGTTCTCTGTTTGCATGGTGCTAAGCGTTGTTGTAAGCCAATTAGAATTCGGAGGTGAAGTGGAACTTGATGTGCGGGAAGTCTTGCTGGGCCATGCTCAATATATAAGAAGAGTCGGCGAGGAAGACGTCACGGCCCTCAGTATCTTTTGCCATATACTGATATTTGCGCTTCTTGAAGTTGTCAAGCTCGGCAGGATCATCAGCCTCAATCCAGCAGGCTTTGTAGAGATGCAACGGCTCCCAACGGCATTTCGCGTTGTACTCATGCTCCAAACGGTATTGGATGACCTCGAACTGCAACTGACCCACAGTGCCGATGATACGTCGGTTGTTGAACTGGTTGACAAAGAGCTGGGCCACACCTTCGTCCATGAGCTGCGTGATACCCTTGACAAACTGCTTCGACTTCATAGGGTCGTCGTTCTCAATATACTTAAAGAGCTCCGGTGAGAATGAAGGTAATCCGCGGAAATGAAGCTGTTCGCCCTCAGTGAGTGTGTCTCCGATCTTGAAGATGCCATTGTCCGGCAAGCCTACGATGTCGCCTGGCCATGCCTCGTCGACTGTGCTCTTGCGCTGCGCCATGAACTGTGTTGGAGAGGAGAAGCGTACGGTTTTGCCCAAACGCACATGCAGATAGGGCTGATTGCGCACAAATTTACCCGAGCAAACCTTGCAGAAAGCAATGCAGGAGCGGTGGTTGGGGTCGATGTTGGCTGTGATCTTAAAGATGAAACCAGTGAACTTGGGCTCTGACGGCTCCACCATGCGCTCCTCAGCCTTGGTGGGACGTGGGCTCGGGGCGATCTCTACGAAGCAGTTGAGCAACTCTTGCACACCGAAGTTGTTCAGCGCGGAACCGAAGAAGACAGGTGCGGTCTCAGCCTTGCGATAGTCTTCGGCGTCGAATTCAGGGTAGACACCGTCGATCAGTTCCAGGTCGTTGCGCAGTTGTTCAGCCTCTTGGCTACCTACGTGCTGGTCGAGATCTTGGGAGTTGATGTCCACGGCGACTTTCTCGGTGACGCGCTGCTTGTTGGGTTTGAACAGGTTGAGCTGCTGCTCATAGATGTTGTAGACACCTTTGAACTTAGCTCCCTGACCGATAGGCCACGACAGCGGACGCACGTGGATGTGGAGTTCTTCCTCCAGCTCGTCGAGCAGATCAAAAGGATCGCGGCCTTCGCGGTCCATCTTATTGATGAAGATGATCACCGGCGTGTTGCGCATACGGCATACCTCCATCAGTTTGCGAGTCTGAGCCTCCACACCTTTTGCAGAGTCTACGACGATGATGGCGGAGTCGACGGCGGTAAGCGTGCGGTAAGTGTCTTCCGCAAAGTCCTGGTGACCCGGCGTATCCAGAATGTTGACCTTATAGGGTTCGCCCTCCTGACCTTCGGGCAGATAGTCGAACTCCATGACAGATGTAGACACAGAGATACCACGCTGCTTCTCAATATCCATCCAGTCGGAGGTGGCAGTCTTGCGTATCTTGTTGTTCTTGACGGCACCGGCTACTTGTATCTGACCACCGAAGAGCAGGAACTTCTCGGTGAGTGTAGTCTTACCGGCATCAGGGTGAGAGATGATGGCGAATGTGCGCCGACGTTGTATTTCGTTCATAAGATGATTACTTCTTGATTTCGTTCATATTAGCCATACACTTTTTCAGCGAGTCAAGCCAGTAAGGAATGGCTGTGTGGAAGGTTGTCTTGATCTTTGTCTTGTCAAGAACGCTGTAGGCAGGGCGCTTGACGGGTGAGGGGAACTCATCGCTGTGGCAAGGCTGGATGTTACAGTCGTTGTGCCCGGCCAGTGCAGCGATAGCCTTGGTGAAGTCATACCAAGAGGTAACGCCCTCGTTGCTGAAGTGATAGATGCCGCTATTGCCTTTGTACTTACGGTTCTCTACGATGTCGAAGATGGTGTTAGCCAAGTCTCCGGCATAGGTTGGTGTGCCGCATTGGTCGAAGACCACCTTCAGCTGAGGGTGAGTAGCCGTGAGGTTGAGCATTGTTTTTACGAAGTTGTGACCGAACTCTGAGTAGAGCCAGGCAGTGCGCAGAATGATGTAGTCGACGCCGGTAGCCTGAATCTTTTGCTCGCCATGCAGCTTGGTAAGGCCATAGACGCCTGTTGGTGTACCCTTCTGATCCTCGCGGCATGGTGTGTTGTAAGGGTCGCCGCCAAAGACATAGTCTGTGGAGATATGCACGAGCAGACCTCCTACTTCCTTCATCACTTTGGCGAGATTCTCAGGAGCTGTAGCGTTGAGCGTTTCCACGATTTCGCCTGCTGTCTCTGCCTTGTCGACATTTGTCCATGCTGCACAGTTGATGATGCATTTCACATCATTGTCCTTCACCATCTGGCGGATGGCATCAATGTTGGTGATGTCGAGGTGAGTATAGCCGTCACAGACATCTGTGAAGATATATTTATCCTTTGAGCTTGCTTTGCTGACGATCTGCATCTCGTTGCCGAGCTGCCCATTAGCGCCTGTTACCAGAATATTCATATTGTGTTTATCTTTTATTCTTGTTCTCCGAAGTCGATGCCTTCTGTTCTGTCTTTGATGTAATAGTCCGAGAGCATGCCAATGAAGGTGGAGATCTCTTTGATGGCATGGTCGGTCTCGGGTGAGACTTCCTTCTGTTGTAGTCTGAGCATCATCACACCATAGAGAGCATCGAGGCATGTCTCAATCTCATTGACGTCTTTGTCACCCTTCTGCCGCAGTTCCACGATGAACGGCAATACCTTGTAGTATTCCGCATTATAGAACGGGAACTTGTTGGAGTCGAGCAGTTGGCAATGCAAGTCAAAGAGGTCACCGATGATCACCTGGTTGATTTGAAGATGCCCTTTCTCGCGGCAACCTTCTTCGTTCATCATGCGTATGAGATTGCCAAACCAGTCGGCTTCTTCGTCCTTTTGCTCGGGGGTATAATCAAATTTGTCGATATATTCCTTTCTAATGCGCGACAGAGAGCAACCGTAAGCTCTTATCAGGTCTTCCATCTGCCACATATAGAGCAGATATTCTGCAATGGATTTTTCCTTTATTTTCTTTGCGATATACATGCTTGAAAGATTTTGTTGATGAAAGATGTCTATTGAGGGATTCTGAAATACTGTTTATAGTCGTATTCTCCGATATTGGTGTTCGTCATGTCGTTGTCGCAGCTAATAATGTATGGTGTAGAGATTGAACACCGTGCCGATGAGCATGGCAAAGGAAAAAACGATGACAAGGCCGCCGATGATGCGGTTGATGATCTGAATGCCATTCATGTCGAATTTAGCACGCACCTTATCTACCAGCCATGTCAAGCCGTACCACCACAGCAGTGCACCCGAGATGAGGCTCATATAGCCGAGCGTCATTTCCAACGGATGGTGTGGAACGACGAAAGCAAACTGAGCGTAGCAGGCAATGAACAGAAAGATGATCAGTGGATTAGAGAAGGTCACGAGAAAGGCGGTGAGGGCATTGTGCCATAATGTACCTTTGCTCTGACTGCTCTTATGCATATTTTTCCGTGGATCACTTCTGAAACAATAGATGCCAAACAGCAGCAGGACGATACTACCCGAGAGTTGCAGGATGAACTTGTTGGTAGGGTTGGTGATGAAATCCATGACAAAGCTCATACCCAAACCTGTGATGAGTGCATAGATAATGTCGCTCACGGCTGCTCCAATGCCTGTAACGAACCCATACCAACGCCCTTTGTTGAGTGTGCGTTGGATGCAGAGTATGCCCACCGGCCCCATTGGCGCTGAGGCGATGATTCCGATGAGTAGTCCCTTCAGGATGAGCTCTAACAGATCAATATGTAAAAACGGCATCATATAGCTTGCAAAGTTACGAATTTTATCCGATATAACATCATCTATTAGGTTATTTCGTCTTTTTCTTCGTGCAATCAGTGCGCTTTATTGTCCTACCGTTATTCAGCAGAGAAGTCAGCCACCAGTTGTCGGTAAGCTCTCAACATGCGTGTGCGCAGGATGTAGCCTTGCAGACAGTTGTTGATGTCAACGACGGGAAGGGCATCTGCGTTGGTGGCGTCGAACTTATGCATGACATCCTCCATAGGCTCATTGCGATAGAGAATAGCGGGTACAGGAGTCATCAGCTGCGCCACACGGAACTTCTGATAGAGTTCTGGTCGGAAGACGATATGGCGAATCTTGTTGATGTCGATCTCACCCATCAACCGGCCGGCAGTGTCTACTACGGGCAAGAAATCATAGTCGGTGCTGGAGAGAACGTTGACGAGCTTGCCCAACAGCATGTCGGGTTGCACGGTGACATAGTCTTTCTCTATGAGTGAGTCCATACTCATCAGTGTGAGTACGCTCTTGTCGGTGTGGTGGGTGACGAGCTTTCCTTCACGAGCCAATCGCATGGCGTAGATGGAATGAGGCTCAAAGATGCTGATAAACATCACGCTGACTACAGATACGATCAGCAAGGGAACGAAGAGTTGGTAGCCGCCGGTGATCTCGGCGATCAGGAAGATGCCGGTCAGTGGCGCGTGCATGACACCGGCCATGACGCCTGCCATGCCCAGCAACGTGTAGTTGCTTTCGGGAAGATAAACGCCAATCTGCTGTATGTTCCAAAGCCGGGCAAAGAGAAAGCCTGCGAAGCCACCTACAAACAGAGACGGCGCGAAAGTACCACCGCAACCGCCTGCACCATTGGTGGAGGATGTGGCGATGACCTTAGTGAGCATGACGAGGCCGATATAAAGAGGCAGCAGTTCGTTGTGACCATAGAACAAAGAGCCGTTCATCACTTGGCTCCAGTCTGTGACTGTCTTTCCGGTAATGAAGGTTCCTAATGTCGAGTATCCTTCACCATAGAGTGATGGGAAGAAGAAAATCAGTGTGCTCAGGGTGATACCTCCTACGAAGAGCTTGCGGTAGGGATGCTGTTTCATCTTGGCAAACTGTCCTTCACAGAAGTTCATGGCACGCATGAAATAGAGGCTCATCACACCGCATACCAATCCGAGTAATATGCTTGCCGGAACGCGCTCTACGCTGAAGGGCGATTGAAGCGTAAAGTTGAAGAGGGTAGAGGTGCCAGTGAAGACATAGGAAAAGATGTCGGCAGTGATGCTGGCAATCAGAATAGGGATCAGCGAAGCCATCGACATGTCGATCATCAGCACTTCCAGTGTGAAGACAAGGCCGGCAATGGGAGCTTTGAAGATGCCGGAGATAGCAGCCGCGGCACCGCAGCCTACCAGCAACATCAGCGTGCGCTTATCCATATGGAAGAGCTGTCCAAGATTGGAACCGATGGCCGATCCCGTCAAGACGATAGGAGCCTCGGCACCCACAGATCCACCAAAGCCGATGGTAATGGCGGAGGCTACCACCGACGACCAGCAGTTGTGACGCTTCAGACATGAGCGCTTGGTCGAGATGGCATAGAGAACACGGGTGATACCGTGTGAGATATTGTCACGAACGACGTATTTTATAAATAAGGAGGTGAGCCAGATACCAATAACTGGAAAGACAAGATAAAGCCAGTTGACGGCATTGGTCAGGAAATCCTCGGTGAGCAGACGCTCTATCAGGTGGATGAGCTGATGCAGAACGTATGCTGCCACAGCGGAGAGTATGCCGATGAAGAACGCCAGTATGCTGGTCATCTGTCGCTCTGTCAGGTTGTGGTTTTTCCACTCGAGGATTTGATTGAAAGTCACTTTCTTCTTACTTTATAGAACTTATACCTTATTATATAATATGTGTAGCCATATATTCATTTGTGTTTTTACAGACGTGAATATATCAGCAGTATTTTGCGAAGTTATTTTCTGATGATGGTCACTTCTCCCTGCGACCCAAGTTTGATGATGGAACTGGGTGTGTGGGGCTTATGCTCTTGGCGGCGTGAGAAGCAGACATAGTCAACAGCGTCAAGAAGTTCGGGCGCGATGTCGGCAAAGTTTTGTGCAGCGGGCTGCCCGCTGATGTTGGCGCTGGTGCTGACGAGTGCTTTCTGGAACCGATAGCACAGTTCGTGCGAGAAAGGCTCTTTGGTGATGCGCAGCGCGATGCTGCCGTCTTCAGCGATGAGGTTGGGCGCCAGGTTGACGGCACCGTCGAGGATAATCGTTGTGGGCTTGACAACAGCATCGAGCAAATCCCACGCTACTGCAGGCACATTGCGTACATAGCGTTGCAGGCGGGCATCAGAGTCTACGAGGCAGATGAGAGCCTTGGAATCGTCGCGATGCTTGATTTGGTAGACACGGGCTACAGCCTCAGCGTTCGTGGCATCACAGCCGATGCCCCAAACCGTGTCAGTGGGGTAGAGAATGACGCCTCCCCTGCGAAGCACTTCCACGGCGTTTTTGATATCTTCTTCTTGTGTCATTTTATAGTTGTTCGTTTTCCAAGCAAAGATAACAATTCTTTTTGTCCTATGCAAATGTTTTTAGAAAAATATATGTCTCAATCGTTTGTCAAGTGTGTGTCTGTGATGGTAAAAAGACTCTTTTTTGTGCTGTATCAGTTAAAATTCATCTCAAAGTAGTAGAGTTTTCAAATGTTTTATTATCTTTGCAACAGAAACACAATCGATAAAACCAAAAGCAATGAATGAGCAAGAATTATTGAAGCCTTACGTCATTGGACTGGATCTCGGTGGTACCAACTCTGTGTTTGGTATCGTGGACAGCCGTGGTGACATCAAGGCAACTACAGCTATTAAGACTCAGGGTTACGATAAGGTGAAGGACTATGTGAAGGCTTCCGTAGAGGCACTTCATATAATCATTGATCAGGTGGGCGGCATTGATAAGATCAAGGCAATGGGTATCGGCGCACCTAACGGTAACTACTACAAGGGCACGATAGAATTTGCGCCAAACTTGGCTTGGGGCCATAATGGTATCGTGCCATTGGCAGATATGTTCTCCAAGGAGCTGGGTATTCCCGTGGCTCTGACCAATGATGCCAACGCAGCCGCTATCGGTGAGATGACTTACGGTGTGGCAAGAGGTATGAAGAACTTCATCGACATCACTCTGGGTACAGGTGTAGGCTCCGGTATTGTCATTGATGGCAAGGTGGTCTATGGTTGCGATGGCTTTGCCGGTGAGTTGGGTCATGTCATCATGCGTCGTGAGAACGGACGTCTCTGTGGCTGTGGCCGTCACGGTTGCTTGGAAGCTTATTGCTCCGCAACAGGTGTGGCCCGTACGGCACGTGAGTTCCTTGACACAACAGACACGCCGTCTCTGCTGCGTGATCTGAATCCGAAGGACATCACTTCTCTCGATGTGAGCATCGCAGCCGGCAAGGGCGATAAGCTCGCCAAGCAGATCTACGACTTCACAGGTGAGATGCTGGGTGAGGCTTGTGCAGACTTTGCAGCTTTCTCTTCTCCTGAGGCTTTCATCTTCTTCGGAGGTCTGACAAAGGCAGGTGATTTGTTGATGGATCCTATCAAGAAGAGCTACGACGAGCATGTGTTGCCTATCTTCAAGGGCAAGGCTAAGTTCCTCGTCAGCGGATTGGATGGCAGCTCTGCTGCTGTGCTCGGTGCTTCCGCTGTGGGCTGGGACATCTAAGCAAGGCTTGACAGAAAACAGAGAGCCGCTCCATACGGGGCGGCTCTTTTTGTCTATTGGGCACTGCGGGCGGCGTCGAATTATAATTCGACGAACAGAACGTACCGGAAAGGCGGCTGTGCAGTGCAGGATCAGATGCAGGTCAGTTCAGAATGGATACCGTTGAGGAAAGCGGTGGCGGGCATACGCTTCTTACCGGCTGGTTGCAATTCCTCTATCGACAGCCATTCGTCGGAGCAAGCGACGAGCAGTTGGTTCTTGCGCACGCTGACGGTACCGGGCTTCTCTGTGCAGGCGATGCCGGTCTTGGATGTTTTGAAGATCTTGTAAGTGTTGGCTTTTCCTGCTTCTCCGTTTGTCGGTTGCATGGTAGTCCAGGCGCAAGGGTAGGGGGACAAGCCTCTGACAAAGTCATAGACCTGCTTTGCTTTCTTCGTCCAGTCGATCTTGCAGGTATCTTTGAAGATCTTCGGGGCCTGATGCAGTTCACAGTCGGTGGCTGCCAGCTGGTTTTGATCGGTGGAGTCAACGTGTCCGTCACCATCGAGTACGAGGTTGATCGTCTCTTCCGCGATGTCCGCGCCTAAATGCATCAGTCCGTCGTAGACGTATTCCACGTCGGCGTCGTCAGGGATAGGAAATTTTTTCTGTAGAATGATGCGTCCCGTGTCGATGTCCTTGTCAAGGAAAAAGGTCGTCACGCCCGTCATCGTCTCGCCATTGATGATGGCCCAGTTGATAGGCGCGGCGCCACGATACTGCGGAAGTAAGGCAGCGTGAACATTGAAAGTGCCGAAGCGTGGCATGGACCAGACAACCTCCGGCAACATGCGGAAGGCTACGACCACTTGCAGATCGGCATGATAAGCAGCCAACTGCTCGACAAAGGCGGGATCTTTCATTTTTACAGGCTGCAAGACCGGGATGCCCTGCTCTGTTGCATAGCGTTTGACCTCAGAGGGCTGAAGGTGATCTTGGTGCCGTCCGACGGGCTTGTCGGGTTGCGTGACCACAGCCACGATATTGTATCCATCCTCTACTAAGCGGCGGAGCGTGCCAACGGCAAACTCCGGTGTGCCCATGAATATGATTTTCAGATCTTTTTTGTTCATCGTCATTGCTATTTTTTCTCTTTGCAAAGGTAGCGAGTTTTTACGAGAAACTGAAATTATCACCGGCTTTATTCTTTTCTCGTCAGGAGGCTCACACCATAGTTCTTGGCTTGTCGTCAACTTATAGCCTCCTTCCCGGCCATGATTACGGTTTGGAATTCCTTATATATAATAAGGTATTCTCCCATAAATTTGGTCTTTCAGATAAAACTTAGTAACTTTGCACAGTTTTAGTCTAAGACAGTTGATCATGCAAAAACCCGTAGTCATTGCCGGACCTTGTGTCATCGAGTCTGCCTCTTTGCTCGACACCGTAGCGCAAGAGCTTGTCAGACTCAACGCCAAATATGACATCGATATTATTTTTAAGGCCTCATTTGATAAGGCCAACCGCACCTCACTCCACTCATTCCGTGGACCGGGACTGGAGCGCGGACTGGAGATGCTGGCCGATGTGAAGCGCAAATATCAGTTGAGAATCACCACCGACATCCATGAGGCTTGGCAAGCAGAGCCGGCCGGTGAGGTGTGTGACGTATTGCAGATTCCGGCTTTCCTGTGCCGACAGACCGACCTGCTCGTGGCTGCCGCCAAGACGGGACGCATTGTCAACATCAAGAAGGCACAGTTCCTTTCGGGACGCGACATGCGCTATCCCGTGGAAAAAGCACAGGACAGCGGTGCCAAGGAGGTTTGGCTCACCGAGCGCGGCAATTGCTTTGGCTATAACAATCTTGTCGTGGACTTCCGCAATATCGCCGACATGCTCGACATCGTGCCCACGGTGATCATGGACTGCACCCACAGCGTGCAACGCCCTTCTGCCGGAGACGGCAAGACGATCGGCGACCGCAAGTTTGTACCCAGCATGGCACTTGCAGCAAAAGCTTTCGGTGCCACCGGCTATTTCTTCGAGACACATCCCAATCCTGATGAGGGACTGTCCGACGCCGCCAATATGATAGAACTGGACAAGCTCGAAGCAACCCTGCTGCCGCTTTTGAAATAAACAACCAAGAACAACAAGCGTCACCATCATTCAGAGGAGAACAACAGATGAACAAAGAGATAAAAACAGAAAAAGTAAAGACCACGCCCGAAGAGCGATTGCATCATGCCAGAGAATATGCCGCACGCTGTCTGCGTGAAGAGGCTCAGGCCGTCCTTGATCTCATTCCCCAGCTCGACGAAAACTTCGAGAAAGCTGTCGATATGATGTATCGCTGCCGTGGCAAGATCATTGTCACGGGAGTAGGAAAAAGTGGAAATGTCGGCGCCAAGATTGCCGCTACGCTGTCCTCCACGGGCACTCCGGCCTTTTTCATCAATCCTCTTGATGCCTATCATGGCGACCTCGGCGTGATGACACCCGACGACATCGTGCTGGCCATCAGCAATTCCGGTCAGACTGATGAGTTGTTGCGTTTTGTGCCAATTCTGTTGCACATGCACGTCCCCATTATTGGCATGAGTCGTAATCCCGAGTCGCTGCTGGCCAAATACTCAGCGATCCATATCAAAGTGTTTGTGGATCACGAGGCATGTCCGCTCAACCTTGCGCCCACCTCCTCCACGACAGCGGCACTGGCCATGGGCGACGCACTCGCCATCGCGCTGATGCAGGTGCGCGACTTCCGCCCCCGCGACTTCGCACAGTTCCATCCGGGCGGCGAGCTCGGCAAGCGACTGTTGACCAAAGCCGAGGATGTCATGCGCACAGAAGATCTTCCGATCATCCCCGAAGACATGAACCTCGGCAAAGCCATCATCAACGTCTCGAAAGGACTGCTGGGCATGGGCGTGTCGCTCGACAGCGACAACCGTGTTGTCGGACTGATCACCGACGGCGACATACGCCGAGCCATGGAGAAATGGCAGGCCCGTTTCTTCGACCACACGGTGAGCGAGATCATGACACGTACGCCGAAAATCGTCTCACCATCGACAAAGGTAACTGAGATACTACGTGTCATGCACCAGTACAAGATCCATTCGGTACTCGTCTGCGACAAAGAGAAACATCTCTTAGGCATCGTAGACTCCTATGCCGCTTCACTGCTCAACCAGTAAAAGCATAAGAAGCCAACACGCGGAATGACAATGGCTCGATGAGAGTCGGTATTCACACCAGTAGTTTTAGTATCAATTACTTATATCATTTTGAGAGAATCATCCTTTAAGGTATTAGTGTGTTTCATGCTGACAGGCATTACGCCTTGTCATGCCCAAAGCAATATGTCCCAGTCTGAGTGTCAGCGCAGTGACTCGATGCTGGTCAGCCAACTGAGAGAAGACGGTATTTCCTTCTCCCACGACAATAGCGTGACGTTGCTGATGACCGGCCAGGAGAAATTCGACGACCTGTTTAAAGCCATCAGACAGGCACGCTCTTCCGTACATTTGGAGTATTTCAACTTCCGGAACGACTCCATAGCCCGTTGCCTTTTCGACTTACTTGCCGAGAAAGCAGCACAAGGCGTAGAGGTCAGAGCCATGTTCGACGGCTTTGGCAATGACAGCAACAACCGTCCCCTACGCCGTAAGCACATCAAGAAGCTGCGTGAGGAAGGCATCGAGATCTATGAGTTTGACCCGATACGCTTTCCGTGGGTCAACCATGTCTGGGCGCGCGACCACAGAAAAATTGTGGTCATCGACGGGAAAATCGCCTATACCGGCGGTATGAACGTGGCGGACTACTATATTAAAGGCACGAAGCAGGTGGGTTCTTGGCACGACATGCACTGTCGCATCGAGGGCACAGAGGTCAACACGCTGCAAGAGATCTTCCTGCGCACATGGAACAAGGTGACGGGACAAAACATCCACGGACCACAATACTACCGTGGACTGGGCGACGTGAGCTACTTCCATGGGCTGAAGCGCGACACCTGCGACACGGCCGGAAACAAAATGGTCGGTATCATCAACCGCGAGCCGCACACGTCAAACGAAATTATAAGGGAGTTCTACACCCACGCCATCAACGATGCGCAGGACAGCATCATGATCATCAACCCCTATTTCACGCTGAACCACAAAATCAAGAAGGCACTGAAAAACGCTGCGAAGCGTGGCGTGAAAGTAGAGATCATGCTCAGCGTGAAAAGCGACATTCCCTTGACTCCGGACTGCGGTTTCTACAATGGCCACCAGCTGATGAAGCATGGCTGCACGGTATGGATGTATAAGCCCGGCTTTCATCACACCAAGATCATTATGGTTGACGGCCGCTTCTGCACGGTAGGCTCCGCCAATCTCAACGCCAGGAGTCTGGCCTGGGACTATGAGGAGAATGCCGTGATCATTGATCCGTGCACAACAAACGAGTTGATACAACTGTTCAACTCTGAGAAGAAGGACTCATTCCGACTGACAGAAGAGTCCTGGAACGCCTGGCGCACGCCTTGGCAGAAGTTCCGCGGATGGTTTGCCCACCTGTTGGCAAAGTTCCTATAGACATCTTTCTCTACTCTCCAATATTCTTCCGTTATCGTCTATCCTTTCTACCTCTTTTCTCTCTTACGTTTTCCCTTTTTCCTTTTTTCTTTTTTCCACTTTTTTATCTCTCTTAGATGCTGCTGACATCGACGTATCCGTGCATGACAGCATAGATTGTCAGGGCCGACACGCTGCGTCGACCCAGTTTGGCAACGATGTTTTTGCGGTGCGTGATGACCGTCGTCAGGCCAATGTTGAGCTTATCAGCTATCTCCTTATTAATATAACCCTTGACAATAAGTCTGAGCACATCTATTTCACGCTTCGATAATTTCTTCTCTACCGTAGGCACGGACTGCGGTGGCAAATGCTGTCCGTGTCCATGAGCACGCTGCTCCAATGCCAAGAGTCGTCTGACCAGCTGCTTTTCGGGCAGATGACAACAGATGCAATGAAAACCTGTCGGTTGTGCGGCCGGGTCATCAGTAGGCGTGAAGACGATGGTCTGATACCTCCGCTGCATGAAGTAATCGCGGTTGTTGAGCAGCACCGCCTGCGAGACGAAGAAGTGCACAAAATGTTCCTCACCGTCTTGCAACAGTTCTTCCAAGTTGTTAAACGTATGCGTCTCCATGATTGGCATCACCTGATCGAGCAATGTCTTCATGCCGATCAGCGCAAGCGTGTCCCCATTGATTACAGCTACTTTAGGATGTTCCATGACTGAAGAAATAAAAAAAGGCCTGCCATTAGCTTCGGAGTATTCTCTGAAACCAATAGCAGGCTTATACGTTCTATCGATGATGATTACTTGGCATAGGCTACACTACGCGTCTCACGAATCACGGTGATCTTCACCTGACCGGGGTAAGTCATCTCGTTTTGAATCTTCTCTGCAATCTCATTGCTGAGTTTCGTGCTGTCCTCGTCGCTCATCTTGTCGGCGCCGACGATGACACGGAGCTCACGACCGGCCTGGATGGCGTAGGTCTTCGTCACGCCCGGATAGCTCATGGCGATGGCTTCCAGGTCATTGAGACGTTTGATGTAAGCCTCAACAATCTCGCGGCGGGCACCGGGACGGGCACCGGAGATGGCATCGCACACCTGCACGATAGGAGCCAACAGCGTCTGCATCTCCACCTCGTCGTGGTGAGCAGCGATGGCGTTCACGATGTCAGGTTTCTCTTTGTATTTCTCGGCCATCTTAGCGCCTAAGAGTGCGTGGGGCAATTCGCTCTCCTCGTCGGGCACCTTGCCGATGTCGTGGAGCAGGCCTGCGCGTTTTGCCTTCTTAGGATTGAGTCCGAGCTCGGCAGCCATAACGGAGCAGAGGTTAGCCGTCTCACGTGCGTGCTGCAGCAGGTTCTGTCCGTAGGACGAGCGGTACTTCATCTTGCCGATGATACGCACCAGTTCGGGATGCAGTCCGTGGATACCCAAGTCGATCACCGTGCGCTTACCGGTCTCGATGATCTCGTTGTCGAGTTGCTTCTTGACCTTAGCCACAACTTCCTCGATACGTGCGGGATGGATACGTCCGTCGGCGACGAGCTGGTGAAGCGCCAACCGGCAAACCTCACGACGGATAGGATCGAAGGCCGAGATGACGATGCTCTCAGGCGTATCGTCGACGACAATCTCCACGCCGGTGGCAGCCTCAAGGGCACGGATGTTGCGGCCCTCACGACCGATGATACGTCCTTTGACCTCGTCGTTGTCGATATGGAAGACGCTGACCGAATTTTCGATGGCCGTCTCAGTGGCTACTCGCTGGATTGTCTGGATGACGATCTTCTTCGCCTTCATGTTGGCGTCGAGCTTCGCCTGGTCCATGATCTCGTTGACATAGCCTGCCGCGTCCATCTTGGCTTTGTCCTTCATGCTCTCCACGAGGCGTTTCTTGGCTTCCTCGGCAGAGAGTCCAGAGAGCTCCTCCAGCTTGGCACGTTCCTGCTCCTGCATCTTTTCGAGCTCAGCCTGACGCTGCGTGATAAGCTTCTTTTCGTTGTCGATGCGTACCTGACCTTGCTCCACCTCCTGTTTGCGGCGCTGCAATTCTTCCTGACGCTGGTTGAGGGAGATCTCGCGCTGTTTCAGTCGGTTCTCGTTTTGCTGGATCTTTTGGTTGCGCGCCTGCACTTCCTTTTCCAACTCACTTTTCTTATTCAGGAACTTCTCCTTGACCTCAAGGAGCTTTTTCTCTTTGATCACGTCTGCGTCCTTTTGGGCAGTATCCAGGATCTCATTATATTTACCTTTCGCGATATGGCGGAAGTAATAAAAACCAGCCAGCGCGCCCAGTGCCAGGGCAACGACGGCAGTAATGATGGTAACTATCATGTATGTTAATTGTATATTGTTAGTTGATTAGACATATAATTATTTACTCTCCTGATCGTTTTCTTTCCCGCTCCCGAGAACGTCCTCAATTTCCGAAGTAAGCTGTGTGAGCAAATCATTATATGGCTTGGTGTCATTGCGCTGAAGCATCTCTTGCAACCTCAGTCCTATGTCGATCATGGCGAAGTAGTGGATTTCCTTATCGCTCTTGAAACGTTTGAACTGGTTGTAATAAGCATTCAGACGCTCATTGATCAACTCCGCGTCACGGCGATACAGTGCTTCGTCTTTCCGAGGCACAGTCACGCTGATATCTGTATCGTAGATATGAAGCCTTATGGTGATCTTTTCAGTTTCTTCTGTCATTGTCGGAACTTTCGCTACTCAGCATGGTGATGCATTTGTTGACATCACGGATGAGCGCGGACAGAGACTTTTTCGCGCGACTCATGTCCATATCGCTCACTTGCAGCATACGAGCGGTTTTCAACGTCTGATAGTCACTCTCCGCCTTTTTCAGCTGTTCTTGCAACAGGCTGATGGAAGCATCTCTATCATCGATCACAGTGTGCAGACGCGCATTTTCCTTTTTCAGCTCCTCGTATTGGAGCATCAGTTGTCTGACACGTGTCACAAATGTATTGATTATCTTCTCATTGGCATCCATGACTATACTTGTTTCTGCAAAATTATAGATTTTTAGTGAGAATAGCAAGCTTTCTGAAACATTTTTCTCAGAGAGCTTGCCTTTTCCTTATATTTATTTGTTCTTTACATCCTCATCCTTTGGGCGTGGCTCTTTCTTGGCCAGCATCATCACCTGATAGGTGAAGTCGGTCACCCACTTCTGTGAGAAGTTCAAGCGGGCGTTGAGCTTGCGCACATTCAGCACCGATTTGATCACGCTCGGATCCTTGTAGTCGTTCTTCATGAAGATGTCGCTGACGGTTTTCTCCGTCATGGCGTAGATGGTCTTCTTGAAGATGGAGGGAACGCGCAACTTAAACTTCATCAGGTTGCCCATGAGCATCATCAGTTCCTGAGAGAAACTTTGGAACTGGATCATATACACCTGCACGTCCTGCAACTTCTTGCAGTTGCGGCGGATGCTCTGGTCGATTTCCTTGAAGAACTGCTCGTCGGTGTGATAGATCTCCATCATCATCTTGCGGCAATGTCCTTTTTCGCCCACACCCAGTTTGTTGTTCTGAGTGGGCACGTGCAGCGTCGACTTAAAGAGTCTGAGATCCGGCAACATAGCCAGATTGCTGATGCCCAGTTGAGCGGCTAAGGCAGCCTGAAAATATACACGCACGAGCGTCATGTAGTCTTCCATGCCGCCCGTCTTGCTTTCTTGTTCCTTCCTTCCAAAAAGTTTGGAGAATATTCCCATATTTATTGAAATTACTTTAGAGTATGTCGTAAATCATCTGCAAAAATACAATAATATAGCGAGAAGACAAAATAAAAGTCTATGAATCTCTCTATGTTTCGATAATATTTCGTAACTTTGCAGCGATTAACGCAATAATATCAACTGATAATCCGTAACACAAGGCGGGTGAAGTGGCTTGTTCATAAGTCTGCCGAGTGCCAAGGTTTTTAATTATACCAAATTCAAGATAAGTGATGAAAGGCATTGTTTTAGCTGGCGGCTCAGGCACACGCTTGTATCCTATTACAAAAGGTATTAGTAAGCAACTCCTTCCCGTCTTTGACAAGCCGATGATATACTATCCCTTGTCGGTGCTGATGTTGGCTGGAATTCGCGATATACTTGTCATCTCCACCCCTTACGACTTGCCGGGCTTTAAGCGCCTGTTGGGAGATGGCTCAGAGTTGGGTGTGAGCATCTCGTATGCCGAGCAACCCCATCCCGATGGACTTGCGCAAGCATTCCTCATCGGCGAAGAGTTCATTGGCGATGACAGCGCCTGTCTGGTCTTAGGCGACAACATCTTCTATGGCGCGGGCTTTACCGGACTGCTGCGCCACAGCAGGGAGCAAGCCGAGCGGCACGACAAGGCCACGGTGTTTGGCTACTATGTCAATGACCCGGAGCGCTATGGCGTGGCCGAGCTTGACAAGGAAGGCAACTGCCTGAGCTTGGAGGAGAAGCCGCAGCATCCCAAGAGCAACTACGCCGTGGTAGGTCTCTATTTCTATCCCAACGACGTGGTGCGCATCGCCAAGGCCGTGAAGCCCAGCAAGCGTGGCGAGCTGGAGATCACGTCTGTCAATCAGAACTATCTCGGTCAGAAACGCTTGCGCGTGCAGGCCTTGCCGCGCGGTTTCGCTTGGCTCGACACGGGCACCCACGACAGTCTGTCAGAGGCCGGCACCTTTATCGAGTGTATCGAGAAGCGCCAGGGGCTGAAGGTGGCCTGCCTGGAGGAGATCGCCTACAAGCAAGGATGGATCACACGCGAGCAGCTCGTGGCCGTGGCACAGCCGATGGCTAAAAACGATTATGGCAAATACCTGTTGCAGCTGGCCGGCGAATAGGCTTGCGAACGATAATTAATAGACAACCGTATTCAACGATTCTTTTACCATACGATTTATGGAACAAAATTTAAACGCGGAAACAGAACTGGACAACCAGCAGCAGCTACAGCAGCCTGACGAGGCTAAGTCTGCTATCAACTTCGCCACCATTTTCACGGCTGTCGTGCTTAACTGGAAATGGTTTGTACTCTCTATCATCATTTGTATGGGCTTGGCAGCTACCTATCTGCGCTATGCCACGCCTATCTATCAGGTGTCTGCCAAACTTCTCATTAAGGACAATGACCAGAACTCACCCAACTCTGCCAACAAGAGTGCCATGCTCAACTCGGCGACGCTGGGCTTGATCTCAAATTCCAATGGTTTTGACAACGAGATGGAGATCCTCACGTCGCACTCGCTTGCCCTGCAGGTGGTGAAGGACATGAAGATCTACGTCGACTATTACTTTGTCGGCAAGGTGAAAGATGAGCTGCTCTATCGCCAGCAGCCTGTCAATGTGGATATGGATGCCAACCATCTCAACAAGCTCAACAAGCCTGTGGAGTTGAAGATTACCCGCGAGGGCAACAGCTATAAGATCTTGGGCAAGTGCTATGTGCCTGTCAACAAGATGGTGTCCAAGGGACCGTTTGATTTTGAACGTACCGTAGAGGGACTGCCCTCTACCATCTATACGCGTGTAGGCGCCATCAGCCTTACGCAGAGTACGTATGCCACCATGAAGGACGGTGAAAGTATAAGGGTCTTTATCTATTCGCCTCTCAAGGCCGCGAATAAATATGTGGATGAGCTCACCGCTACACAGACCAGCAAGACCACTACCATCGCCCAGCTGACCCTCAACGACGAGGATCCGCAGCGTGCGCTGGACTATGTGCAGCAACTTTCGATATGCTATAATCAGCAGGCCAATGAGGACAAGAACGAGATTGCCCGCCGCACCGAGCAGTTTATCAACGGCCGACTGGAGAAGATCAATGCCGAACTGGGCAATACCGAGGGGCAGTTGGAAAGCTACAAGCGCCGCAACAACGTCGTGGAGCTGAAAACCAACGCTACCGGAGCTTACACCAACGCTACGGAATATCAGCAGAAACTCAGTGAGGCCAACACGCAGGTGGCGCTGATCTCTGAGATGCAGAGCTACATGAACAATCCTAAGAATCACTTCCAGCCATTGCCTTCCAACGTGGGACTGGACGACCAGGCCTCTACAGCACTTATCAGCAACTATAACGAGCTGTTGCAGAAACGCAGCCTGCTGTTGCAGAGTGCCAGCGAGAACTCTCCGTCGGTGATACCTCTGACATCACAGATCTCTGAGATGGAGCGTGCCATTCGCCGTGCCCTCGCCCAGGCCCGCAAGAACCTGGAGATCCAGCGCAACGCGCTCGCCGTGGAATATGGCAAATATCAGGGACAGGTCGGTGAGACTCCCGAGCAGGAGCGTATGCTCACCCAGATTGGCCGGCAGCAGGAGGTGAAGTCCGGACTCTACTTGATGCTGTTGCAGAAGCGCGAGGAAAACTCTATCTCTTTAGCCGCTACTGCCGACAAGGGCAAACTCATCGATGGTCCGTCTCTCGGCAAGAAAGTGAGTCCGAAGGGTGCAATCATCATTTTGGTGGCATTGGTGCTTGCCCTTGCCATTCCATCACTCATTCTCTTCCTGCTTGAGTTCTTCCGCTACAAGATCGAGGGACACGAAGACGTGGCCAAGCTCACCACACTGCCTATCATCGCCGACATCGCCGTGTCGTCGGATACGGCCAAGACCAAGGGCGAGATTGTGGTGCACGAGAATATGAACAACCAAATGGAGGAGATCTTCCGCTCCATGCGTACCAATATACAGTTTATGTTGGAGAAAGACGAGAAGGTCATCATGTTCACCTCTTCCACCTCCGGCGAGGGCAAGACCTTCGTGGCTTCCAACCTGGCCATGTCGTTTGCCCTGCTTGGTAAGCGTGTGCTGCTTGTGGGTCTTGACATCCGCAAGCCCCGTCTGGCCAATCTCTTCGAGATCGACGACTTCGTCCATGGCATCACCAACCTGCTCGTTAAGGAGTCGCCGACGTGGGAGGATGTGGAGAAGCAGCTCTTGCCCTCTGGGGTGAACAAGAACCTGACCCTGCTGATGGCCGGTCCTACGCCTCCAAACCCGGCCGAGCTGGTGACACGCAAGAGCCTTGGCATCACCTTCGACCTTCTGCGCCAGCACTTCGACTATATCATCGTCGATACGGCTCCTGTGGGATTGGTTACCGACACCTTGCAGATTGCCAAGGTGTGCGACACCACGGTCTATGTCTGCCGTGCCGACTACACTCCGAAGGAGAACTTCGAGATGATCAACGGACTGTCCTTCAGCAAGAAGATGCCAAAGATGAGCATCGTCATCAACGGCATCGACATGTCGAAGAAGAAAAACGGCTACTATTACGGCTACGGCAAGTATGGCAAGTATGGCCGCTATGCACGCAATCTGCGCTCTACCTACGGCAGCTACGGCAGTTACGGCCACTATGGCCATTACGGCAGCTACGGCAATTATGGCAACTACGGTAGCTATGGCAGTTATGGTGACTACAAGGACAGCCACTACAGCAACGAAAAGGACGATTCCATCAAGCAATAAAGATATACAATGGCAACAATAGCAGTTGATTTCGACGGTACGATAGTAGAGCACCGTTATCCAGAGATAGGCGAGGAGCGCCCGTTCGCGACCGAGACGTTGCGAATGCTGATAAAGGACCATCACAGGCTGATCCTGTGGAGCGTGCGCGAGGGCAAGCTCCTGCAGGACGCCGTGGACTGGTGCCACGAGCGTGGCGTGGACTTTTGGGCTGTCAACCGTGATTATCCGGAGGAGGAGCGGGAGAAGAACAACCACTTCTCCCGCAAGATCAAGGCCGACTATTTCATCGACGACCGCAACGTCGGTGGGCTGCCCGACTGGGGGCAGATCTATCGCATGATCTCGGAGCACAAGTCCTACGCGCAGGTTATTCGTGAGAGCATGGGCCAGGCGGCTTACGAGGACGTTCCCCGCAAGCGTCACTGGTGGCAGTTCTGATGGCTGACCGTGAGAGGCACAGGCCTCTGCTCATTTCGTAAAAAAAAAGTGCAGCGCACCTTCCGGTTTGCCGGAGAGGTGCGCTGCTTTTTTCGTGGTTGTGTTGTTGTCTTATACAAAGTTTGTCTTCACCTTATTTAGCGCGACGTAAGCATTCAGTTTAGGCCGTCTTTCCTATAAGCTGTAAATTTCCGACCTTTGC